>Ga0209535_1002183_pt1 | contig 12801 bp, 16 predicted proteins | sample LinPmetageLP28_FD_184041 | JGI IMG/M metagenome (GOLD analysis project Ga0209535, IMG submission 184041) | Marine viral communities from the Pacific Ocean - LP-28 (SPAdes) (version 2) | ecosystem: Environmental > Aquatic > Marine > Oceanic | place: Pacific Ocean | collected 2009-08-22
AGCCCATTATGGCTATTACTCAAGCAATGTGTACGAGCTTCAAAGTGGAGCTTCTTAACGGTATACACGCATTTGGAACAACTGTTGCTCGTGGTGGTACAACGGCGGATACATTTAACTTAGCCTTATATACAAGCTCTGCATCTCTGGGTGCAGCAACTACTGCATATACAACTTCTAACGAAGTAACAGGAACAGGTTATACAGCTAAAGGAGCCGCACTTACTACGGTAGCCCCTACTAGTTCTGGAACCACTGCGTTTACTGACTTTAACGATTTGACGTTTTCTACAGCTACTATTACGGCTCGTGGCGCGATGATCTTTAATGATACTCAGTCTTCAGATCCTGCTGTTGCGATTTTAGATTTTGGTGGTGATAAGACATCAACGGCTGGCGATTTTACTATTGTGTTCCCTACGGCGGATTCTAGTAACGCGATTATTCGTATCGCTTGATAGGTGTTAAATGGCTGATGCGATTGTACCATTAGGCGGCTGGAGCTATGGCAATTGGGGTTCCGGTGAATGGGACACTAATAGTCCTGCCTTACCTTTAGGTACTGGTCAGCTAGGAACGGCTACCGTTAGTGCTGGCGCTATTGTGTCAGTGACAGGTTTGTCTGGAACTACTGCGCTAGGCTCTGAAACCCCCGCAGCAGGAGCAACAGTTAGCGTTACTGGTGTATCAGCAACAGGCATTGCGAACTATCCGGTCTTTGATGTAAGTATATTCCTTGACGGATGGGGAAGCGTTGGCTGGGGCGAAAAAACGTGGGGTGACGGAAGTCAATCCTTTGAGGCAACTACAGCAGTTGGGACGGTTACTTTCCAACTTGGTGGAGCGGCAGTCGTTACTGGAGTTGTCGGAACAACGTCTCTTGGAAATGTTGTTGCAAATGCCGATGGTGCTATTGATGTTCTTGGTAATGCTTGTACAGGTCAGGTAGGAACTGCATCTGTTACGGCAGACGCAAATGTATCTGTCACAGGCGTTGCGGGAACAACTGGTCTTGGTTCTGCTGGAGTTCTAGGTTCGGTAGAGGTGACTCCAACTTTTGTTCTTGGAACCTTGGGGCTTGGTACTGTTACACCAAAAGCTGATGCTAATGTTAGCGTTACGGGAGTTTTAGGAACAACTGGCTTAGGATCTGCTACTGTAAATCTTAATTTGCCTGTCAATGTTACTGGAGTCCAAGGCACTACAGCAGTTGGCTCTGCATCTGTAGACGCAGCAGCTATTATTAATGTTACTGGAGTTCAAGGTACTGGTCATGTTGGAGATGCTTTAGTATGGGGTAGAATAGTACCTAACCCCGGAACTATCTGGACGGAGATTGCTGCATGAAGACAGTTAATGAAGCTAAAACAATTGATGGCGTTGTAGACCCAAAGCACGAAATAGAAATAGTTTGCGCTCATTGTGGTTATGATTTGGATGAGTCAGAACTTGCAGCAGATACTTGCTCAAATTGCGGAGCGACTTTGTCGCTAAGACAAAACACAACGATTTATGCAACCAGCGTTCCCTCAGCTAAGGGTGACGCTTCGCTATAGTCAGTGGAGATATAGATGGCTACTTATGTAAACAATCTAAGATTAAAAGAAATTGCCACAGGTGACGAAAGCGGCACTTGGGGTACAAGTACAAATACAAATTTAGAGCTTGTTGGAGAGGCGCTAGGGTATGCTACTCAAGCGGCTTTTGCTTCTGATGCTAACGCTACTACCACAGTAGCTGATGGTGCTTCAGACCCTGCTCGTGCGCTCTACTTTAAAGTTACTTCTGGAGCATCTCTTACGGCAACCAGAGAACTAACTATTGGCCCTAATACAAATACAAGGGTTATGTGGATAGAGAATGCTACTACTGGCAGTCAGTCCATAACTATAAAGCAAGGTTCAGGGGCTACTGTAACGATAGCCACTGGCAAAACAAAAGTTGTTTATTTAGACGGAGCTGGTGCAGGAGCTGCTGTAGTTGATGCCCTTTCCTTGGTTGAAGATATTACTGACGGCGATGTTGTTGGGCCGGGAAGTGCTACTAACAACAACTTTACAGCTTTTGATGGAACTACTGGAAAGCTAGTTAAAGATAGCGCCAAGGCTATACCTAGTGGAGATGTTGTAGGCACTACTGACACCCAAACATTAACAAACAAGACATTGACTAGCCCAACCCTAACTACTCCAGCTTTAGGAACGCCAGCATCCGGTGTTTTAACCAACGCAACAGGACTTCCTATTTCAACAGGTGTATCAGGACTTGCCACTAATGTTGCCACTTTTTTAGGCACTTCTTCTTCAGCAAATCTAGCTAGTGCTGTTACCGATGAAACCGGTTCTGGAGCATTGGTATTTGCAACCAGCCCTACACTTGTCACGCCGGTTCTTGGGACACCCGCTTCTGGCAACCTTTCTAGCTGCACCGCAGACGGTACTGATGAAGTAGGATTTAGGAACGCTCCTGCGGTGGGAACAAAAACAGGCAGTTATACGCTTGCTGTAGGGGATGTTGGCAAATATGTGCAATGTGGTTCTAGTGGTGCGATTGTAATACCTAACTCTGTTTTTGCAGAAGGCGATGTAATATCTATTTTTAATAACACCACAGGTGATGTAACCATAACTTGTACAATTACTACCGCTTATAAGGCAGGAGAAGACTCTGATATTGCTACGGCGACGTTAGCTACTAGAGGGGTTGCAACCATTCTATTTATTAGCGCAACCGTGTGTGTCATTACTGGAAACATATAAGGATAACTTATGTCTGGAATAACATTAATGTTGCTAGGCAATGTTGCCGTAGTACCCATTGTGCAGGGATATTTAAACACGGTAGGTGAAAATGACTTTCATAGTGGTGCGCTTGGGGACAATACGGGTACAAATAAATCTTCTCCTATACAAGTTGGTGCTTTAAACACTTGGTCAAAAATTGGCGCTGGAACTTTTATATCTACGTCCATTAAAGTAGATGGCACGATGTGGTACTGGGGCAGAGGGAATAACGGCGCATTAGGTGACGGTCAGGTAATTAAGCGTTCCTCTCCTATACAAGTAGGCTCGTTAACTACTTGGTTTAAGTCCACCTCTGGTGCATACACCTCAATTGCAACTAAAACAGATGGTACGCTTTGGACTTTTGGTATGAGTCAGAACGGCCAATTAGGCCGAAACAATATGATTAATACTTCTTCCCCTATACAAGTAGGATCTTTAACGGATTGGGAACAACCAGCAGCTAACATAGGAAGTATGTATTGCAAAAAAACAGATGGTACGCTTTGGTCTTTTGGCCGCAATACTGTCGGTCAACTTGGGCTAAACGACAGAGTTGATAGATCCTCTCCTGTACAAGTAGGCTCGTTAACTACTTGGACGCAAGTATCTGCCCAAGGGGAGAGTAGTTTTGTATTGGCCCGAAGAACGGACGGTTTTATTTTTGCGTGGGGTTCTAATTACAACGGTGAACTTGGGATTAATCTTTCTGGTAGCTCTCAATTCCGAAGTTCTCCCGTACAAGTTGGTTTTTATAACACGTGGGCCGATATTGGTGCAGGTGAATCACACTGGCACGGTATTCAGGCCAACGGAACGCTTTGGGGGTGTGGGCTTAACAGCTCGGGTGAACTAGGCGATGGGACAACCACAGATAAAAGTCAACCTGTACAAATAGGCGCGTTAACTACTTGGAAACAAGTGGCTGGAGGTAAACGCCATACTATCGCCGTTAAAACAGACGGAACTGTGTGGTCTTGGGGAAAGAACAACGTGGGTCAATTAGGACTCAACGATGTAACTAACCGTAATTCGCCAGTACAAATAGGCTCTTTAGCAACGTGGCTTAATGTTATCGCAGGTTCTAATCACAACGTAATGTTAAAAGCTATCACATAAAAGAGAGGGCCAGATGAAAAAAATATACTTTTTGTCAGGCTTACCCCGCTCCGGTTCTACGGTATTAGCCGCGTTATTACAGCAGCATCCTGAAATGCACACTACGGCTACTTCGGGTTTGCTGGATATGCTTATGGGTACGTTAAAAGCAAGGGCGGTTTCTTTTGGTCAGCAGTCCAGTACGAAGGACGCTATGGCACAAGAAAAAGAAATGCAGCGGATATTAAAAGCGATCTGTGAAGCTAAGTACGCCGACGTAGACAAGTCTGTGGTGCTTGACAAACAACGCGGTTGGGCTTCTAAAGTTAATATGCCCACGATATACAACGTGCTTGGATATAAACCAAAGATTATTGCTACTGTACGCAATGTCGAAGACTGTGTTTCTTCTATGGTGCGCGTGGCAAAGCCAAGTAATCTACTTGAGTTTTGTAACACTTCTGAACTTGTTGAGCATATTAAAAAATCGTATCAAACTTTGCTAGGAGCGCATAACGCAGCGCCTGAGTGCATACACTATGTTGAATACGAAGACTTAGTGAGTAAGCCCGAAGAAACTTTGCGTGGGATTGAAAAGTTTTTGGAATTAACTCCGCATACCTACGACGTAAACAACATTGACGCATCAAACTTGCAAGAGAAAGACGAAGAAATTTGGCAAGTAAAAGGTTTACATAAAGTCCGTAAGACGCTTCAAAAAGCCGACACTTTATCTGCGAAAGACACATTAGGGCATAAATACCGTGAGTTTGTACAACCTCGTTTTTGGCGTGGAGAACAAACAAGCCGCTTACCTCTGCATCGGCTAGATGTTATGTTGGCTGTAGGTTTACAAGGTGAGTTAAATGAAGCGGCAGAAATAGGTGACGAGCTTGCAGCTAAAGAACCTTTTAATGACCGCGTTGCTTTTAATCGGGGTTGGTATGAATTACGAAGAGGGAATCTTTTAGAAGGACATAAATTAATTTTCCGTGGGAGACATGAAAGCGTATTTGGTAATCCCCCACCACAAGTGCCTACTCCTATGTGGGATGGCGTAAGTAAAGGCACTGTCTTACTTCATATGGAAGGCGGTTTGGGGGATCAAATACACAGCGCGGGTATGATTCGCTACATAGTTAAAAAAGGCTGTGATGTAATTGTAGCTTGTTCGGGTGATTTGGTTACTTTGTTCAGAGATATATCGGGCGTTAGTGCCGTGGTTGTAACGGAAGCAGCGGGGGGAGTGGTACACGATTTTTGGGTTCCAGCTATGTCGGCGGTTATTCCTTTGCAACTTCAATACGGGGATGTTGACGGCTCTGCCTATATAGCTAAACCCGGTAAATTCCTCAATAGGAACTATCCGCCCAGTGACAAGAAATTTCGTATTGGACTTAGATGGCAAGGTAACCCTGAGTTTGAACACGAACAACATAGATTGTTTCCTAGTCAGAAGTTGTTTGATGCCGTAAAAGAGGCTGATGCCGACTTCATTAGCCTACAGCGTGACGAGGGTTCTGAGAAAAAGCCCAAGTGGGTAAAAGATGTACCGTTAAAGCACTGGGAAGAAACCCGTGCGGCTGTAGCGTCGTGTGACTTAGTAATTACTTCTTGCACTTCTGTAGCCCATCTATCTGCGGCAATGGGGGTAGATACTTGGATAATAGTACCTATTCTTCCTTATTATTTGTGGGCAAAAAAGGGAAGCATTACCGAATGGTACGATAGCGTAAAATTATTTAGACAGACAAATTGTAAAAATTGGGACAGCCCTTTTGCACAAATACAAAAGCAATTGAATGATTTAGGAGATACAAATGGCAACAGAAACCGGGTATTGGCTACGGATAGTAAGTGGCGAAGTGAGCGAAGTTTGGAACACTACCCCGCCTAGCAGTCAAAAAGGTTGGATAGAAGCGGTAGAGGTTAAACCAGATATTACACCTAATCGTGAAGTGCTTACTACGCATTCTTTTAATTTAGAAGTTACTCCAGCACAAATTGTGTGGGGTAAAAGAGATATGGAGATAGCTGAACGGCAAGATTCGATAAAAACAGAAGCAGCAATTACTTATAGCTTAGTCGTTGAAACAGAACTGAAAAAAGAAATAGATGACTACCCTACAACTCAGTATGACGCTGCTGCTGTAGCCACCGCGCAAACAGCGTATGAGTCTAAAATAGATGCAGTTAATGCGGCTACCACGCATGATGCTCTGGATGCGCTTTAAAAGTTAATCACTTGAATTTATTTTCTACATACAATTTAACGGTAGATTCAGCGTATATTATTCGGGTCAAAGGGCTTGAGGATTCTGAACGCAAATCCGCAGATTGTGCCGCTTCCTGTGAACAGGTGGGACAACAATACGAGTATTGGGAAGCTTATAATGGAGTTGAAGGTGAGCTAAAATCCCCAAGTCATCACAATTCAATTATGGACTGCATAAAAATTATTGACCATTACATGACAAGAGGAGAAGTTGCTTGCGCTCTTTCCCATATTTCATTATGGGCTAAATGCGTAACAGAAGATAAACCGTTGGTAGTGTTAGAACACGATAGCATAATGACCCAACCCTATACACAACACGCAGTCTATAACTCTATTTGTTATTTAGGCAGTCACGAACAGGTCAAGCAAGGGTGGGCTGTGTTACCAACGCCTCCTCATGCAAGTGAAGGCCCAAATTATCATTTTATTTGCCGCGCTCATGCCTATGCGATTGATCCAGCCGTAGCCAAAAATATGTTGGCTTACGTGATTAAATACGGGATTACTGGGCCGTTAGATATTTTATTAAGAGCTGATTTATTTCCTATTCATCAAATGGGTGTTTACGCCTACAACGAATACGACGGAGATTTATTAGATACGACCATCAAAGGGAGGCCACTAGAGGGCCGAAGCACTACCCGCAACGATGACTTAAAGATATGAACGCTCTTATCCCTAAAACAGTACATATGTCGTGGAAAGACAAAAGTATTCTTGAGAGTACAAATCCCTTAGTGGTTGAAGGAGTCAAAAAAGTTATTGAGCTAAACCCAACTTGGCAAGTCACTATTTACGATGACAAAGAAGTAGATGATTATTTAAAAGACCAATTAGAACCACAGCATTATGACTTGATCAAAGATAAACACATAGTACAAAAAACAGACCTTTGGCGCTTAGTCAAACTGTTTATCGAAGGAGGTGTTTATATGGATATGGATCGTTTTTGTAATACCAGCTTTGATAGTTTGTTAGAAGAAGGCGTTAAGTGGGTTTTACCTGTGTGCAGAAATTACGATTTTTCGCATGATTTTATGATGACAACACCTGAAAACCCTGTGTACAACTACGCCGCTTCTTTGTACGTGCAAAGATTAATAGAAGGACACGATAATATTTATTTTTTAGGGCCACAAACTTATATGCACGCAATTACTAGAGTTTTATACGGGGAAATGATTGATCCAGACCCCGCTCCAGAAGTATTTGAAAAAATTAAAAAAATTGTAAATGCTAGTGGTTCTATAAAAACACCCGAAGAAAATCCGCCTTATGATACGGTTATCTATAAAAATGGTGCGTTGAAGTTAGATTGGGAGGCTGAAAAACGTAAGTTGTATAAAGAGTTTAACTTAAAACATTGGACTAGTGAGTGGTAATGGTGGGTTATGCTTACTTATATGCTTGTTTTAGTTATAGCAGGACAAATTACTGCTGTTAGTTGTAGGGATACCTTGTGTTTTGAGGATTTGTCTAGGTGTCAGACGTTCGCACAAAGACTAAATTATCGCCCTGAAAACCCTGAAATATTTGCCTACTGTGAGGAAGTACGATGATTGAAATCGCAGTAGCAGCTCAAGCTGCTTTCAAAGCATATACTATTTTAAAAGCTGGAGTAGACCGGGGCAAAGAAATTGGAGAGATGCGGTCTACAGTCAGGCAATTCTTTGATGCCAAGCAAGATATAAACGAAGCGGTTAAGAAAGAAGAAAAGCGGCAAGCAAAGTATGGTTTAGAGGAAGGGTCAACGCTAGGTGAAGCAATTGACTACATAGAAGAGCAGGAGGCTGTAGCCAAATTAGAGCATAAAATAAAATGGATGTATATTGACCAAGGTAAAAGCGCAACTTGGGGAAAAATTGTTGCAGAGAATAATAGACGGCAGAGGCAGAGAGCTTTAAAAAGCAAGATGCGGTTAAATAAAAATAACGCTGACGCAGAATTAATGAAAGTTGTTTTTTTAGTGTTTGTTTTTATAGGGTTAGGAGTAGGTGCGATAGCTGCAATTTTATTGTTAATTTTTAATTTGAGTGCAGAGTAATGGACTATCAGATAGTGTTTAACGTAGGTATTGCTTTAGTTGGTTTTACAGGCGGCTGGATGGTAAATCGTGTATTCGTATTGTTAGATAGAATTGATGCAGACATGAAGGCTATACCGCTGCAATATGTTTCTAAAGATGATTATAGAGAAGACATACGAGAGATAAAAGAAATGCTTGGAGCAATCTTCAAAAGACTAGAACATAAGGCCGACAAATGAAACTTGATCCTGTAATTCTTAATATGGCTTGCTCGTGGTCTATGAAGTCATATCGTGATAGCAATAAAGACGCGATTAAAATAGAAAATAAGTGGACATCTACCACAGTATATATAGCTAAAAGAAAGTCTATAGATATCATAGCGTTTCGAGGAACCGGACAAAAGCTAGATATTTTAACAGACCTTAATATTATACCTGTTCCTTATGCGGGGAGACTATGTCACGGTGGTTTTGCTTTGGCACACAAGTCTGTATGGAAGAAAGTCAAAGAACACATAGACCCTAAGAAGCGCACGTTAATCTGTGGGCATAGTCTTGGTGGAGCGTTAGCAGAGTTATCTGCCTCTATGTTGAATGGCAAACACGAGAACATAAACTTAGTTACCTTTGGTAAACCAAATGTATTTTTCAAAGGTTTTAAGAAACCAATGGTTTTAGATAACCAGATCTCTTGCGTACAGGGATCAGATTTGATTGCCAGAATACCACGCCTGTGCTACGGCCCTAGTAAATCGCAAACAATGCTGTACTTTTCTAACGATGGCACGAATGTAGTAAATCCTACTAAGCCTTATAGGAAGATTGACCGAGGCGGATTAAAAGATCGTATAACAGATCACATGATGGAAGGTTACAAAGAAAATTTAAAAGAATTTTTAGAAGAGCAAGAACAAGAAGAAAACAAAGTAATTCCTTTAAGTAAAAAAGAACGCATAGAGCTAAAGAGGATAGAAGATGAAATTGATTTTCCGACTGCTAGTTAGTCTGGTTTTTGTGTTGACAGGTTGTACCGTATCTGAAGATATGATAGCCAATAAGGAATTATACTGCTCAGGAATTTATAAAGGAGTACGTGCCTTAGGTCGCGTAGCTACTGAGGTAACTACTGGCGTAGCAATACCAGACGTATGCGACAGGATAGATACTATCGTAGAGGAAGATACAGAAAAAAAGTCCGAAGAAACATAGAGGCTGTTATCAGGTTGTATTTACTTAAAAAGGTTTAAAAAATTTAGTGAAACTTAATGGTCTATTAAAAACGCTTGCACCCACGATTGCTAAGACTATTGCTTCTGGCAATCCAGTTGCGGGAATGGCAATCAAGCTTTTGTCTGACAAGTTAGGGATAGAAGAAAAGAATCCAGCAAAGATCGAAAAGTTTCTTGAAAAGAATCCTGAGAGAGCTGTTGAAGTAAAACAGGCTGACAGGGATTTTGAAGATAAGATTAGAGAAATGGAGATAGACCTAGAAGCTTTCAACATAGAAGCTCAGGATGCAAAGGATGCTCGTAGACATTTCAGCAAAGATAGAACCTCAAAAGCGTTTGCGTTAATAAGCTTAATTGGTTTTTTGTTGTATTGTTTTTTTGTCACGTTAATGGGGGACGATGTCTCAGATGCTACAACTAATTTGGTTATCGGCTATTTGGGCGGCCTCGTTTCATCCGCCGCATCCAGTTTCTACGGCCGAGAAAGCAGCGTCAGGAAATAAAATGGAAAAATTAATTGAAACTTTAAAGCGTCATGAAGGCGTTCGATCTCATGCCTACAAAGACTCTTTAGGTATTTTGCATATAGGTTGCGGTAGAAATATTGAAGGATCTAATAATCATAAAGGTCTGGGTCTAAGCGAACAAGAAATAGACTTTATGTTAAGCAATGACATTGCACGAACTATTCAAGAATTAAGTTCTGAGTATTCTTGGTTTAATGATCTTGAAGATGGCGCTAGGCGCGATGGCATTATTAATATGCATTTTAATCTTGGGCGGGTACGCTTTGCTAAATTTAAGAAAGCAATAGGCCATATGGAAAGAGGCAACCACAAAGAAGCATCTTCCGAATTTTTAAATTCACTTTGGGCAAAGCAAGTAAAAGGTCGTAGCTTAGAGGTGACAGACATGATTAAGACAAACACTTATGTCTAATCCGTACATCTTTACTGCTACAGTATCTAAAATTGTAGATGGAGACACAATGTATGTTACTGACATCAATCTGGGTTTTGGGGTTGTTAATCGTGGTGATACTGGGCGGGGTATTTGTTTGCGCCTTAATGGAGTTGACACTCCAGAATCTAGGACAAGAGATTTGGAGGAGAAACAATATGGACTCGCGGCAAAAGCATTTGTCCAAGCGTTCTCCCCGGTAGGCACTGAGGTTACACTTAGGACTTACAAGAAAGGCAAGTATGGAAGATGGCTGGCCGACATCAAGGTAGGCGGCAAGTGGCTATGCAAAGAGCTTATCAAGAATTATCATGCGGTCGAATACGAAGGCCAGAACAAAAAAGAGATAAAGGCGGCTCACTTAGCAAATAGGTTGAAGGTAAATTTAGATGTTATTAAAATATAAGTTTGCTCCGGGCGTAAATAAAGAAGGCACAAAATACACCGCTGATAGCGGGTGGTATGATTCAGACAAAATTAGATTTCGTAAAGGCCGTCCAGAACAGATAGGTGGGTGGCAGAAATACTCATCTAACACATTCCTTGGAATATGCAGATCTATCCACGACTGGAAGGCTGCGGCTGCTACAGACTACTTAGGTCTTGGCACTACTCTAAAGTATTATATAAATAGTGGGGATGCTTACTACGATATAACTCCTATTAGAGAGACCACTTCTGCGGGTGATGTTACATTCTCCGCATCAAATGGAGACGCAACTCTTACTGTTGCGGATACTGGTCACGGTTCGCAGCAAGGTGATTTTGTTACATACTCTGGCGCTGTTAGTTTGGGCGGCAACATTACGGCTGCTGTTCTTAATCAAGAATATCAGGTAGCTACTATCATAAATGGTAATTCATATACGATAGAGGCAAAGGATACTGGAGGAGCCGAGGTTCTAGCTAATGCTTCCGACACAGGTAATGGTGGTTCTTCTGTTGTTGGGGCGTATCAAATAAATGTAGGTCTTAATACTTTTGTTCCTTCTACTGGATATGGTGCGGGAACTTGGGGTTCCTCTGCGTGGGGTGGCTCCACTGCTATAAGTTCTGGCAATCAGTTAAGACTTTATAGTGAAGATACTTTTGGCGATGACCTTATAATAAATCCTAGAGGTGGAGACATATTTTACTGGGATGAAAGCTCAGGACTTACAGTCAGAGCTGCTACCCTAGCAAGTAACGGCGCTGCATCAAACTGTCCAATCTTATCTCTTCAAATAATGGTCTCTGATACAGACAGGCATGTCATAGCTTTTGGAACAAATGCTATAGGTTCTTCAGCATTAGATCCGCTTTTTGTTAGGTGGTCTGATCAAGAAAATCCTTTTGACTGGACTCCGACTGCAACAAACACTTCGGGAGGAGTTTCTCTTCCTGCTGGCTCTTTCATTATGGGAGCGGTCAAGACTAGGCAAGAGATATTAATCTTTACGGATAACAGCATTCATTCAATGCGTTTTTCTGGGTCTCCATTTACATATCAGTTTTCTTTGATAAGTGAGGGATTCTCTATGGTCTCTCCGAAGGCTGCGACTAGTGCGGGAGATGTTGTTTACTTTATGGATCGTGGCGGATTCTATGTTTACAACGGAGCTATTCAGAGACTCACTTGTTCTGTTCTTGACTATGTATTTAGCAATATAAATCAATCTGAGATATTCAAAGTTTTTGCAACGACTAGTGTGGATTTTTCAGAGGTAACGTGGTTCTACCCAATAGGTTCTGGCAATACAGAATGCACTAACTATGTTACATACAATTTTAAAGAAGACACTTGGACTATAGGAACTTTGGATAGGGGTGCGTGGATTCCTGCCAATACCAGAGACTTCCCGATTGCGGCAGAGAACACTGAAGTTAATTCAAATTATCTTTATTTTCATGAAAGAGGGTTTGACGCTGACGGCGAAGCTATGAACTCGTATATTGAATCTGGTGGAATAGAGCTTGGCGATGGTGAGCAGTTTATGTTTTTGTCTCGCATGATTCCTGACTTTGAGTTTCGTGGGACAGCAGCTTCCGCATCTATGGATATTACAGTCAAGGGTAAAGATTATCCCCTAGAAGATTCACAGACTCTGTCATCGTCTACTGTTACATCAAGTACGAAACAGACCTTTATACGCGCTAGAGCAAGAGAGACTATAATTAGAATACAAAGCACTGGGACTGGTTACGGCTGGACTCTTGGTGATCTTAGATTCGATGTTAGGACTGACGGGAGAAGGTAATGGCTGAACAAAGATCAATAGTGCTTCCTATTGCTCCGCAGCAATACGACTACAACAACGAGCTTACAAATCGAAGGACAGTAGAAAGATCCTTTAGAGAAGTTCAAGATACCTTAAATGTTGTCGCTGACAAGACTGACAAAGATGCTTCCCTTGCCATACGCAAATATCATTTTATGTTTATGGGC
>Ga0209535_1002184_pt1 | contig 12797 bp, 17 predicted proteins | sample LinPmetageLP28_FD_184041 | JGI IMG/M metagenome (GOLD analysis project Ga0209535, IMG submission 184041) | Marine viral communities from the Pacific Ocean - LP-28 (SPAdes) (version 2) | ecosystem: Environmental > Aquatic > Marine > Oceanic | place: Pacific Ocean | collected 2009-08-22
TAGTTATTTAGTTCCAGCTCTTGCCATACCTTTGGATTTTGTAGCTGGCACATATTTAGCAGGTGGTGGTTTGCAGTGTACATACGGCCCAATAAATGATAGAGGTTAATTATGTCAGGAGTTTCAACATATACATATACAACACTAACAAATGCTATAAGAGATTATACAGAAGTAGATAGTTCGGTTTTAACTACAACTGTTGTTGATGGAATTATCATGGCAGCTGAGATGCGAATTAACCAAGAACTTCCTATGGATGCAGATAGATTTGTTCAAGAAGGTACGTTTGTTACAGACAAAAATACAATAAACTCTCCAGCAGGGGCTTTATTTATAAGAGGTGTTGAAGTATTTAATATATCCAACACTACTGAAGCAGGTACTTGGTTAGAAAAAAAAGATCAAACTTATTTAGCAGAGTATGTTGGTAATCTAACGGGTTCAGAAGGAGATTTAACGGCACAAGATGTTACAGGACTTCCTAAGTATTATGCAATGTTTGGTGGAGCAACAACCTTAACTGATACTACATCAGGTGGGTTGTATATAGCTCCAACACCCGACGCTAATTACAAATTTAGAATTTATTATAATAAATACCCAACAGGACTTGGTTCAGGATCTGATGGTAATTCTAATACTTACTTAAGTAACTACTTCCCACAAGGCCTTTTATATGCATGCCTTGTAGAAGCTTTTGGGTATTTAAAAGGTCCAATGGATATGTTGACATATTATGAAAATAGATATAAAAATGCAGTACAACAGTTTGCAGGAATGCAATTAGGAAGACGAAGAAGAGACGACTACACTGATGGTACAGTTAGAATACAAGTTAAATCTCCGTCCCCGTAAATTGAGGTAAAAAATTATGACGATAACATCAGCAATATGTAATTCTTTTAAAGTAGAAATTTTACAAGGTGGACACAATTTTAATGATGCGAGTGGTGCACCAACAGGTAACGCATTTAAAATAGCTTTATTTTCAAGCGACTCAGCTTCATTAAGTAAAACAACAACTGTTTACACAGCACCTTCATCTGCTAATGCAGTTCCAACTAACACACTTGAAGTTAGTCAAAGTCAAACAGATGGTGGCTCTTCAAACACTGGTTACACTGCAGGCGGAGCAGCATTAACACCCTCAGCTGATCCAGTTTTATCTAGTGACACAGCGTGTGTAAAATTTAATGATGTTAGTTTTACTTCAGCTACTTTTACAGCAAGAGGTTGTTTAATTTATAATTCAACAGCAGTTACAGGATTCACAACAAACAGATCAGTCTGTGCCGTTAACTTTGGTGCAGATAAAACTGTAACAAGTGGAACATTTACAATTCAATTCCCAGCTCAAACTGCAGGCAACGCAATCGTTCAGATAGCATAGGGAGTAAGTCCTTATGGCTAACACTTGGAACCAATCCGGAACCACCTGGGGTCAAAATAGTTACGGTCTTCAAACTGAAGTTAATGTTTCTTTAATTGGTTTATCAACTACATCAACAATTGGTTCATTAGATTCTGCAGGTTCAGAACAAGGATGGGGTTCCGATGCTTATGGTATTGAAAACTGGGGTCAATCAGGAAACACAATTTTATTAACTGGACTTCAAGCAACAGCTAGTGTTGGCGTCCCCGCTGCTGGGGCAGATCAAGGTTGGGGTAGAACTTTATGGGGCGAAGAGCCTTGGGGTGATAGTGATAACCCTGTTGTTACATTATCTAGTTTATCATTAACATCATCTTTAAACATACCAAGTGAATTTATAGAAGTGCAACCAGGTTGGGGTACTTTAGATTGGGGTGAAAATGGTTGGGGTACTGTTAACTCAGCTGTATTTAATTTAACAGGTTTATCTGCAACATCGGCTGTTGGTGTGTTAACCCCAGATGATATAACAATAGGGTTAACTGGACTCAGTGCTCAAACAGCTATTGGATCATTAATTGCTAAATCAGATTTTACTGCAGTTCTCCCTGCATTAAGTTTAACATCAAGTCCAGGATTATTATCCGTGGATGATCATTCAATAGGATTACCTGCTTTATCCGCTACAAGTGCAGTAGGAAGTATATCCCCTGCAGACGTAATAGGTATAACTGCTCCATCCGCTGCTCAAACAGCTGTCGGTAATATTACAATTTCTTCTAATCCTGTAATAGACTTGCCTGCTTTATCAACCACATCTGCAATAGGTACATTAACTTCGACACCTGAAACTATTGCATTGTTAGCAGGTCAATCCGCTACAAGTTCATTAGGGACTTTAATTACTACACAATTATCAATTGTTAGCTTAAATGGATTGGGTTTAACTGCGGTATCTAGTATTGGAGAACTTACAACCACAGGATATGCTGACATTGACATTACTGGAAATACTAATTATAATGATGTTGACGTTGCAGGAAATACATCGTATACAGACGTAACACACGTAGTTTAGGAGAAAAAAATTATGGCATCGACTTTTACAGATCTTGGTATAGAGCTAATGGCAACCGGCGAAAACGCTGGTACTTGGGGAACAAAAACAAACGCAAACTTAAATCTTATTGAACAACTTACAGGTGGCGTTAATTCTCAAGCTGTAACTGATTCAGGAACACCAACAGCTTTAACAATAGCGGATGGTGCTTTAACAGGTACTGCCCAACACAGAGTTATAGAACTTACAGGATCGATAAGTGGAGCTAGAGTTGTAACTTTTCCTTTACTTACAGAAAATTTTTACATTATTAAAAATGGCACATCAGGTGCATACACAGTACAAATAAAAGCAGCATCTGGTTCAGGAGCAACTGTTACTTTTGCAGCTACTGACAAAGGATACAAACTTATTTATTTTGATGGTGTTGCAACTAATACAGGTTGTTTTGATGTAGGTTTTGGAGATGTAACTCTTACAGGTACACAAACTTTAACAAACAAAACATTAACTTCACCTAAAATTGGAACTTCTATTTTAGATACAAGCGGTAATGAATTATTATTATTAACAGCTACAGGATCAGCAGTTAACGAACTTACATTAGCTAACGCTGCTTCAGGAAATGCACCGAGTATTACAGCTTCTGGAGAAACTAACGTAAGTCTTAACTTAATTCCAAAAGGCACAGGACAAGTTCAAATTAACGGAAATACAGCATCAACAGTAGGAAAAGCTATTGCAATGGCATTAGTTTTCGGATAAAAGATTAACAGGAGAAAATAAATTATGGCAAATCCAAATCTAGTAAATGTAACATCAATAACAGGTGAGTCAATTACTCATGCATTAACTACTACTCTTACAGATGATATTTTAATAGCTGCTTCAGATACACTTGTAAAAATTAATAGTATTATAGTAGCAAATATTGATGGATCATCAGCAGCAGACGTTTCAATGTTTCTAAAAAAATCAGGTGGATCAGCTATAGCATTCGCATCTACAATTTCTGTACCAGCAGATGCAACTTTAGTTGTGGTAGATAAAAACACAGCTATATACCTTGAAGAAGGCGACACCTTAGAAGGTGGCGCAAGTGCTAATGGCGATTTAACTTGTGTTGTTAATTTTGAAATATTAAACGACGCTTAGGAGCTAGTAGCAAATGGCTCATTTTGCTGAAATTAAAGAATCAAACAACGAAGTTGTAAGAGTCCTAGTATTTTCAAATGAAGATATAAATTCTAGAGGTGGAGATTTATCTGCCGAAGCAGAAGCATGGGTAGCTACAACTCCTTCAAGTATAGAAGAAAATGTTTATTGGAAACAAACTTCTTACAATCATAATTTTAGAAAACAATACGCTGGAAAAACAATGACGTATGATTTATCTAACGATGTTTTTATTTTACCAGCACCTGATTATTCTTCTTGGAGTTTAAATGCTAATCATGATTGGGTTCCACCTGTTGAAATGATTACAATGAAGACTCATCCGACATGGGTACAACAAGGGCGTTTTGCAAGAGATGTTGCACAAAAAACTTGGGTACCACCTATTGCATCACCTAGTGAAACTTCTACGGAAGTTAATGGACAACAACTTGGCTATGATGTAAGATGGGATGCCAACCGAGAAATGTTTATCGGTAAAAGAGAAGACAACACTTGGTGGGATTGGAATGGAACAGCATGGATTACAAGTTCAGTAAGTGAGTTTCCAACATCAGGTAGTTATTATGAATATACTTGGCACGAAGACACTCAAAAATGGACAGCAGTAAATGCTAATGACGATAATTTAAATTATGAGTGGAATGTTTCTACTCAAACATGGGATGAAGTATAATGACTCAAACTCTTGGACAAGACCCTAGTAACGGTGGAGTAGTTGGACCTAGTAATGAACCAGGAGAATTACCTATAGTTTACCATGATATTACAAGTACCAACCCTTCTTTTTCTTTAACATATGGAGCTGCTAACTGTGATGTTTTATTAGTTGGCGGTGGTGGAAATGGAACAGGAAAAAATGCTGGTTTTGGAGGCGGAGGTGGAGCAGGAGGTGTTCTTTTAACACCAAACCATCCTCTACCTGCATCTGCATTCCCTGTTAGTATTGGAGCAGGAGCATCTGGAATTAGACCAAACAATCATGGAAACGATGGATCAGACACTGTTATTGGAGCATCTTCACCTTTAACCGGTGGTTTTGGAGCTGGTGGTCAAAGAGGAGCCCCTACTGGAAGTGGTGGCGGAGGCGGAGGTCCAAGCGGACCTCAAGGAAATAATGGTGGAAGTTCTTCCAACCCTGGTTATGCCGGTGGTGGTGGAGGAGCTGGAGGAGCCGGATCAGGACCTCCTAATGGAGCTGGTGGTAATGGATCACCTGTAGTTCCTTTATTTGGAAGTTATCCACAACCTTATTATCCAAGTGCAACTTTTCAATCTACCTTTGGTGGTGGTGGAGTTGGTGGTGGTAATGGGGTTAATAACCCATTTGGATTTAGACCCCCTGGAGGAGGTGGACACGGTGCACCTAACGAAGGTGGTGGAGAAGGTGGAGGTGGACAACCTCAGTATGGAGCTGGTGGTGGCGGAGATGGAAACACAGGAGGAACATTAGGTGGTGCCGGTGGATCTGGAAAAGTTATAATTAAAGAACCTTCTGGTGGTTTTATAGCTGTTGGTGTTTGGTCATTAAAAGCACAATACACTTATCTTATTCAAAGTAAGTGGCCTACTTAATTCATTGACATTAACTTGACGTCCTTTTATAGTAAAAAGAGACAGAATGAATTTACAATATTACTATTGGTATTTTAAAGCCGCGTTACCTAAATCTTTTTGTGAAGATTTAATAAAATATGGTAATGAAAAAACAGATGAGATAGCTCTTACTGGAGGTTTTCAAATAAAAGGTGATAACGGTAAAAAATTAAATGAGAAAGAATTAAAAAATTTAAAGGAAAAAAGAGATTCCAATGTTGTTTGGTTAAATGAAAAATGGGTTTATAGAGAAATACAACCTTTTATACATGCAGCTAATAAAAATTCTGGTTGGAATTTTCAATGGGATTGGTCTGAGTCTTGTCAATTTACAAAATATAAAGAAGGTCAATACTATGATTGGCATTGTGATTCTTGGGATAAACCTTATGATAAAGACAAAGGATCTAATGTAGCAGGGAAGATAAGAAAACTTTCTGTAACATGTACTTTATCTAAACCAGAAGACTACGAAGGTGGTGATTTAGAATTTGATACTAGACAATACGATCCTAAAGAAGGACCAAAATTTGTAACTTCTCCAGAATTAAGAGAACAAGGGTCTATTGTTGTATTTCCAAGTTTTGTTTGGCACAGAGTTAAACCTGTTACAAGAGGTATTAGAAACTCTATAGTAATATGGAACTTAGGAGACCCATGGGTATAACTATTAAACATAATTTTTTAGAAGTATCTTTTCTAAATAAACTACTAGAAAGTATTGTAAAAGAGTCTCAAGGATATAAACCTATTTGGAAATCTAATATTAACTGGGGAGAAAATATTGTTAAAGGTTCTTCTTTAGTACTAGCTTATGAATTAAAAGATATTCATTTAGAGTATATAAAAAATAAATTTATAGAATTAAACAGTATTTTTAAAGATAAAGATATAGTAGGTCACTTTTATGTTTGGACAAAAGGTAGTCAAATACCTTTTCATAATGATAATAACTATACTCACGGATGCACCTTATACTTAAATAAGTACTGGGACGTAGATTGGGGAGGTTTATATTTATGGTTAGAAAATGATAAACTTAATACAGAAAAACCAGAATTTAATAAATTAATAATTAATACTAATAATATTAGACATGGTACAAGTGTTGTTAATTATAATGCTCCAGAAGAAAGAATTACTTTACAAATATTTTTTAAATGAAAATCATCGATCACATAGCTATTTTTGAAAATTATTTTACTGAAGAGTTTTGTAAAGAGCATATACAGTTTTTTAAAAAAGACCAACCAAGATACTCAAGAGATAATGAAAAAGTACAAGATGAATCGGTTTCTTTAAAATATTGGGAACAAACTTTTTTGGAAGTGTTTTGGAAAAAATGTTATCCTGAGTATTTAACTCAATACCCTATTTTAAAAAAATTAACGAGTCATAAAATACTTGATATAAAAATACAAAAAACAAAACCAGGTCAAAGTTATCCGTATGTTCATTGTGAAAATATGTCCATGGATAGTAGAAATAGAATTTTAGTTTTTATATTATATTTAAACACTGTCGATGATGGTGAAACTTATTTTGAAACTCAAAATTTAAAAATAAAACCTGAACAAGGCAAATTAGTTTTATGGCCAGCAAACTTTACTCACGCACACAAAGGTTTACCCCCTAAACAAGAAAAATATATTTTAACTGGATGGGTTGAATATGGTATTTAATTATGTCTAAAGACAACATACAAACTATATTTGTAAATACTTTATTTTCATCACATTCTTTATTGCCTGTGGAAGATTTAAAACCAATGATAGATGAATGTAAAAAAATTCAACAAGAAATAAAGTCAGGAGGAGATAACTGGCGTTGTAATACATATAATACTTTGGGAACTTATGAATTAAAAAATAATGATAAGTTTAAAAAATTAATAGATGTTATTACCAATAAAGTAAATATCTATGCAAAAGAATTAAAATCTAATTATACTTACACGTGTGGTAATTCTTGGTTTAATATATATAAAAAAGGGGACTACCAAGAATATCATTACCATGCAAATAGTTATTTTAGCGCTATATTTGTATTACAAACACCTAAACCTTCTCCTACTATAGTTTTTGAAAACCCCTTAACTGATATGCTTCCTTTAAAAAATTTAGATGTATGTGAAATAAATGCTGAAACATTTAATGTAAACGGTATGGATGAAAACTGTTTACTTATTTTTAGATCTCATTTAAGACATATGGTACATCCACTGCAACATGAAGGTGAAAGAATTTCAATAGCATTAAATTTTTAAATATGACTTTTAAAAAAAATAAATATCAAATCATAAGACAGGCAATCAGTTCAGAGCTAGCTAAATTTTGTCATGATTATTTTTTGTTAAAGAAAAAAGTAGTTGCACATATGTTTGAAAAAAAATACATATCACCTTACAATACTAGTTTTGGAACTTTTAGTGATCCACAAGTTCCTAATTCTTTTGCACAATATGCAGATACTGTGATGGAAACATTACTACTCAATGTTCAAGAAAAAATGGAAAAAGAAACAGATCTAAAATTAATACCTACATACTCTTATGCTAGGGTATATGTAAAAGGAAACAAATTAGCTAGACACAAAGATAGACCTAGCTGTGAAATATCAACAACGATGAATTTAGGTGGAGATGTATGGCCGATATATATTGACCCTACTGGAGAAGATAATGTTACCCATATTTCAGAAGCAGAAGTAATAGTAAAAGAGGGAGCAAACCCTGGAGTAAAGATTGATTTAAATCCAGGAGATATGTTAATTTACAAAGGCTATGATTTAGAGCATTGGAGAGATGTTTTTAAAGGAGAAATTTCTACACAAGTTTTTTTACATTATAATGATACAGAATCTAAGTGGTCTGAAAAAAATAAATTTGATAATAGAGAGTTTATAGGTCTTCCTGATGGAATGAAAATTGGTTGAAATGGCTTCTAATCTAATATAAAATACTTAATCTGCTATAAAATATAGTACACAGGTTTTTATATGCTACAAAAATTAGGATTTGCACCAGGATTTAATAAACAAGTTACCGAAACAGGGGCTGAAGGCCAATGGTTTGATGGTGATAATGTAAGATTTAGATACGGAACTCCTGAAAAAATAGGGGGTTGGTCTCAATTAGGTTCAGATAAATTAACTGGTGCGGGAAGAGCTATCCATCATTTTGATAATAATGCTGGTATTAAATATGCAGCTATTGGAACCAATAGACTTTTATATGTTTATTCAGGTGGAGCATTTTATGACATTACTCCAATAAGGGTGTCTATTACAGGTGTTAAATTTACAAGTACTTCAAGTTCACCTACAGTTACAGTTACTTTTCCAAGCCCTCACGGAATGGTAGTAAATGATATAATATTATTTACCAGTGTAACCGGTCTATCGAGTTCTACTTTTACTAATGCAACTTTTGAAGATGTAAAGTTTATGGCTACTTCTGTCCCTACGTCTACAACAATTACAATTACTATGGCTGCTAATGAAGCCGGGACCCCTTTGTCTCTTAGTGGGGATGCCACTGGAAACCCTTTTTATAACATTGGTCCATCACAACAATTAGGTGGGTTTGGTTGGGGTACAGCAAGTTTTGGGGGAACAGCTTCTGGTATTGCAACTACTACATTGTCTACAGCTTTAACAGACCTTATAACAACAAATATTGTTGTTGCAAACTCAACACAGTTTCCTGCGTCCGGAGAAATTAGAATTGGTACTGAAGACATTAGTTACACAAACAATGACACGGGAACAGGGACTTTAAGTGGAGGAGCTAGAGGCGCTAATGGGACTACAAAAGCTACACATAGTGCAGGAGCCACTGTAAGTAATATTTCAGCTTTCGTTGCATGGGGTGAATCTTCTACGGATGATGTAACTCTTGACCCTGGTTTATGGATTCTTGATAACTTCGGTACAAAATTAATTGCACTTATTTATAATGGTGCGTGTTTTGAATGGGACTCTTCTCCAACTAATGCTACATCAAATAGAGCAACTATAATACCTAATGCGCCCACTGCATCTAGACATGTTTTAGTTTCTACACCAGACAGACACTTAGTATTTTTTGGAACTGAAACAACAATTGGTAATACCGATACTCAAGATGACATGTTCATTAGATTTTCTGACCAAGAAAATATAGATCAAACTGATTCTTATACTGTTAGAGCCAATAACACTGCAGGCACTCAAAGATTATCTGATGGTTCTAAAATTATGGGTGCTATTAAAGGTAGGGATGCAATTTATGTTTGGACAGATACAGCATTATTTTTAATGCAATTTGTTGGTCAACCTTTTACTTTTGCATTCCAACAAGTAGGAACCAATTGTGGTTTGTTTGGAAAAAATGCATGTAGAGAAGTTGATGGTTCTGCATATTGGATGTCAGAAAATGGTTTCTTTACATACGATGGTCAATTAAAATCTATGCCATGCCTTGTAGAAGACCATGTATTTGATGACATAAATTCAACTTCCAGAGATTTAATTAACTGTGGTTTAAATAATTTGTTCGGAGAATTAAGTTGGTTTTATTGCACTAATGGTTCTGATGTTGTGGATAGAGTTGTTACTTATAATTATCTAGACTCATCAGCAAAACAACCTATATGGACAACTGGTACTTTAGCTAGAGCAGCATGGCAAGATTCAGCTGTTTTTGAAACACCACACGCAACTTTTTATGATGTTAATAGTAATAATTCGTACGATGTTGTTGGCAATACTGACGGTTGTACTATATACTATAGTCAGGAAACAGGGACCGATCAAGTCGAGGCTGGGGGAACAGTTACGGCAGTGATAGGAACTATAACTTCAGGTGATTTTGACATTACACAAAAAAGAAGTAACACAGGAGCTACTGTAGGTATGCCCGACATTAGAGGAGATGGTGAATACATTATGAGAATTAGCAGATTTATACCAGATTTTATAAACCAAACAGGTAACACTAAAGTTAGTTTTACAACTAGAATGTATCCAAACAGCACACCAGTTACCAAAGATTTTTCAATAACAAGTGCAACTACTTTTAAAAGTACGAGAGTTAGAGCTAGATCAATTGCATTAAAAATAGCTAACACAACTAGTGGAGAAGATTGGAAACTAGGTACATTTAGATTAGACATTGCACCAGGAGGAAGAAGATAATGGCTACTGACCAAGAGATACGAGATAAAGGTTTTTTATATATACCTAAACAAGAATTTTTACAAAATCCTTTTGAGTTACCCGAGAATCAGGAACCAGTAGTTAATGAAGGTATTGTAAATACAAATGCTTTTACTAATAGTGGTGGAAGTGAAGGAGATAATTTTAGTGTTTACAATCCTGATCCAAATTCAATTGTAAATAAAACTTATCAACCTAACTATGCGTATAGACAATTTGTTGATTATAATCCTGAATTATCTGATCTACAAAATCAAAAAATAATGCAGGGTACGGCCAACTTTAAAGGTTATGATTATTACAATAAACCAACATTGGAGGGTATACCTGGTGCACTACAAAATTATGTACAAGGAAGTTTGCCTGGACAATTGCTTACAAAAGCTACAGGTGTTGTAAATAGTATTCTTCCTTTACAAAAAAGAAGTATAAGGGAAAATGAATTATCCCGTTATGGTATAATGGTTAATGACATTGGACAAATTGTTCAAGGACAAGGTGACTACAATACCGCAGAAAATATTATGGCAGGTTATGCTGGGACCGTAGGTGTTGATACTGTTAATAAGAGACAAAATAACATTGTAGATACTTTACAAAGTAAATATGGTATGAGTAAAGACGATATAGATGCTGTTAAAACTGGCACTTACAAGGGTCCGGTTGAAAGTGATTTAATAGGTAGATATAGTGCTCTTGATAAATTTAAAGAACTTAAAGGTTTAGTGGATGACGAAACAGATGCGATTTTTGATTTTAAAAAAAAGCAAAGAAAGAAAAAGAAAAAAGATACTATTATATCAAGAATTATTAATAAAAAAACAGACGATACTACTACTGATGGTACTTTAGTTCAAGACACAACGTATAAATCAGATCCAAAAGATAGTCAAACAGGTATTAACAACTACACAGGACCAGGTATGGCTTTTGAAGCTGGTAACACAGATGCGGGTGGTGGTTTTACTCAAGGTCAAGTAGTTGATTCACCAAGTACACCTGGAGGAAAATATGGTTCTCCTAGAAAAGATGGTGGTTTAATGTATGCGAATGGCGGTAGAGCCGGATATTTTTATGGTGGTAGAATAGGTTTTCAAGGTGGTGGATCAGATGCATCATCAGATAATTTTGTTACTAGTACGAATGTTCCAGGACCAGGAGATACTGGAGGAGAGGGTGGTTCTAATCCTAGTGATGATTCTGATACACAGTTTAATGATAATGATAATAATAACGAAAACAATAACCCGCCAGTAACAGTCGTTAATAATAAACCTGTAGATATTTCAACTGTAACAAAATCATTAGGTAAATTTGAAATTCCATATGGTCTTGAAGCATTACTATCGAACAAAGGAAAATTTAAAGCTGTTTTAGATGCTGGCGATATATTAGATAAAAATTTAGGTTTAGATTTTTCATATAATCAGGGACCTTATGAAATAGGTTTTGATACAGATATGGAGGGTAATAAAAATTTAGGTTTAAGTTATAATAAAGGTAACATAAGCGCTTATGCTAACACTGATTTTAATGACCCTATGTTTGGTGTTAAATATAGCAGAGCGTTTGCACATGGAGGGTTAGCAAGTATTTTATAATGGCAAAAATTGTACAATCATTAACTAGAGCTGAACCAGATTATAATCAAGCTAATTTACAATCATTAGTTAGAGATCTTGATGCAGTAATTACAAAATTAAATACTTCTTTTCAGGAAGAAGTAAAACAGGAGATAGAAGCTAAAAGTTTCTTTTTAGAATAATGGCAGTAGTAAACCAATATAAATTTGTAGGTAAAGATAATGACACTACAGGAAATGCGTTAACTGTTTTTGCAACAAATGATCCAGGTGTTAATGAAACTGTAATAATTAAATCTATACTAGTCACATCTGCTGGTACACCTACAGTGACAGTTTTAAATAATAGTATAACAGCTATAAAATCAGCGCAGTTGACAGCTAATACCACTAAAGAATTACTAACCCAACCATTAATAGTAGAAGGCGGATCTGCTTTTACCATACAATCTAGCACTACAGACTCATTTGATTTTGCGGTTAGTTTTTTAAACATTAAAAAGGAGAAAATAGACTAATGAAAACTACAGTAATTGATGGCCAAGAGATACCTGTTTTAGATGCAACCAGTGTTGAGACTACTTACAGACATATTAAAACAGGAGAGGTTTTTAAGGAAAGAAAAGATTGGGAAGCCAAGGGTTTTAAACAAGAAGAGATGGCACAAGACGTAAAAGTTATGATGCCTCCTCTTGATTTGTTTGGTAAAACAAAGTAAACATAAGAATTAAGGTAAATTTATGGCTATATCTAGAATGCAACAACCCCAACAAATACAATCAGGAATAGGTTCCTTACAGGACCCTAGACAA
>Ga0209535_1002185_pt1 | contig 12790 bp, 15 predicted proteins | sample LinPmetageLP28_FD_184041 | JGI IMG/M metagenome (GOLD analysis project Ga0209535, IMG submission 184041) | Marine viral communities from the Pacific Ocean - LP-28 (SPAdes) (version 2) | ecosystem: Environmental > Aquatic > Marine > Oceanic | place: Pacific Ocean | collected 2009-08-22
TATTAAAACAAATCCAAAAAGATATTGAATCTGAATTAGCGGATCTAGGTAAATAATATATATTTATAACTAAACGTTATTATGTACATATATAAAGCAAAATGTGATAGAGTAGTTGATGGGGATACTATTGATGCCACTATTGATCTTGGTTTTGATACATGGAAAAAAATCAGAATTAGGTTAGTAGGTATTAATGCCGCTGAATCACGTACTAGAGATTTGGAGGAAAAAGCTAGAGGATTAGCTGCTAAACAATTTGTTAAAGATATTTTAAATAAACATAATAATGAATTTATATTACACTCTCAAGGTGTAGGAAAATATGGAAGGTGTTTGGGTGATATATTTTTAGGTGATGTAAAATTAAATGATTTATTAATTACAGAAGGACATGCTGTAATGTATTTTGGAGGAAAAAGATGATAAATAAAGATAAAATATTTCAATTATTTGTTGATGGTAAAGAAATTGACAATGATAAAACTAAATCTGAGATAAAAGATTTTATGAATGGTCCCTTTGCTAAAATAGGAATGTTTGTCAAGTTAATTCAAAATCACCATGTATTTCATCTTAAATTAGAAAAATTTTTAAAAAAAGAACAACCTAATTATAATGTAGAATCTACAAAAGAAGCATCTGAATTTACTGTTTATAATAGAGCTTGGACCTATATCAAAAATATTAGTTTAGATAACCATGATGATATTAATGCTATAATAAATTTTGATAATAAAATATTTTCTAAAGCTTTAAGTAGTGCAATTCAATTTTTTGAACAATATGAAGAATATGAAAAATGTGCTCATCTCTATAAAATAAAAGAGGTAGTCAAAGAAATTTAAAAAATAATTAGGATATACAAAAAATCCCTCGTACATTAGTATTACAGGTTTTGTAGAAAAGGGAATAAGATAGGGTTGGAAATAAGGGAATAAAAGGGTAAACGTTACCCATATTAAATATATAATAAAGTTATGAGAAATAGAGAATTATTGTACAGAAAATTAGAAGTTTTAGATCATACATTAATAAATCTCCAACGTATAGTAAACACTCAGGAACCAATTGAATCCTATAGAATTGGTATAGTTAAAGCTCAAGGTATAGCAGATGATATTAGAACTATGATTGAAAGAGAACCTCGTTCACATTCAGAACAAAATAGTTCAGTTAGATAAAGTGGGTAGATTTAACCAACTAATAAATGCTTTTGGTAATATACCCGCAATATATGAGGGTGTAAAAAATAAAATCTTTAAAAAAGAAGATGTTGAACATATAGCAGCTATTAGATGGGGTATTTGTACAAAGTGTAATTTATTTGATACTAAAGGTACCCATTGTGCAGTTCCCGGTACTCAACCTTGCTGTTCCGATTGTGGTTGTATTCTTACATTAAAGGTTAGATCTTTATCAGCACACTGTCCTAAAAATAAATGGGCATCTTTTATGTCTAAAGAATTAGAAACAGAATTAAATAATAGTTTAAAATAAAAGTTATGAAATTATCAGCAGAACAAATCCAAGCAAATTGGATTGAATTTAACACTAACATTGAGACATTTATTACTGGAGATCGTAAACAACGTTTACTTGATTTTTATAGTAAATATGAGGACCGTATTATATTAATGCCAGCAGCTCATAAGAAAGAATACCATTCAGCATTCCCAGGTGGTTATGTAGATCACGTTAATAGAGTTGTAAAAGCAGCATTGTCCATGTCCGCTGTATGGGAAGGGTTTGGTTGTGATATGACGACATTTACCCAGGAAGAATTGGTATTTTCGGCGATCAACCATGATTTAGGTAAAATGGGATCTGATACTGAAGAAGCATATGTACCCCAGACAGACAATTGGAGACGTGATAAATTAGGTGAAGATTATATGTTTAATAAGGCATTACCCTTTGCAGCCGTTCCAGATCGTGGATTATTTCTACTCCAGCAACATGATATTAAATATACTTTTAATGAAATGTTAGCTATTCAAACACATGATGGTTTATATGACTCAGCAAATGAGAAATATTTAAAGGCATTCATGCCAGAACAAAAACCACGCACATCTCTTCCATTTATTTTGCACCAAGCTGATATGATGGCGGCACGTATTGAATTCGAGATTGAATGGTTACCAAAGTTTTCTAAAAATAGCGTGGCAGCGCCAAAGAAAAATTATACATTATCCGGCAACATAAAATCATCTAAAGCTAAGGCACTAAATAGTGTTGCAAGTACGGGATTAAAAAATATGTTAGATAGTTTATGATTTTAGAAACCATTATTATAATATTAAGTTTATTAGTCGCTATCTTTGGATATGCGACTTTTAACCTTTTACGAAAAAATGAAAAAGCAGAAGATATTATACTCTCTCAACAAGAATTTATCAATAAAGTACAAGAACAAGCAGTTTTTACAGAAAAAAGGTTAGAACAAATCGATAAAAAAGGTACATTTAAAAGTGATGATGAAATAGGTTGGTTTTTTAATGAAATAAAGGTTTTACAAAAAGGTTTATCTCAATTTAAAACTAATCCTTAATTTATGGTAAGAAAAAGAAGAAAAAAGAGTAAAAATTACTTTACTCAAGAGACAGAAGACTATATTGTAAAATATAACAAGTTAGATTCAGTAAAAGACTCAGAAAAAAGAAGCAGAATATATGAGACTTACATCCATTACGCTTTTTTTAAATTAACCCAAAATATAATTCATACTTTTAAATTCTACCATACTGAAGTTTCTAATTTAGAGCATCTTCAACATGAAATAATAACATTTTTATTATCAAAAATTCACTTATTTGACCCTAGCAGAGGAGCTAAAGCATATTCTTATTTTGGTACTATAGTTAAACGTTGGTTAATATTATATAATACTAAAAATTATAAAAAGAAAATTAGTAAAGTTGGAGTTGAAGTATTAACTGGAGAAAATTCTACTCATGTTTATACACAAGGGGATGAAAAAGTAAAAAGTGATTTAGATAAATATGTAGATATTTTTGTTGATCATGTATCAGAAAATATATTTGAATTATTCCCAAAGAAAAATGATGCCCAAATAGCAGATGCTATATTAGAATTATTTCGTAAAAGGGAAACATTAGAAGTATTTAATAAAAAAGCACTTTATATTTACATAAGAGAAATGGTAGATGTAAAAACTCCTAAAATTACTAAAATAGCTGATAAACTTTATAATATATTTAAGGAACAATATATTTTTTACTTAGAAAATGGTTACGCTAGATTCTAACCCCTTCCTATATCCATATTTATAATAAAATAACATTATGGGATCATTAGACAATATTGTATTTAAGAAAAAGAAGTTTTCGGATATACTTAGCGAAATATACGACAATCAAAAGAAAAAAGAATCACAAATATCAGGTTTAATTTCCGAATTAAAACCCCTTATAAATGACATAGGTGATGCTACTTTAATTGTTCCACTTATTAAGGAATATATGGAAATTGGCGTTCGTAACGATGAACAATTAATTAAGATGGCTACCATAGTACAGCGTGCGCTTAATAATAGTAGTGGCGAAGAATCAATGGGTATAACGGAGGAAGAAAAACAACAATTAATGGAAGAATTAGATAAATTAAATACTAATTTCGAACAAAAGAAAGATGGGCAATAAATATGGTTTTTCTAGTGTTAATAAACAAGTAAATTTTCAAGATTCTAAGGGATCACAATTATCTTCACAAATAGAAGAAATTAACCAAAAGTTTATTTATGCTAGAGTTGTAGATATTATCTTAAATGATAACCACCCTAGGTTTGAAGAATTGGGGGGGTGGTCGTCTATAGGTACTATTTTTTATTTAGATATTGAAGTTAGTAATACTAATATTAATAATTCTTTAATTGCAAAACCTTTACTTCCGAATTTAAAAAATTACCCTTTAGTAAATGAATTTATTTTATTATTTAAACTTCCTAATAATAAGATCTTTTTTAATGAAAGTAATGATACTAGTTATTTTTATTTAAATCCTATATCAATTTGGAATAACCCCCATATAAATTCATACCCAAATGTAGAATTATCATCAACAACCCAACCATCCGAAAAAAAAAGTTATCAAGCCATTGAAGAAGGTCAAACAAGAAAATCTTCTAATGAAGAGGTAAATTATAGTTATAATTCTCCTTTAGTAGGGGGTACTTTTATTGAAAGATCAAATATCCACCCTCTATTAGCATTTGCTGGAGATGTTATTACCGAAGGAAGATGGGGGAATAGTGTAAGACTTGGAAGTACTGCAAAAACAGATAGTATATTATATGGTAATAATTGGTCTAGTACTGGAGAAGATGGCAATCCCATTACTATAATTAGAAATGGCCAACCTACAGATGCTAGTGAAGAAGGGTATTTACCCATTGTAGAAGATATAAACAAAGATTTATCTTCAATTTATTTAACTTCTAATCAAACTATACCTTTAGAAACTACTATTACAAATAACCCAACAATTTCAAATAACCAACCACAATCAATTGGGTCTTATGGTGGAAGCCAAGTAATGCTTAATTCAGATAGGTTAGTTTTTAATACTAAAGTAGATAGTATTATATTAAATTCCCAAAGTACAATATCCTTAACTTCAATTAATACAACGGGTATATATTCTCAAGAAGGGGATGTAGTTTTACAATCTCAAAAAAATAATATTAGACTAGGAGATGCAGATGCAAACCAATCAGTAATTTTAGGGGATGTCTTTTTAGATGATTTTGAAAAACTTTTAATAAAGTTACAAGCAATGACCCAAACTTTATCTATTGAACCTAAATTATATTTAAGTGGGGGTACAGCGGGTTCTGCTAAAACTCAAATATCTTTTATGTTAAATGGTATTAAAAATTATAAATCTAAGATTGTAAAAGCAGTATAAAATGGGAGAAGATCAAATTTTACAAATAGCTAAACAATTCTTAAATACTTCTCAAGGTAAATCTTTATTAGATAGTTCATTTAATATATCCGACATAACTAATAGAATACAAGAACTATCATCTAAATATAATATAGATCTTTCTACATTAGAATCATCATCTTTAAAAGATATCAATTTATCTATTGGCTCTAATTTAACTAGAGAACAAAGAAGAGAACAAAGAAGACAAAAAAAATTATCTGCAAAGGAAAGACTACAAGAACGTTTAAATGAAGCTAATATAACAAAAGTAGACGCTGAACAAAAAATAAGAGCAGAAATTTCCCTTTTAAAAGCTAAATTAAGAAGCCAAATACCTATCTTACAAGAATATACTATAACTGGTAGACTTCAAGATAAAAACACAAACACTCCTATGCAGGGAGCTAGAGTTACTTTAGGGGTTAATACTGATGTATTAATAGATAAAAGTACAGCTACAAACCCCCTAGGCGTAAATGAAAATTTAATCCCTAAAAACACTTCAGTAAATTTAAATGATTTAGTCTTTATCCCAGTCCCAGGTCAAAGTGATAGAACAGACAAACAAGGTAATTTTTCAATAAAAGTTAAAGTACCTATTATTCCTGAAAATCAAAAAACACCTTTAACTTTTGGTTTATTATACTCTAAAAGTGGTTATCTCCCCGAGACTCAAGCTATTATTAATGGAGACAAAACTATTAAAACTTCTTTGCCTTTAAGTAGTATGATAAACATAGCAGAATCTGCAAAAACAATATCTCAAGGATTTAGCGATGCTATTGATTTAGCACAATCTTCAGTAGGTGCTCTAGCTATGGGTATTTTTGATAGAATAATATCAGCTAAAAAATTCAGCATTGGGAAAATAGTAGATGTTATCAAAACAAAATTAATTCCTTTAGTTATAACTCTATTATTGTCTTTTGGTATTTCAAAATTATCACAAAAAAATAGAAAAACATGTCCTTCTCCCGATGCTTTAAGTGATGTAATTCGAACTAGAAATAGAGTAGTAAGACAATTAAACCAAATGTTTAAAATGATCGTTATAAATTCAGCATTAGCTTTTGCCTTCCGTTCTCTTGCCCAAATATTAAAAGGTGTAAGATTACAAATGGATAATTTATCTATACCACAAGCTACTGGTGTGTTTCCTGCTAAAGATTTTGGTGGCTTAATTGCCGCAGCCCCATATTCTATGACTGCTAAACTTCAACATATAAATGATGAATTAGAAAAATTAGAAGAAAAAAGTGAAGGTATAAGTAAAGCTACTCTAGTGTCATTAGTATTTGTAATAGCTGGAACTGCAACAGTAATATTATTATTAAAATCTATAGACCAAATGGCACAAGAATGTGCCGAAGAAAACGGAGTTACAAATTTAGAACTAACAGCAATCAATCAAGAATTGTTAGATTTATCTGAAGAAGAAGCTGAGGATGGGAATCCTATAATTGGTAATACAAATGGTTTTATTTTTAGTGTAGAAACTGATAATAAAAATCCTGTAGGTACTTTAAAAAGAAGATTTGCTGTAGCTAAAGATTCTAGAGGAATTACTTTATTGAAAGGAGAACCTTCGTTTAGTTCATCAGATCAAATTTTAATAGATGAGCTTGTATTTTATATACAACAAAATAATTTAAAAGCTAACTAGTTTAATATTTATAATAAATCAATATAACATGAAATTAAGTCAATTAAAAACTATTGTAAAAGAGGCCGTAAAAGAAGCTATACAAGAGGAGATGAAAGACATTCTTATAGAAGCAGTCCGTGCTCCTAAATCTATAGTTTATGAAAATAGTATGGGTACACCTAATACAAATATAGGAACACCTAGTCCAATGAACCCTGTAGCACAACAAAAGATGCCAGAAGATAAAAGAATGGCAATGAAAGAAAACATACAAAATGTATTAGGAGGAATGATGCCTGGGGCTAATGGTACTTTAAGCGCAACATCAGCAGATGTACCTTTAAAAATGGGTGGTCCTGTAGATACAACTTCACCTAATGGTAGTTTACCCCAAGGGAGTGTAAGTATGGATCAAATAATGGGTTTAATGAGTAGTAAAGGATAATATTTATGGCGTTTGGAGTAAGAAAAGTATATCCCAATGATTTAAGGCCTAGAGTTGCTATTGGTGTTAATTTACCATTTAGTACCCCTGGAGTATTTCAACCCAATTACCAAACTAGAGATGCTGTTAAAAATAACTTAATAAACTATTTTTTAACAAATCCTGGAGAAAGAATAGAAAACCCTTTATTTGGGGCGGGTTTAAGACAATATATTTTTACTCAAATAGAAACTGGAAATCTTGATTTTATAAATGAAGATATTCAAACAAAACTAAATGATAATTTTCCAAATATTCAAGTTGAAGATATAGAAGTCTTAAAAAGTGTTAATGAAAATACAATACAAATAAATATAACATATAGTATTCCTAATACAGGTATAAATGATACTTTAGAATTAAACTTTAGATAATGGCATTATTAAATAAAGATATAACATATATTAGTAAGGACTTTAATGATATTAGAGCTCAACTTATTAATTTTTCACAAACCTACTTTCCTAATACTTATACGGATTTTAGCCCTTCATCTCCTGGGATGATGTTTATAGAACAAGCATCTTATGTTAGTGATGTTTTATCATTTTATTTAGATAATCAAATTCAAGAAACTTATTTACAATATGCTAGACAATTTGATAATTTATATGATCTAGCATATATGTTTAGTTATAAACCTAAGGCAACAGGTTTAGCATCAGTAGATTTAGATTTTTATCAACAAATTCCATCTAAAGTAGATGGAGTAACTGTAGTACCTGATTTTGACTATACATTAATAATAGGTACAAATACAGTTTCAAATACTCAAACTGGTACTAGTTTTATAATAGAGGACACAGTAGACTTTTCAATATCATCTTCAAGTGACCCAACTGAAATATCAATAGCACAAGTATCAAATGGAGAACCTACTTATTATTTATTAAAGAAAACAAGAAAAGCATCATCTGGTACTATTACAACACAAACTTTTACTTTAGGAGCTTATCAACAATTTCCAACTTTAGAAATTAATGCAAGTAATATTGGGGGTATACTTGATATATTTGACTCTGATGGTAACCAATATTATGAGGTTGATTATCTAGGTCAAGATTTAATATATGATAGTATTGAAAACACGAATACTAACGACCCTAACACATACCAGAATGGAGATGCACCTTATATTTTAAGAACAAAATCAACAAATAATAGATTTGTAACAAGATATTTAAATGAAACAACATTACAAATTCAATTTGGTTCGGGTAATGCCTTGCAAATAGATGAACAAATAGTTCCTAATCCTGATAATGTAGGTTTAGGGTTGCCTTTTGGTCAAAGTAAATTAACAACAGCATATTCTCCAACTAATTTTGTTTTTACAAATACATATGGAACAGCCCCTAGTAATACAACTTTAACAGTTAGATATTTAACTGGAGGAGGTACTCAAGATAATGTTAACGCTAATCAAGTAACACAATTAAATAAGGGTAACATTTTATTTAAAAACGCTAATTTAAGCCAAACATCTATAGCACAATTTATATTTAATTCATTAGCAGTAAATAACCCAATTGCCGCTAGTGGTGGAGGTGATGGAGATACTATAGAAGAAATAAGACAAAATTCGTTAGCTAATTATAATACACAACAAAGAAATGTAACTGCTGATGATTATTTAATTAGAGCTTTAAGTATGCCACCCAAGTTTGGTGATTTATCTAAGGCATATACAACAAAACCAAGTGTAAAGGATCCTGATGTTATTTTAGATTTATATGTATTAGCTTATAATACAGGAGGTAATTTAGTAACAACATCAGATACTATTAAGAGTAATTTAATTACTTATTTAAACCAATCAAGAATGATAGGTGATACTGTTAATGTTAAAGATGCTTTTATTATTAATATTTGTGTAGATTTTGAAATAATTACTTTACCTAATTTTAATAATAGTGAAGTATTAACTAGATGTATAACAGCATTACAAACATATTTTGAAATTAGTAAGTGGCAAATAAATCAACCCATTATATTAAGAGAAATAACAGTACTGTTAGATAAAATACCTGGCGTTCAAACTGTACAAAATGTAAGCATTACAAACAAAGCAGGTACTAATAGTGGATATTCACAATTTGCTTATGATATAAGTGGAGCTACCCAAAGTGGTATCATTTATCCATCTTTAGATCCAAGCATATTTGAAGTAAAATACCCAAATATAGACATTAAAGGTAGAGTAGTTTCGTTAGGAACAGGAACATTTAACACTAGTGGGGGAGGATCGTCTACTAGTTATTAAAAAATAAATTATGGCAGTATATAAACTTTTTCCTTTACAAGATACATCAATATATTCATTTTATCCTTATATGAATACAGGTATTGATGCAATGATTGAAGTAGGTAACTTAAATGTAAACATAAACCCAGTACCCCAAGTATTTCGATATTTAGTTGAATTTGACCAAAATGAAATTGAAGATGTAATAGATAATAAAATAGGAGGAACTCAATTTTCTAGTAGTTTAAAATGTTATATAGCTAACGCTCAAGGTGTTATTTTTGATACTGAATTAGAAATATACCCAGTATCTGGATCATGGAATAATGGCTCTGGTACTTACTTAGATTCACCTTTTACTACTAATGGTTGTAGTTGGAGAGCAAGAACATTTTCTGGATCTGGAGGTACTACTTGGCTTATAAATAATTTTAGTCCCTATGCTACTGCTTCATTTTCTGGAAGTAATAATAGTGGAGGTGGAAATTGGTTTACTGGTTCATCTGATCCATACAATACAAACCTTTATGTTTCTCAATCTTTTGCTTTAAGATCACAAAAGGATCTTAATGCTCCTGTTACTGATATAGTTAAAGTATGGTATTCTAGTTCAAAATCAATAGGAGGGTATACTGATATAGAAAATAATGGGTTTTTAGTAAAATGGGAAGATGCAATTGAATTCTCAACCACAGACTCAATTCAACCAATAATGCAATTTTATTCTGTTGACACTAATACTATATATCCTCCAGTATTAGAAATAAAATGGGATGATTCTTCTTTTAATACAGGAAATTTACCCCCAATCCAAACAACAGATTTATTTGTAGCTTTAGACAGCAACCCAGGAATATTTTATAGTGAAAGTATAAATAGGTTTAGACTTAATGTCAGACCTGATTATCCTGTAAGGAGATTTTTAACTTCATCAATAGATACTCAAAATCATTATCTACCAGAAGGTTCTTTATATTCAGTTAAAGATTTAGATACAAATGAAACATTAATAGATTTTGATCCCGAATTTACAAAAATAAGCTGTGATAGTCAAAGTAACTATTTTGACATCTATATGAACGGACTACAACCAGAAAGATATTATAAAATTTTAGTACAAACTACTATTAGTGGAAGTACAATAGTAAAAGATGATAATTATTACTTTAAAGTAATTAATAGGTAATGGCAGAAGAAAGATTAGATTTAATTAAAGAAGTTTTTAATAAAGCTGAATACATTAAGACTATAAATACAAGTTTTAGTGAATTAGGTGCCCCATCAATCACTGAGGATCAACAAGTTCAACCTAGTGTTGAAGAATTCTTTGGATTGTATAATTCTCTTTTTTATGATATACCCGCCCTAGGCGAAACAAATTCTCATCAATATCTAATACGAACTAGTGGTGAATATATTAATTTTGATGAGATTAATGATGAAATTCAAGCATTACAAGCTGAAATAGCTCAATTAAGAAGTGATTTATTAACAGCTCAAATGGAAGGAGCACAAGCAATAGCTAGTAGTACAGGAGATGAGACTATAACAGAAACATTTAATGTCTTAGAAAAACAAATACAATTAGCGAATGAAAATATAATAACAACTAACACAACTTTAGCAGAAAACACTAATACGTCCCAAAACACACCATCTTCAACAGGTGGAAACAATTCGGGGGCAAATAATTCAAAAACAAGTATTTCAAGCGGAGGAACTTCATCAAGTGGTGGTGGTGGTGGCGGTGCTAGTAGTGGGGGAGGATATTAAATTTAATTTATGAACGAAAATATAACATTACAACAATTAGACCCAAATACATTTGAATACCAAACATATTCAGATGAGGATTCTCAATTAATTGTACAATCACAATTAGATACAGTTTTTTCTGCTAGTATTGATTATATTGAATACTATGTTTATGATCAAAACAAAAATTTAATATACCCAGGAACTACAATTCCTTTATTAAATTATGATGTAAGAGATGGAGATGTACTTTTAAATCCACAAAAAGATTTAGAAAATTTAGGTTTTGATATAGGAACATATAATATTTTATATAGTTTCTATAGAAAAAGATTGGCATCAAATTTATCAGAAAAATATTTCATTGCTAATATTTCATCAGATAGAACTGAAATTAGATTAGATAGTAATATTATACCTAATGATATTATAATATCTTCAACTAATGAATTTATACAATATAGAGAAACAGCTGAATATTTTGTTGATTTTTATTTAAATTTTGGTAATAATCAAACAATAATAGCCAATAATATAAAGTTAGAAACAGAAGAAGGAATTGACCCTACTGTTTTAATTAAACTATATGAACCCTTACCATCTAATTTTAGTATAAAAGATGAACTATGGGTCGTAGAGGAACTATCAGATCCTCAAGCATATGAATTAGATTTTCCTTTTGAACCTATCATAGAAGATGATTTTACTTATATAGCGGGTCCTAATTATAATCTTAATGTAATACAAGAAACATCAACAGGTGGAGAATCTTTCTCATTTAATACATTATTACAATCAGATGTAACAAGTTCAATTAATCAAATTCAAAATCTTCTAAATCAAAAAGAAATTGATATTAATATTAATTATGAAAATTATTCTAATTTTATACATTTTAGTTCTGCTCAAATTAGACTAGAAAATTTTTATTATAAAGTAGGATTAATCGAATCAGCTAGTAATCAATTATCTCAAGTTTTTACTACAACTAGCCCAACATCAACAACACCATCATATTTAGAAAGTAAGGCTCAACTTACTAATCAAATTGATAATATTATAAAGAATTTTGATGGTTATGAATCGTTTTTATATTTTAATAGTGGGTCACAATATTCTTACCCAAAACAAAATACTCAACCTCCATTTCAACTATACCCAGTTAATAGTGAAGAAGTTTTAACTTGGATTGGTGACTCATCAGTTGGGGCCCCATATTACGGAGGACAAGCATTATCAGCTTCAAATTACGATCAAGATAATAGAAATTGGTTATACTGGTCTATCCCAGAATATTTAAGAGATGACCCTGCAAATGAAGGATATGAATTATTTGTTGACATGGTTGCTCAATATTATGATAATGTTTGGGTTTATACAAAAGATATATCAAATAAATTTGATGCCGATAACCGTTTAGAATATGGTATAGCTAAAGATTTAGTAGCAGATGCCATTAAAGATTTTGGTGTAAAATTATATGCTAGCAACTTTAATACAAACGATTTATTCACGGCCTTTTTAGGGATTACTCCATCAGGAAGTGCATTTCCTTTCCCATATATGACTGGTAGTTTACCAACAGAATCTGGGTTTGAGTACGTAAATACTGAAATATCTGCTTCAAATGATATAGTACCATTAAATAATGTTCAAAAGCAAGTATATAAACGAATATACCATAATATACCATATTTACTTAAAACTA
>Ga0209535_1002187_pt1 | contig 12787 bp, 17 predicted proteins | sample LinPmetageLP28_FD_184041 | JGI IMG/M metagenome (GOLD analysis project Ga0209535, IMG submission 184041) | Marine viral communities from the Pacific Ocean - LP-28 (SPAdes) (version 2) | ecosystem: Environmental > Aquatic > Marine > Oceanic | place: Pacific Ocean | collected 2009-08-22
TCCAGTAAAGATACTTGATGATTTTTCAAAATATTATAATTCTTTAATAAAATATGATTATAATTTAGAAGAAAACCAAAAATTAAATTTAATAACCAATATAGTATATTTACAAAGTTATTTAAAACAAAAAAATTTTAAATATAAATTTATAGATTTTGGTTCAGTAGATTACACTTTTAATTTACCTATAATAAATGAATTAGATAAAGAAAATATAATCTTAATAAAGAATACACCATATCGTAGGAATCATCCACGACATCCTACTGAAAAAGAATGTATAGAAATAAGTAAAGAAATTTATGATAGCATTAATAGATAGATTCAACCAAACAAGTTTACACGAACCACCAGCAGACATTGCTACTATATATAAGGATGTGCCTGAAATAAATGAAATAGATAATCGTGGATTTCCAATATGTAGACCATTGTTTAGTCATTCGAGTTTGCCAGCAGAGTTAGGATTGGATATTGTTGATAGAAGTGAATTTGATTTTAAAACAAATTTTAGTTATTATGTGCATGTTCACCATAATCAAAAGTTATGGACAAACCATATCGATTTAATTCCTAAACAAATATTAGATGAAGTTAGAAAGGGAAATGGTTGGTTAATATTTGATAATACATTAGAAGGTCATAGGATAGATGGTGATGAATTGTTAATACCACTTTATAGAAGTATTAATAAATTACAATTACCACACGATAAGATAGTATTTATAACAAATGATTTAGAGGCAGAAGATACACACGAAACATTTAATTATCCTACTAAAATAAAAGTAATTTCTTTTATGTGGAATGTGCATGATGTTAAACGATTGGTTAAGCATAAATTTTTAAGAAGAAAGATTAATATAAAAAAAGAATTACAATATAAAGAAAAGCATATAAAGAAAATAAAACCATTTCTAAAAGTTAATAGAACTAATAGGGAAGAGCGAGATTTATTTATGTTGTTTATACAACACGAAGATTTATATAAAAAATTTAAAATAAGTTTTCCACAATTCACAGAAGAAATATATCGTCAAGTATTTAAAAAATATACTTCAGTTAAAAATATCAAAGCTTTAATTGATAAGATACCATTTGATATTGATAAAACCGATAAAACAAATCACGGAAATCCAGGTTATGGTTTAGGTCAATTCAATGCCGATTTACCATTTCAACCAATGCATTATAAAAATACTTTTGTTAGTGTGGTTATGTGTGCGTTTCCACATACGGAAAATTGTTGCCACTTACATAGTTCTACTTTTAATCCAATTTATAGTGGACAACCAATTATACAATTTGGTCCTTATAAATCATTAGAGAGGATGAGAAAACTTGGATTTAAAACATTTGATAGATGGTGGGATGAAAGTTATGATGATGAACCTAATAGTTGGAAACGATTGCAACTGATTATGGATTTAACTTTAAAATTAAGTAAACTTGATAATGAGGAGTGGATGAAGATTTTGTGGGATATGCGTAAGATTTTACAACATAATACTGATTTAATTAATAATTATAATATAGAGACCAAGTTATACGATAGGATATATAAATGAACAAAAATTGGTTAAATAATAAGTTCAATGTAATATCATCAATAGACAAGAAATATGAATTACCATTGGATTGTAAGTTACATACAGGTAAATTATCAGAGATTGTATTCAATATCAGACAATATGAACTTGATAATGATGAAGTATTTAGTGGAAATTTACTTATCAATAAAGATGTAGACTTTGATATTGAATTTATAAAGGGATTACAATTAGATGATAATTCACTATATGTAAATAATTATTTAAATTCACCACATGCAGATTTGTGTAGTGTTGATACATCTATTATATATTGTAGTTCAATAATACTTTGGACAATATCACAATATGATAGAAATGATTATTCACTTTATGCAAATTTAAGAAGAAATCGAATAGTAATAAAGAGGTTTAGAGATTATGAAAAGGTATGATGTAGTTGTTGGGGTTGGTTGTAGTTTTATGAATGGTGATGCAATCTTAGATAAAGATGGTAAAGCATTTAAGGAAGCCGATAGAATCAGACCTGGTAGATATTTAAGTAAATTACTTAATTGTGATGAGGTAAATATTGCACATACAGGTTCAAGTAATGAACGAATAATGAGAGAGATTTATAATTGGGTAGAATCAAATACTAAATATAAAAATCCATTAATAATGATTGGGTTATCTGGTCTTGCAAGATATTCATTTCAAAATCAAAATACAAAAAAATTTTATGATTTACAACCTGGAAGTGTAGATACTTATACTGATAAAGCTTTATCAAAAGTAAATATTAAATTAACAAGTGGTGCTGGTAAAACTAAAGAGTTACGAACTTGGTTGGAGTATTATATAAAACATTTATTTAATGAGGATTTCTATAGTAAAAAACTTCAAAGAGAACTTGTAATGTTACATTATTATTTAAAAACAAACGGATGTGATTATAAAATACACAATTCATTAGATGATAATTTAGGTGATGTAAAAAATAAATTAAACTTTATTTCATTTGTAGATGATGAATACAGAGGACCAGATGTTTGGAAATTATATTTATATTGGCAAATGAAAAACATCGATGGTACAGATTTTCAAACTAAAACGGATAGAAATCCAAAACCACCATATGGTTTACGATTTTGTGATGGACACCCATCACCACTCGCGTGTGAAGAATTAGCACAAAGAATTTATGAGGATTTAGATTTATGAAAATGGCAGTTTGTTTAAGTGGTCAATTACGACAATGGGATTTGGCAGTAGATAACCAAAAGTGGTTTTGGGAAACTGCACAACAAAGCGGTGTAACTCAAATAGATTATTTTATACATACTTGGAGTTATAGTGCAGATAGAGCAGGTGTTACACAAGAGTACGAGTGGAGAGATATTGATAAAGAAGAATTTAAACAAATATGTGATGCATATGAAGTTAAAGATTCAATGTATGATACAAAACCACAATCTTGGTTTTATGATTATGACCATTGGAGTGCATTGTTTTATAGTTTTGCACAATCAGTAATGTTAAAAAGAAAATATGAAATAGAAAATAATTTTGAGTATGATGTTGTTATTAAATCAAGACCAGATATTATCTTTCATCCAAAATATACTTGTTGGTTAGAAACATTATGGGATAATCAATTGTTCAGTACCCACGGCGGTGAAATGGGTCACGAGTTTGGTATGTTTAATATAGATGATTGTGTTTTTTATTCTAATTCATATACTATGGATAATTTGGTTAATATGTATCAGTATAGACAAAAATTAATTGATGGTAGATTTAATAAAGAGGGGTTACCAGATAAAGAAAAATTATCTATACAACAATTAGGACCTGGAGTTTTAATGCATGAGTATTGTAGAGAGTATGGAATAACACCAGTAATAACTTCACCACACCGAGCACATTTTCAACCAACATTATTGAAACTTGGTTGTCCAAGAGACTTAGATTTATTTAAAGCAAAAAGTTTTAACAAAATGAACAAATACTTTAGGGAGTTTTACTCAAAGTGAAAATAGCATTCTTTGTTTGTTCTAACGGGTATGGGCATTTCCATCGAATTTTGCAGGTCTGTGCACACTTTATTCATCAAGAGGTGGATATCTATTGCGAACAATACCAATACAATAGATTTAAACCTACACAACCAAATTTAAATTTTATTTTCTACAAAACATCAAATATAAGATGGGATAATAAAGAAGTTGGTTCACTTGATATTAAAAATTTAGATAAATATGATAAAGTATTTACGGATAATTTAGTAGAGGTGTTAAAATACAGACCAGATGCTATTTATAGTGGTTCTTTTTTATGGAGTGATGTATGGAGAGCTTGGTTTGGTAATAATAAATTTTCAGATGAACAAGATAAATTATTCAATGATATAAAACCAAAAGTTATTTGTAATGGGGATGTTGTATTTGGACAATTAGAAAACTATCAGAATAAAATTGATATAGGTTGGGGATGTGCAGATAAAAGTGAAGAAGATTATAAATTAGATACTATAGTTTGTGTTACGCCGTCTTTAAATTATACTGATAAATATACAGAAAAGTTTTTGAAAATACGAAATCAATATCAAACTAATATTGATTTTAGTTTTAATATTAATCATACAACAAATTCAATGTTTGCAATAAGACCTGGGTTGGGTATGATAACTACTTGTGTATCACACCGAATACCAATTATTGCTTTATGGGATAAAGATGATTCGATAGAAATAAAACACTTAGCTAATAGAGTAGAAGAGTTGGGAATAGGAATATCGTTAAATGTAGATGATAATTTTGAATTACCAGTTGATGTTTCTAAGTATAGAGAATCATTTAGGAACTTAAAATTAAATGGTTATAAGAAATTTGCAAGGTTGGTATATGCATAAAATATTTAAACAATTAAAAAATTGGGATTTAACCACAATGGGTTATTATAGTTATCTTGATTTTCAAAATCTTGATTATATTAGAAAAAAATTTAATACTTGGACTACACGAAGTAATTATTCAAAAAAATATAATAGTGAACCTAAACAAATTTTTAAATTTTATAATCCAACTGAAAACAGAACTGCAAATTGGCGTGATTATCGAGTAAATACCTTTCTTAGAAATAAATCTGATAAAGAACAAGATGTTCCACAATTATATGTAACACAATCTGAAACTCGAAGTGTTCATAGTAAAAGTATTATTATGTTTCTTAATCTACCACTTAAATATTTTAGAGATGATATCAAGAACACCACATATGGTTATTTTGATTATGATGTGGTAGATAAAATATTTAAACGCTGGAACAAAAATCTTACAGAGAATGAATGGACTGCAATAAATAAAGAATATTGTGAAAAATATCCAGAACAAGTAGATTCTGAGTGGATATGGAAAAAAAATCTTGAACAAGATTTATATTATTCATTTAAAAAATATGGACAGTTAAATATACCAGTTATTGATAGACCATATAATATATTTAAAGGTTCATCACATACACTATTCCACGCGTGTTATTTAAAATGGGATTACTTAAAAGTATTTATTGAAGTTCCGCTAAGTGTAGAACAACAATCTAAAGATGCATTATGTAGTGGGTGGTATAGTTTTATACCACCAAACAATTTTGCACCTAAACAATATACAGATAGTAAAATGTTTTATATGTTTTATTTTGATTTAGAAAATGAAAACTTATATAGTAAACAATATCCAGCTAATCAATTTGATTTTTTTAAAAAAAATATAAAAACATTAGATAAAGATTTACATAAAGATTGGGATGTGATATTATGATATATGCAAATTGTGATATGAATCCAATACAAGGTGAAAAATTTCAAGATTTATGTACTACACAAATCAGTAAAGAAGAACATAAACAATTTGAATCCAATATGAATAGTATTGATATTGATAATTTTGATTTTACAGACTATGATAATTCTGAATTAGTTTATGTTAATAGTTCTTTACTGAATACAAGTAAACCTAAATTGATTGAGTCAAAATTATATGATAAGTTATTGAAATTAAAAAATCCATTTAAATTGATACTACATAATTCAGATGATGGGTTTGGTGAAAAGCAATTGAAGTATTTAGATATACCAAATTGTAAAAAAATATTTACACAAAATATAAATATTAAACATCCACAAGTTAAACCACTTCCTATTGGTATGGCAAATAGTTTTTGGGAATGGGGTGATTCTAAAATAATGGATGAAGTAATAAAAGAGGGATACTCAGACATAAATCCATATTATATCTATGCAAACTTTACTAAGGGAGATGGTGTGAGGTATGAAAGAAGAAGTGATTGCTATGATATGGTTGTTAAAGAAAAAATACCATTTCAAGAAAGCAAAGATTATAAATCATATCTTCAAGAATTAAAACAATATAAGTTTTGTATATCACCAGAGGGCAATGGTATTGATTGTTACAGAACTTGGGAAGCATTGTATATGAGAACAATACCAATATGTAAGAGAAGTGTTATGGTAGAGGAATTTGCAAAAACCTTTCCTATCTATATAGTAGATGATTGGAGTGAGTTAAGTGATGATAATAAAATATGGGATAGTTATTATGATTTTAAATGGGATAATTGGCCTAAGTTAGATTTTAAAGCATATTGTAAGGAAATTGGATTATGAAAAGGATAGTATCATTTGGGGATAGTTTTGTAGCTGGATTAGGTACAGATAGAGAAGTAGAAGAATCTATGTTGGGTGAGAATCCACAATGGGAAGAGTGGAGTGATATAGAAAAAACTAAAGCAAGAAGTCTTGCAAGTAAATTTCGAAATGAAAATTCGTTTACAAAATTTTTTGCAGATAAACTTAATGTAAAATATAGTAATCGAGGTGAAATTGGTTGTGATAATAAAAAAATTCTTAATACTATATTTGAATTTGATTTTAAAGATGGTGATTTTGTTTTAGTTGGGTTTACATCATCGATGAGAGATAGATTACCATTCTGGCCAAAAGTATTTAATGATAGTGTGGCAAGTGGTATCACTTGGAGTGCTAAAGAGATACCATTAATATTAACTGGTGATATGAAAATTGTTTGGAATAATGATAACGCAAAACAAAATTATAATGATTTTTTTGAAAAGTATTTAAAAACATTTATTACTGAAGTATATGATGATAAATACTTTGAAATTTATAATTTAAATTTAGTTTCTATAATTACAGAATATCTTAAATATAAAGGTGTGGATTATATATTGTTTGATGCATTCGAACCAATGTTAACCGAAAACAATTTTGATAATTATTGGGAGTGTGGTAAAAAAAATATACATTCATTCTTAAAAGAATTTGATGATAATAGTTTGTACGAAAAAGATGGTTATAATATTAATACGATAGTTGCAAAGCATCCAAGTAAATCTGGTCATAAATTATTTGCAGAAGAATTATATAGGTTTTACATTGACAACTCATAATAAAGATACATTTTTAGAACACAGAAAAAAACAAGAATCTGAATATTTTAAATCGGTAGATGCTTCTAATCCACTCAGTTCTATTTTAACGATTGAATTAAACACTACAGAATTATGTAATAGAACTTGTGTTTTTTGTCCAAGACATGAACCATCAGTTTATCCTAATCGTAATCTTAATATGACTGTAGAAACTGCAGAGATAATTGCAAAGAATTTATCTGAGTTTGGTTATGCGGGTAAGATATCATTTAGTGGTTATAGTGAAAACTTTTTAAATAAAAAGTTTACGGATATAGTTTCGGTAATGAGAAAACATCTTACAGATAGTTTATTTGAGTGTAATACTAATGGAGATTTTTTGAATAAAGAGTATGCTAAAGAACTATTTATTAATGGCTTGGATTTGTTATATATTAACTTATATGATGGTGTAGAACAAATGGGTAAGTTTCAAACTATTATGCGTGATGCAAATATAGATGAAAAAAATTATAGTTTTAGAGCACATTATTCACAAGATGACTATGGATTAAAATTAAATAACAGAGGTGGTAACATAACTTGGTTGGGTGATGACGAAAGTAGTATCGATGAACTAAAAGGTAAACCTTGTTATTATCCATTTTACAAATTGTTTGTAGATTGGAATGGGGATGTTTTATTTTGTTCTAATGATTGGGGTAAAGAAATTATAATTGGTAATTTAGTAGAGCAAAAACTATTCGATGTATGGTTTAGTGATAAGATGTATGAGATAAGAAAAAAACTATCAGTTGGGGATAGGAGTTTTAGTCCTTGTAAGAATTGTTCAGTAAATGGACAATTATTTGGTAAAAAAAGTTTTGATATAATAAATGAGTATTATGAAAGTAGCAATAACAGGTAAAGATAGAGGGTTAGGTAAGGAGTTATCTACAAGATTTGACGAGGTTGTAGGGGTATTCTCGGATGACTGTGATGTGTTTATAAACAATGCACACGAAAATTTTAAACAGACGAAAGTACTTATGGATGTATTTACTAAGTGGAAAGATACAGATAAAACTATTGTTAATATTGTAAGTAGGAGTAAGTATCCTAATATATCTCCAGGATTTTTATACTCTGCATCTAAATCATCACTAAATCATTTATCAAATAGTTTAAGATTGATAAGTGATAAGAAGTGTAGGATTATAGATATAAATCCAGGTTTACTTAATTCAAAATTACCAAGTTTGAGTTATAGTGAACTTGCAGATATTGTAGTGTGGTGTATTAATCAACCAAAGCACATAGAGGTTGGAGAAATATCAGTATGGCAAAACACACCATATAAAAAGATATCGGAATTAAAGGATAAGCAAAAATGATAAATGTGTATGTAGGTTTTGATAGTAGACAAGATAAACCACCAAAATATAATAAAATTGAAAATCCTTGTTATGAGGTTTGTAAACAATCTATCTTAAATCATAGTAAATATGTAAATGTAATTCCAATAAAATTAGACGAGTTGGTAGATAAGGGGTTATACTATAGAGATATAGACCCATTGGCATCAACGGAGTTTACTTATAGTAGATTTTTAGTTCCATATTTAAATGGTTATAAGGGAGTTGCTGTATTTTGTGATTCTGATTTTTTATGGCAATGTGATGTAAACGATTTATTAGAATACTATAATCATAATGATGCAGTAATGTGTGTACAACACGATTATAAACCAAAGACTGATACAAAGATGGATGGTGTTATACAAACAACATATCCAAGAAAAAACTGGTCGAGTTTAATGATGTTTAATTGTGGACACAAAGATATACAGAATTTATCAATAGAAAATATTAATACAAAAGAAGCAAAATATTTACATAGAATGGAGTGGACTGATAAAGTTGGCAATTTGCCTATGACATATAATTGGTTAGAGGGAGATTATCCAGCAGATATAAATCCAAAAGTAATTCACTTTACTAATGGTGGTCCTTGGCACGAAACTTGGGATGGGGATTATTCCGAAAAATGGGTAGAGGTTTACAATGAAATCACCAATTGATTCAGTTATAGTAGATTTAATATTAACACACTTTAATGTTTTAACATTCGAGGGAAAACCATCAGTATTGAGTGGTAAAGATTTTGATAGAATAGTAAAAGAAGCAGAAGAATATTATTATAAAAAAGTATTAACACAAAAACAACGAGGTCAATCATAATGGTAAATTATTGGTTTGATACCTTTAAACATTTAAAAGCTTTTGATGTAGTTCCATATCAAGAAATGGTAGATTTGTATTTAAAAAATCAATCTTTGTTGGATGAGGGTGGAAAAGAAAAACTTGGCGGGGATAATGAACGACCAATTAATTCGGATGTAGAAGAAGTTGACCACGATGGATTTTGGTTGGGATATAATCCAAGATATTATAATATAGACCCACTCGGTACAAAGGTAACACAGGCAAAAGCAGATGTAGTATCTATGGATATGGCAGGAGTTGGTAAAACTTGGGATGATTTTATTTACTTGGAATTGCCAAGTTGGTTATTCAACAAATATCAAACTGCAGTTCATTCTAATCGTGATGTAAGTATATTTAGAAAGTTTATGGATGATGTTGATAAAATAGATTATGAAAGTAAAAACGAAATTTTAAAAGTAAAAAAGCAATATGATGAGAAATATAAAAATAATGGTAAATATGTAGATTACTTTGGTGATTTTAATAGTCCCCAATGGAGATTGGATTTAGATGTTGGACAATATATATCAATAGCACAAAGTGGATTAATTTATCCTATAATGTTTGATAGTACGAGTTATGCTTTTACTCGTGGAACACATAGAGCATTATTCTTAGCACATACAGGTAGTGATGTACCATTTGTAATGCAATATCCAAAGAGAAGAAAACGCTGGCAAATTGAATTATCTGAAAACTTTGCTGAAAAGCATGTAATTATGGATGTAGATTTAAATAAAAAATCTTTAAAGTTTTATAGAGAGGGTGTGGAATTAAAGTGAGTTCTCGATTTGTTAAAAAAGATAATATAGTATTTTTAGGATTACCAAAAAATGGAAGTCAATCAATAAAACAAATTTATAAAAAAAACGATGGGTTTGAAATAGTAAAAATTGGAAAGGGTTGGAATGCAGATAATTTTATAGATTTTTATGATAAAGATGTAATAATTTTATTTCCATTGAGAACTTATACTGAAAGAGGACATAGTGAATTGTTGGAAAACGCAGTAAAATTTAAGTATTCGGGTTTAGATTTTAAAAAACTAATAGTAGAGGGATATAAACCAAAATTAAATTATTTTGATAATGTTGTAATGAAATTCTTTATAAAAAATATTTTGTTTAATGAGGGTTGGAATGGGTGTAAAATTTTATTTTTTGATTTAAAAAAAATAACCACACATATACCAAAATATATAGGAATGGATATTGAAATACCATATTATAATACTTTAGAACAAAGTAAATCAAAAAGAGAAATAAAAGAAAATTTTAAAAAATATCATAACGATGATAAATCATTTGAAACCATAAAAGTACACATACCAGAATTAGAAAAAGATTTGTTGGAATCAATACGAAGTAGTAAATATTGGAGTGATTTATGAAAACATTAGCAGGAATTATACACGCAAGAAAAACAAGTACAAGATGTCCTAATAAACACCTACGACCATTAGGTGATACAACATTGATTGATATTGCTTTGGAAAACCTAAGTAAGTTAGATGTTGATGAAAAGTATTTAGCAGTTTACGACCAAGAATTAAAAGATAAAGTTATTGATGGGGTACAAATACTACATAGAGAGTATGAATCAGTTGCACCAGGTAATTGTCACCACTCTATAATGTATAAACATTTAGAAAATGTAGAATCGGACTTTATAGTAAACTATAATCCGTGTCAACCATTTTTACAAGTTGATAAGTTGAACCAGTGTATTAGAGTTTTTAAAGAAAGTAGAATGAAGAGTATGATTACAGTCCAAAAAGAAAGAAACTTCTTTTGGGATAAAACTCGTAATCCAATAAACTTTAAACCTAATGATAGATTGTCTACAACGGCAGGACCGTGGGTTTATTCTGCAACACACTCGTTAGTGTTTTATGAAAAGGATTATATGTTAACTGAATGGGAATTATTTCCAAATACAAAAGATAATCCATTTCCACTCGTAACAGATTGGAGTGAAAAGGAATTGTTAGATGTTGATACTGAAACAGATTTTAAAATAGTTAGTGGATATTATGGATTATAAACTTACAGGTACAAACTATTGGAAATCACACTTCAATGATTTAAAACAATTTGATAGAGTTGGACTTCACGAAGTATTATATCGAGTTGATGCAACTATAAAAGAATTTGATTATCATAATGGTGCACTTATTGCTCCAAAAGATTCTTATAATGATATATCAGAAATGAAAGATTTATATGATAAATTTAATGGTGAGGAAACTGGTCAAGTTTGTTTTTATCCAGATGGTAAATCACCATTTAGAAAAAATTATACGAGCAAGTTGATAGATTCAACATCAAATTATCAAATACGAGATGGCCATATAAAATCACCAATTGAACATCTTGATTTATATACCAATTACTTTAAACGAAAAGAAAACTTAGAGATATCTTCAAGATTTTTATATTTATCTATACCACATAAATTTGTTTCGGAGTATATGATACAAACAAATAATGGTTGGGATATGACCATCCCTAAAAAGTTTATAAATGAAATAAATAATTGGGATGATATTGAGTATATCAATGAGGTTATAGATGAATATGATAAAAAATATGAAAATTGGAATCACGATTTTCCAATAATGAATTTTATAAGTATAATGAAAAATGGGTTATTATTTCCAAATTTAACATTTAAAGGTAATGGTATTTTAGATGGGGGTACACATAGATTGTTTATGTGTGGGATGACTGAAAATGATTATCCAATGCTTTTGTTACCACCATATAATAAGACAAGATTTCAAGTAAATAGTATGAGAGATATTTTTGGTGGAGAACTTGTATTGGATATCGATTTGGAAAATAAAAAATGTATTATGTATGTGGATGAAAGTGAAATAGGTGAAGTTAAAGTATGAAATATGTTATAGATATAGATGGGACAATTTGTAAAGAAGAGGGAAAGGTTATTGGTAGAAAACCTTATACACATAGAATCAAACAGATAAATAAATTATATGATGAAGGTCATACGATTGTATTTTTTACTGCAAGAGGATTAAAAAGTGGTAGAGGTGAACAACATTATAGACCAATCACAGAACAACAATTAAAAGAGTGGGGTTGTAAGTATCACGAGTTGTGGTTTAAAGCACACGATGCAACACACTACATAGATGATAAAGCATTAAGACCAGAGGAGTTTTTTGATGAAACAGAACTTTAATATTGTAGTACCAATGGCGGGAAGAGGTTCAAGATTTACCGAAAATGGTTATACAGATTCAAAACCATTTATAGATGTAAATGGAAAACCAATGATACAACGAGTAATTGAAAATCTTAATATAGAGTTTGATGACCAGTATGAGTTTGTAATAATTTGTTTACGAGAAGATTATGATAAATATGATTTTAGTATCTTTGATGATATCATCGGACATGAAAATTGGGAAGTAGTATGTTTATCTGATGTTACTGAGGGTGCTGCACAAACAATGTTATCTGCACGACAATATTATGATAATGATACACCAATGTTGAGTTTCAATACCGACCA
>Ga0209535_1002188_pt1 | contig 12786 bp, 22 predicted proteins | sample LinPmetageLP28_FD_184041 | JGI IMG/M metagenome (GOLD analysis project Ga0209535, IMG submission 184041) | Marine viral communities from the Pacific Ocean - LP-28 (SPAdes) (version 2) | ecosystem: Environmental > Aquatic > Marine > Oceanic | place: Pacific Ocean | collected 2009-08-22
CCATCACAAGCTACACAATCTTCACTCATTGCTTGTTGAGCTATATCACCGCGTAAAACAGATTCTGTTCTAGTATAATATAATGTTTTAATACCTTTTTTCCAAGCATCAAAATGCACCTTATTAATCCACTTTGGCGTGGCTTCACTAGGAAAAGCTAAATTTAAACTAACAGATTGATCAATATATTGCTGCCTTAAACCAGCTTGGTTTATTAGCTCTAATTGATTTATTTCTTTAAAAGTTTTAAAAATTTCTTTAACAGGTATGTTATGTCCAACTGTAATATTATCAAGCTCAGGTATATCTTGAACAGAACCTCCATCAGCCAATATTTTACTCCATATTTCTTCATTGTTTAATTTGTGTTTTCGTAATAGTTTAACTAATGTTGGGTTTTTTCTAATAAAAGTACCTTTGGCAGATTGTTCTGTAAAAACATTAGCAGCCCAAGGTTCTATACCCGCTGAAACGTTCCCACTAAGCTTACTATTAGAAACAGTGGGAGCAACAGCACGAAGATGAGTATTACGCATACCAGTTCCAGAACACCATAAAGGTTCTCCATAAGTTTCTGCCAAAACCATGGAAGCTCTTTCACTTTCAATTTTAATTTGCGAAAATATTTTCCTAGTTTCAAACTGAGATAATAAACCTTCGAAAGGAATACTCTTTTCTTGGAGATATGTATGCCATCCGAGGACACCCAAACCGAGTGCACGCCCTTTTTGTGCAGATCGTATAGAATTTTCGAATCCGCGTAGTCCTTTCGCCCGTTGAATAAATTCTTCCATAACACCGTCAAGAAAGAAAGTGGCGTCATATATAAGATTAGTGTCTTTCCATTCGTCATATTTAGCTAGATTTAATGATGATAAACAACAAACAAAACTATGGTTTTCATCTGTATGTAGTGTTATTTCTGAACATATGTTAGTCATATGTACCTTTAATCCATTTTCTTTATAAGCTTTAGGATTCTTCTTGTTAACATTGCCTTTAAACATAATGTACGGCTCTCCAGTTGCTTTTCGCTTTCTAAGTAGTTTACTCCATCTAGTTCTTGCTCCTGCATCTCCTTGTTCAAGTTTACGCATAAACTTATCGCCAACAATTGCGCACTGATGTAAATTAAGCGACTGTCTGTTAACATCTCCTTTAGGTTCTCTGATTTCAAGCCATTCTTCGAAATCGTCGTGCTCAATGTTAATATTAACTGATGCAGCTCCTCGTCTAACTGATCCTTGATTAGTGGCAAGTATTGTTGAATCGTATATTTTACAAAAAGGGACGACTCCGTCTGATGTTCCATTTCCTGTTATTGTTGCGCCGGCGGGTCTAATTTGATTTATACCAATACCTACTCCACCGCCATGCTTAGCGAGTAGCATCATTTCTAAGTTTTTACCTCCTATGTCTTGTATACTATCAGCTACATCAATGCCAAAGCAACTGATAGGAAGACCCCTGTCAGTCCCAGTGTTACTAAGAACAGGACTAGCAAGACACAACCAACCATTCCAAATATACTCAAAAAAAGTTTCTGCGAGCTCTGGTTTATATAGTCTTCTAGCAACTGTTTTTGATACTCGCTGATAGGCCTCCTTAGGAGACTCTCCATTAAATAAATATCCCCCGGCAATAGTTTTTTTGTACACGTCTGTGTCTCCCCATTTAGGGTAATCTTCTCCTTTTTTCCATTCATTGTTCCACATATTTTATCCTATAAAATGTTTTGTCCAGGCAATAAGCCCATTTAAGTTTAAAGCAACTAGGTTCCATTGTTTTCTAGAAGCTGTTTGAATCATTACGCATATAAAACCTAAGATATAAAGCTTAGGTTCTAATGTCCACTGTGCAGCTATTAAAAAACCTGCACCCATATAACCTGATCTAGTCGCTAATCTCTTCCAAGGACTTAACCTTTTCTGTCTTACTAGATTCTTGTTTAATACTTTCTCTAATTTGCTCAATAGCTTTTTCATAACCAGGCATTAATTTTAATGTTTCTAAAGTTCCAATGGCTAAGTCTCTCATATTGCTTAACTCATTTAATAAATGTTCAACTATTCTGTTTTGAGCATCTAATTTTTTTTCTATTAAATCTGTTCTACTTTGTTTTTGTCCTTTCATTCTAAGTCTTCTTTTAGTTCTTTATTAGTTAATCCTATGTTACCATATGTCTTCAAAGTCTTCGCCTTCCCCAGCCTTCGAGTAATCAGTTGGCCTAGTTGCGAAAAAATCAGTATGAGTGACCCCGCCGGTAAGATGATAGAACCAATCAAGATTAGACGCTGCTTTAGTGTCATAAGCAAAATACGATCCCAAGTCAACGTAACCCAATTCCACAAGTTTTTCATTTGTTCTCTTTTTTATAAATTGTTTTAGGTCATGAGATTTAATACCTTCTACATCACCCATTTCAAACATTTTGTTTATATATTTTTCTTCAAGATTAACCATTGTTTCCGCTGCAGCTATTATATCTTCTCTACATTGACTTAACAGGCTATTGTCCTCTTCACACATATGTCTAAATAACTTACAACCCATTTTACTATGTAATGATTCGTCTCTTACTGACCATTTCATTTGTTGCCCGATACCTTTGAGTAAATTACGAAGCTGAAAACTATACAACACTGCAAAAGCACTATATAAGCTAACTCCTTCAGCGAAGGCTGAAAATATAGCCAAGCTTTTACCAATACCGATACTATTATTCCCGTCGTAAGCAACCAAATTATCAAATCTGTCAGCCGTTGCTGGTTCGTGAAGAAATGCTTCATAATTTTCTAGTTTTAAAGTTTCATTTAAATAACTATATGCTACAGCATGAATAGTCTCTTGTGATCCAAACATCATAGCCATTTGTTGTATTTCGTGTTTAGGAAACCAACCAACTACTTTCTGTGTCCAATAATCTGATACCGCGCACTCCGTCTGTGCAAAGCCGAGTAAAATGTTACCGACCAAATTTTTCTCTTTATCATTTAATTCTTCGTTCCAATTTTTAATATCACTTTGCATAGATATTTCAGTATGTAACCAAAATGCCTGTGCTTGTTTTAACCAACCTTCTGTATAGTATTCAGGATATTCAAACGGTTTGTACGCTATGCGCTCGTCAAACAACCCCATTATTTAAACACTTCTAAGGCAATATCTACAAAAGGTATATACATAACATACGACACTTGATCAGGCTCATCATACGTCCTCATACCAATTAATAAGCCGGGATAAAACCCTATACTTATACTCCAATTTTTTTTTATTTCTTTATCCATAAACTTTTATATTGTATTTATCTTGTTGCTCTATTAATTCTTTATATTTTATTTTACCTCTTATATCCCAGCTCCATTTACACCACTTGTCTATTTGTCGCTCACCATACATTTTTCTAGCTATTCTTTTAGCTTGGCCAGGATTAGCCTTACTGTCTCGTCGCATTCTTTATGATTTTGTGGTTTATATAATGTAAGTGGTCCTAATCGTCTTTCTGTTATAAGCTTTTTAAACAACTTCCATCTAAGAGGAAATGATTCATTAGCTCTACCTTTAGTTTCAATTATAAAACCCTTACCTACAAAGTCTGGTGTGTATTTTATATTTAGTATCTTTTTGTTGCCTCTGTTTTTGTATTCACCTTTACCATTGCCACATCTTTCGTATGATTCAAAAGGAAATTCAAAAGCTTCTGATAACTCAAAAGTTTGACCTTCATATAAAGACGTTATCTTAGCTTTTCTTAAAGCCATATACATGTAACGCTCAAGCCCAGAAGCAAAGTTGATACCATCATATGATATCTTCTTCGACTGTACAGGACCTTTTTTTCGTTTAAATGTTTTTTTCATAAACTTCTATTCTATTTAACATAACTTCTTCAACCTCATCAGTTAAACAACGTCTAGCCGCTTCTATATATAACAACGCATCCATTAGTTCTTCTTGAACATCAATTAAGAAACGATCAAGATCTTTTTCTTGACCTTCTATCTCTTGCATCATAGTTGCACCGTACTTTTTTTGGCCTATTAAGCTACGTTCATCCATTTTTTTTAATACTTGTTGAACTATTTTATCTTCTGTTTTTATTATCATTAAAGTGTGTTTTTTACAAATGTTCCATTAATCATTTTACCTTTTCTACTTGCTATTTCATTGTAAGCATAATCAATACAATCTTCTATTTTCATGTCTTCTAAAGTTGCTAAGTTTGTTAAAACAACTATCATATCTCCAATAGCATCATATATTTCTTTTCTGTCTTTTTTTAATAAAGCTTCTGCTAGTTCTCCGGCTTCTTCCATTAACTTAACATATTGAGTATGTGAGTTTCCTTTGTCTACTATACCTCTTTGTTTAGCCCAATCTCTTATTAAATTAAACCTTGATATTTCTGGATCAGAACAAGGCGTATGCTTAGGGTTTAAAAAAGATTCATAAAAAGCTTTGTTGTATATAAAACATCTTTCATTATTAAACATAGATGATTTAGAATTAGCTACAATCCAAGATGTTGTTGTTTTTGTTAATTCAAACTCTCCTAAAGTTGTCTTCCATTTAAATCCTAAATTATCCATTAAATTGCCTTTAAGTTTATTTAAAGGGTATGGAAACGTTGTTGTTTGTTCTGTTGAGTTTATTTTCATTTTATTTAATATTGGTTTTAATTTATTATATTTATGAAGATCTTGCTTGTAGCCATAAGACTTTTGAAGTTCTATTTCACGGTCTGATATATAATCTATATCGTCTGACTGTTCAAGAACTTCATACTCTGTCTCCTTATATCCTTGTATAAGGGTTACTCTAGTATTAAGATTACGTGTAACACCTATCTTTTTACCTGGTATATGATATAAATAATACATATTTTTTAAAGTTTATTGTTATACAAATGCATGTTGTGTGCGTGATGGTAATACCAACCGATTTCAATAGACAGTCTGTCTGCAATCATTTTTTGTAATGATGAAAATTGATACTGATCATTACAGAAACCGTACCAGATGTCATTAGAACGCATATAGACAGACATACAAAGCTTATCGTTTATAATCGTAAACTGAACCGCATATGTACATGGCGTATCTTTTTTGTATTTGTCATATTCTTTACCATCGTATATGCTTATAGCTGCATGTCTAGTTTTAGGGTTAGTTTTTAACTTAGCACATACATAGTCTATTTGGCAACTACGTTTCCATTGATAACCATAGTTAGAGTTTACTTTTCTATCTGAATCAGCCATTTTTTCCCATATAGGTGGTATCTTACCATATAGCTCGCCTAGCTTATCAATACTAGGATCACCTGATAAATACCATTGCCATTCAGCTTCAGCATATTCTAAGCTCCAGTTACGTTCTTTGTTAGTGATATGATTTTGTGTAGGGTTTTCCATATAAAAACCACAGTTAAACATAGCTTTAGTATCATCAAAATCTTGGCCATACTGTATGACTTGATCTAGTAAAAACTCATATGCTTCATTAGCATTTTTAAATGTTGTGTTTATCATAATAATATTTATAATAGTTGTGAATTTTCTCCCATATTTCAGTTTTTTTAAAAACTTGTGGGGATGTGTTTATTTTTCCGTTTATGTCTATGTCTATATGCCATTCAAAAGTGCTGTGAGCAAATGGTGATATTTTTATGTTATTAGCTAAACACCATTTCATATGCTTGAAGTTTTCTGCAGTGGGCATATAATCACCCATATTTACACGCTTTACTCCCAAGGCATTTTCTCTCCTTCTAAGTTTATTTGTTCATGAGGTATAAAACAACCTGATCTTGGCTCCCATTTAAAATGAGCTTCAGCTCCGTTTTCACCTAAATTTTGAAACTTAACTTTAAGTACTTTAGCTTTAACAGTTTTAGCCTCGTAATTTCTATGAACTAATATACCATGATAACTAGCATCATACCATTCGCCACCACCTTTTATGTTATACATTGTTGGTTCCTCCATTTTACCATCTTTGTCTTTATACATTTTAGTAGGGTGAGCAACTACAAACACTAATACATCAAACTTCTTAGCAAAAACTTCTATTTTAGTTAAATATTCCATTGTGTATCTATTAACGTCTTCAGTTTTAGAATCTATATCTCTAACTTTGTTAAAAGGATCTATAACTAAACATTTAATACCCTTGCGCTTAACTAACTCAGCACCTTTGCGTAACACAGACTCTAAAGTATAACGTTCCATATCAATATGAAAGTAATTGCTATTACAATGATCCGCTATTTGATTCCATTTATCTCCATGTATATCTGAAGCTGTTGGCATACCTTGCCATGTTTTACGCATTAACTTATGAGCATGTAAATATGTAGGAGCATTTTCAGGCGATGCAAAGGCTGTTTTCCAACCGTAATTAGCATTATAACCTACAACCATCTGGTCAACAAAATCAGACTTACCGCTACTAGGTATCCCAGTAACAGTAATAAACTGGCCGGTATATGTAGAAAAAATTTCATCGAAATTTGATAAGCCGACTTGAAATCCTTTCTTAAAACCATTGCGAACAAAATCCGTAACCTCGTCTTCAATATCTTTAAATGTTGTAACGTTTTCCAACGGTACTGGTCTTGCACCGGTAATACGCTCTTGTAGTTTTTCTTTTCCATATTTTTGTAGGTATTCATTAGCATCCTTGCAATCATCAAATGAAGCTAAATAACAAACTTCAGCTCCAAGTCTACGAACTAGCTCTGACTGTAATGCTTGACCTGCTTCATCTGAATCAACTGCTAATATTACTTTTTCTTTATCTTCAAAATAATCAATACAATTATCAAGATAATCAAGATTATTAGAATTTAAAGTTGCTCCATTAGGGACCGATATAACATTTGGTATGTTAGCTTCGTGTAAAGCTAATACGTCCATTTCACCCTCTGTTATAATGCAACTGTCATAACCTACTATACTGTTTATGTTATAGAATACTTTTTCAGCACCTTTGTATAGTTTAAAGTTTTTTCTACCGTCACGATACTTAACATTAATAAGTTGATCGCCCATGAAGTAATTGAACTTTATAACGTTCTCGGTTTTACCGGTCTGTGGCATATACTCAGAACCCTCGCTAATCTCTAGATCAATTAGAGTCTGAGCTTCTATACCTCTTGTTTTAAACCATTTAATTACTTTGTCACTTAAGAATTCAGGGTACTCAGTAGCGCTAGGTGGACCAATTGGCCTAACATATTCTTTTTCGCTAGCTCCTTTTCGCTGATAAGTGTGTAATTGAAATGATGTATTACAGTTGTGACAAGTACCAAGACCACGTTCCCAGTCATACGAAGCACACTTTGCTTTAGTATTCTTAGGTTTTCTATCAGAAGAACACAAAGGACAAACCCCTTGCTTCTTGCCCTCTTCAAGCTTATGTTGATTGAACTCGTCAATCAAAAATCCATTGATCTCTGTTGTCTGCATTTAATTTAATTAGAATTAATATTATATGTATACACACACAAGTGTGTATAGCATAGTTGCTTTGTTACCGCATATTAAAACGGTAAATCATCATCACCTGTTTCAGCTACAAGCGCAGGAGCTTGAGGTTGACCGTCACGTGGAGCTGCTGCCACATTTTCACCGTTAGTCCATACCACTTTTACATTTCCTAAGTAAGTCTTTTGTGTTTTAGCTTCTCGCTCTTCTTTAGACTGATCTACAATAACAGGACCTTGGTTTCCAAACTGATCTAAGTCATCGTTTAATGTAATAGTTATAGGTAGATATTTACCTTTTTTACCAATGATTATCTTATCTTTTGGTACTTCATTTAAATTGATACTTGCTTTAATGATACTTGCCATAATTATAGTGTTTGATTAATAAAATATTGTTGAGGATCGAACTCCTCGGATTCATAAAATAATTTATACTGTTCAACCGCTCTTTCAACTTTATCTTTTCCACGAGATAAAAATTCAGGTGAGCAATCATATATACCTATTTGATGTGTAGACTTGTCTATGGCTATAAATATTAATTCATAACCAAAAAGCTTTTGATATATATAAGCTTGACTGTCGTAATTGTACTTAGATGCGGAATATTTAAACTTCTGTAGATCAGCTGTTGTCTTTAAATCAACTATTAGCTTTTCATCATGGTTTACAATATCGGCTTTACCTTTCCATAATCGACCCTCAAGCTCAGCTATACCAGGAACTTCATAATCTACGTTAATACCTCTAATTAAATCTATACAAGCCTGGTTACTCATCATCTTGTCTATCATTAATTCTAATTGATCTACTTCTGACTGTAACAAACACATTTCACCTCCAGATATTTCTTTATACAACTTAGTGTTTCTAGTACTAGCCTCTATTATTTTAAACTTTTTAAGTTTATCAGGCTCTAGTATAGCTGTGTGAAAATAACCACCAACTAAAAAAGCTGGTATTTGTTTTTGCTCGTCTCTAAGACTTAGAGGGTTTGTTAATAACTTACCTATGTCTGAATTGCTTAAATATTGTTTACCAAAATCACCATAGTAATGTTTATCATCTTCTAGCTTTTTTAAAGCCGCTTTGTTGTTTTTCATTTATAATGTGTTTGCTGTTAATACTAGTTCGTCTTCTATTTCTTTAGAAAGATTATATTTACCTTTAATAGTATCTAATTTACCTCCAGACTTAATATAATCTATTGCTTTCTTATACGCAGGATCTTTAGTTGACGTTAAAGTATTTTTAGGTGCTTTAGTTGTCAATGCTTTGTCATGTTTATTAGTAGCATCGCTATCAGCAGTGTCATCAATTAAGAATAAATTACCTAATGCATATTTTTTAGCATACGAAGATGCTGAGCCAAACTGCTGTGGCGTATTCATACCTTTTTGATTTAAGTCAACACCAACCACAGACGTAGCGTTTATTACAGATTCACCATCTGTAATAGTGGCAGTTGATGTCATAATAGGTAAACCAACCACTTCATCAAGTCTTTCATTGATTGTGACTGTAACTCCTAACTCTAATAGAAAGGGTTTTGTGGCTTCGAGAATGTCTTCGGCTGATCTGAAGTTGTACTTGCCGAAGGAGTTAAATCTACTTTTCTTTGATTTAAACTTTGTTTGGATTGTCGCTAATTTTTCGTTTATGTTCATTCGTTGTTATTTAAATTGCTTATTATTATTATTACACATTGTTATTATCTTTTACAGTTTATTATTATTCCGTGTGAATGTAACTTATAGATAATCAATCACTTGCGAGTGGTCTACATTGTCTATTAGTTTTTGAACTGCTTGTTTTTTAATTTCAGAAACTCTTACATAATCACTCACGCCTTCTATATTTAATATAGATGCTATTTGTTTTGCTGAATGTTTTTCACAGTCTAAACCATAGCTTAATCTAAGTGTTTCATATTCTTTAGATCCTTCAACAAGATGAGTTTTCATTAAACCCATTAAGTATAAATTTAAAAGCTGAATGTTATAAGGCTCAGATTTATCTTGAATTTGATGTAACATGTTTTCTTCATCATCACTAATAGAAAAATTAGCATCTATACTTAAAAACATTGAGTTAAAAAACATAGCTACCATTTTTTTATCTTTTGGATTAGATCTTATTTCATTTAATTTATATTCTGGTATCCTCATGTCCCCTCTCATCATGTCTATACGTCTTCTAATGGCTCCTTTTATTCGTTTTGAAAAGAATGATTTCAACGTTTTTTCAACGTCTTCAGAATCATTTAATACATCCCACTCTAATTTGTCTACAGCTTTAGTTAAAGCTTCACCACCTATTTGTAATAGATCTAATATGCTCAATACGCCTGAAGCCTGTTGGCTTGTTGCAAATTTTCTAGCCATATTTTCTACTAGTGGAAGAAATTTAACAACCATTTCATCTCTTTTATAGTAATCATAAAACTTATCTACAGGCATTGATTTCTTTATGTCTTCTTTATACCTTACGTAGTTACTTATGTTATATTTTTTCATAATTGTTTATTAAGTAGTAATTTTTCTTTTTTAAGTTCATTATTAATGTTTCTTATTATAGTTCTCTCTGAGCACTTTAACAATTTAGCTATTTTAGACCAAGTTATTTTATCACCAATATCATTTATATCTAACATGCATTGATATACATCATCTGGGTGTATTTTTTTTGATCTACCAACTAATTGACCTACTATAGACATTTTTTCAGATCTATTTAAACCACTAAAGTCTTTAAATATAACTTTACGTAATCTATTAGGAGGCGGTCGTTCTAAGTCTTGTAAACTAACGTCATATATCATGCTCTGTATTATTTGCTCTGATATTTTGAAAGTAATAAAACCTGTTCTTGTATTACACATGTATTTTACTAGCATTTGAAAATCATCAGAATCTAATTGAGGATTTAAATACCATAAAACATACATATGCCACTTTAATGACTTAAAAGTGTTTATCTTAGCTTTAGATGCAAATAAAGAATAACATTGATATGTGCCGGTCTCGTAATACCAACCCCAGTCGTAAGTAGTGGTTGGCTCATCGCTCCATGGATCTTGTCTCCAGTTTATTTGCCTGTCTATTAAGTATTTAATATTTCGTTCGAAATCTGACATTAGCTAGTTATTATTATATATTACAGGCTTCTGTCAGCCTTTGGTTTATGTTGCCTTGGTTTTGTAAAATTTTTAATTTTAGTTTTAATACCCATAAAATCTGAGTTATTAAGATGTTGGTATAATTTTCTTCTTGTCATATATTTAGTGTTATATACATACACACATACAAGTGTGTATAGCATAGTTATAGTTTATATTTCTTTTTGTATTTTTCTATTTGAATTAAAATTTTTGATGCATTAGCATAATCTTCTATACTCTCACAATATTTAAGGTCTTGTCTTAAGTTTTCTAATTCCTCATATATTAAATCTGTTTGAGACTTAGTACCAACCTTTAAATCAGGATGTGAGTTTGCTAGCTCTTCTAAATCTGCTTTGAATGCATCATCTGCTATTTGTTGTTGAGCTATAATCTTATTAACTATAATATCTGCTAATTCATTCATTTGTTTTTTAGTCATATTATCCATTTTACGTTATTTATTTCCATTATTTTTAAGACTATACACGTGCTTACAATTGATAAGTATATAAGCCACACAAGTATTCTTTCGTAGTCTATTTTTTTTTTAATGATCATTTCTATTAAGCATAAGACCTAGTTGGTCTGCAGCATAATTAATATGTTTTTGAGTTGTTACACTCCACCAACCTAGTTGATCAAGTGTTTTATTACTGTAATCTATTTTAGCTACACGAGTTGTATAACTCATTACGTAATCTGCTCCATTCCAGTGTATTACACATAGGTTTTGTCTGTATCTATTAAATCTTCTCATCGCTTTCTATTGTTATAATGTTAAATAAATCTTCTATATAATCACAAACTATTTCATTGATTTCATCAACGTCGCCAAACTCTATAGAGCTAAGAGATAGTTGATTGTCATAGTTGATTTCAAATTCATATTCGTAAGAACTTACTTCGTCAAAGCTTATTTGTTGTATTGCTTGATGTACTGCTTCTCGCATTTCTTCAACAAACTCTTTGTTTATTTTAGGCTTGTCAATAGACTGTAGATCTGCTTTTGCTTTGTCAAGCTCACCTGCAAGACCTGCTCTGTCTATTTCAGCTTTAGTTATTGAAGATTGTAATTCAATTACTTTTAATTCTAATTCATTTTTTGTCATAATATATTTATTTAGTTATTAATTTTAAATACGTCACCTAAAAAGTCTTGATTACAGGCCGTTAGTATGTCGAATGCATCGCCATATCTTACTTGTGTAAAATAACATTCTTTCTTTAGTGCATCAACTAAAGCTTTGTGTTGAAATGGTCTACCCTCATACTTTAATGCTAGTGTTACTTTGTGCTCGGTCTTTAATCGTTGCCATAATGTTAATCTTTCCATAGTATATGTGTTTTGTTTTACGTTTATATTATCGTTTAGTAAGCGTGCTTAGTCCGTGATTATATAAATTTATTTGGTTTAACTTTTGAAGTTGTTCTACTATTGAACCCATCTCTTCTTTGTTGTACTCTATCTTCAATATATGAAGTTGTTGTTCTCGTTGATGTGCTACGTACTGCACCACAAAAATCATTGAATTTAAAATAAGGCATATTTATATAGTTTAAAATTAGTTGCGCTGGCCGGATTCGAACCGACGACCTTCGGGTTATGAGCCCGACGAGCTGGCCACTGCTCTACAGCGCTAATTACTTTCTCCGCCACGACCTATGAACCGCAGCGGAAAGAGACTGACTAACTATTTGTATAGTGTTGCCAGTTTTATGATTTATTATTGGTATATATGAATACAACTCTGTTGTACTACAGTTAACACAATTTCTGTAACCTAAAGCTATACGACCTTCAGGTATTACATTTGTACATTTACATTTCATATAATTTGTTTTACATATATATTATCATAGAGTTATAATATTTAGTCAGTGCAGTCGATCACATCATATCTACTTCGAAGCACACCTGTGAATCACAATAGTTGTTAATATTTAGAGCATGTCCACATTCTTCACAAGTTGTAGGCAAGTGCTCATCCCAGTTATTTTGATCGTAGTAATTCATATCTTATTTATTAGTTTACATTCATATATAGTTTCTATCATTTCTACTGTAAGTATTTTTGAATCACCAAAATCCATATTAAATACATTACCGTTAGACATTTTAAATGTTAGTATAT
>Ga0209535_1002189_pt1 | contig 12785 bp, 19 predicted proteins | sample LinPmetageLP28_FD_184041 | JGI IMG/M metagenome (GOLD analysis project Ga0209535, IMG submission 184041) | Marine viral communities from the Pacific Ocean - LP-28 (SPAdes) (version 2) | ecosystem: Environmental > Aquatic > Marine > Oceanic | place: Pacific Ocean | collected 2009-08-22
TTTTTAAAACAACACTACAAGAAGATAGCAAAGCCGCTGGTAGGTGGGAAACGGCACAAGGCGGAGAATACTTTGCAGCTGGAGTAGGCGGTGCAATCACTGGCCGGGGTGCCGACCTATTAATAATTGATGATCCACATTCTGAGCAAGATGCAATGTCCCCTACAGCATTAGAGTCTGCTTATGAATGGTACACATCAGGACCACGACAACGTTTACAACCTGGTGGTAAAATTATTTTAGTTATGACTAGATGGTCTAATAAAGATTTAACAGGTAAATTATTACAAAATCAAAAAGAAGCGAAAGCTGATCAGTGGCACGTGGTCGAATTTCCAGCAATCATGGACCAAGGATCAAAAGACGCTAAACCCGTTTGGCCTGAGTATTGGAAGTTAGATGAATTAGAGAAGGTCCAAGCAACACTGCCCACGGGCAAATGGAACGCGCAGTGGATGCAGAACCCAACAGCAGAAGAAGGAGCTATACTTAAACGAGAGTGGTGGCGAACTTATACAGGTGAAAACATTCCACAATTAGATCATGTCATACAATCTTACGATACCGCGTTTTTAAAAAAGGAGACAGCTGATTATAGTGCAATCACCACATGGGGAGTATTTTTTCCCGATGAAGATAGTGGTGCTAATTTAATACTACTCGATGCAATCAAAGGACGGTACGAGTTCCCTGAACTAAGGCGCTTGGCCCTGGATCAATATAAGTATTGGATGCCGGAAACAGTTATTGTTGAAGCGAAAGCATCAGGTTTACCACTGACGTATGAGCTTAGACAAATGGATATACCGGTTGTAAACTTCACACCGTCAAAAGGAAACGACAAGCATGCCCGTGTGAATGCGGTTGCACCTTTGTTCGAATCTGGTATGATATGGGCGCCTGAGCAGAAATTCGCAGATGACGTCATTGAAGAATGCGCTGCGTTTCCTTATGGTGATCATGACGATCTTGTGGATTCAACAACACAAGCAATCATGCGATTCAGACAGGGCGGTCTGATCGGACACCCTGAAGATTATATCGACGAAAAAGTCGATCAACGTAAAAGGAAATATTATTAATGGCAGCAAAAGTTATTATAAACTTTATAGCAAAAGCACTTTTTAAAAAAAAGGGAGCTATCGCTAATAATAAAGCAGTAGATTTTTCTGCAAATGCTTTAGAGCAAAGATTAAAAAATTTAGGTATTGATCCAAATGCTATCAAAAGTGAGAATGAATTAAATCAAATATTGTCATATGTTAAACAAGCTGAAGATCAAGCGTTTAGTCAAAGGTTTGGTGATATGTTAGCTGGTAGCAAGTTTGATAAACCGGCTGATGTATTAGATATGACGGGTAAAAAAATAAATCCACGATCCAAGATTATGGGAGGCCAACAATCTGAAACAGAAGCAGAGATACTAGCTAGAATAAATAAAGAAAACAAAAAAGGTATTGCAGGTATAAAAAATAGACAATTAACAAAAGATGAGTACCAAGATTTCTTAGATGAAATAGGTGGTGAGGATCAATTAGAAGCTTATAACTTTGATGGAACAGTAGGAGATGCTAAAAGAATTGTAAAAGAACAAAAAGATTATATGTCTCAAATGGAAATGGAATTTAGAAAAGGTAAACTAGATCCTGAACCTGGTTCTTACACTCCACAAAGAAAAAAATTTTTAGAACAGAAATATGAAGAAATGCAAATGAGTGGTGACAATAGATTAATGACACAAGATGAAATTGAAGAACTATCTACATTTGATCTTCAAACAGATATGGATAAAGCAGTAGAAAAATTTAAAAAGAAAGACGCTAAAGAGAAAAAAATTATTAAAGATTTTGATCCAGGAGACAGAGATCCAAGCGCCAAAGGTGGACGTGCAGGATTTTCAGAAGGTACACCAGATAAAAAAGGTATATTAGACATGTTCGATGTCCAAGCTGCAGGATCCAAGTCTGGTAAACGACAGATTATGGGTGCACCTGGAGGTATTACTGCTGATCGTGAATCAATCGATGCTATTGTAAAAGCAGACATACCTATCTCTCAAAAAATAGACCTTCTTGCAAAATATCAATACGGTAAAGGTCGAACTAGAATTGAAAAAGATAATCAAGAAATATTTATGGACGAAGGTGGTTTTAAAAGCAGAGACATTGGATTTGGTTTTAATAAAGATGGTGATGGTATTGGTGGAACTTTAATGTATAATATGGAAACAGGTGACCCTGAGTTTAATATTGGGTTTAAAAAACGTTTTGCAGAAGGCGGACGTATTGGTTATAAAGATGGTCCGGATGTACCAGGTAGAAGAAAGTTTATGAAAATTATGGGGGGTCTTGCAACTATACCTTTCGTTGGTAAATTTTTTAAAGGTGCAAAGACTGCTGCACCAGCAGTAGAGAAAGCTGCAGAGGTAGTTGGACAAGCGCCATCATATTTTTTTGATTTGGTTACTAAGATTAAAATGTTTGGTAAGCCAGGAATATCTATTGGTCCAAGACAGAATACGATGAATTATAAAAATTATGAATTAATGGAAGATGTATCAACAGGTGATTTAAGAATTACAAAACAAAAAGGCGATCCTGAATTTAATTACGAAGAAGAAGTAATGGAATATAGAAAAGGTCAAAGAACCGAGGATGGTGTTATACCTGACGAGTATGGAGAAGCAACTATCAGACCGGACATGGATGGTAAGATGAAAGATTTTGAAGATGGTATTGAACCAGATAGTATTAAAGAAATTATAAAAGAGGCAACTAAAGAAGCACCTTCAATTAAAAAAGCAGATGGCGGCATTGCAATGATGCTAGGAGAATAATGAAAGATTTATTAACTACTATCAATTTGTATGATGATGATACACCAGGCATGGCTCAAGGTGGACGAATAGGATTTAAAGACGGCATGAAAGAGATGGAAGATCAAATTATATTTAATTATAAAAAAAAACGTTTAAAAGAACTTGAAGCAGGTAAAAGACCATCAGAAATACAACCTTATGAAGATTATATAAAAACTCAAAAAGAAGTAGATATGAATCCGGGGAAAAAGAAATTAGATAAAGCTATAGCTGATGCTAAAAAATTAATTAAAGGAAATACTTTGTCTGCAAAAATACCTGGAGTAGAAAGTTTATTAAAAGTTGCGGATAATATAAAAGGGGATATTGCAAAGAAAAAATTTTTAACCGCAGGTTTTAAAACTTTAGGTATTGCTGTTGGTGCACCTTTAGTGGCTTTTGATACTTACAAAGCATTTAAAAAAGGCAAACCTGTGCTTGAAGCATTAGAGGCTGGGTTTATTGGAAGTGATATGATTGGTGGTACAAAAAGAATTCTTGCACTTACACCTAAAGAAAGAGAAGCAAGAAGTGTTGTTAAACAAGATGCATTAAAAGATTTAAATTTAGATATGCCTATGGGTTTTGGTTTTATAGAAGGCCCTACACCAAAAACAGATATGACTTTAGAACAAGCACAGGAAAAAGCAGCAGCTGGTGCTGAAAGAGTTAAAGCGTTAGAAGTTGAAAAAAATTTACAAAGATCTAGATCAAGAGGGTTTGGAACGGCTGATGAACTTTTAGCAGGTGGCGGTATTGCAGGACTGTCTGGTGGCATAGATAAAGGTCCACAAAGAACATCAATGAACCCAGATTCAGAAGGGTTGCTATCCCTTAAAAACCGTGTTAGAAACTACTAGGAGTAATATATGGCAGAAATAGACAAAGGACTCCCGAACACAAGATCTAAACTTGAGATCCCTTCAGAAGAAGCGATACAAGAAGAACAAGTTGCTGTTCAGGAAGCAGAAGCAGAACAAGGACCAATCGAAGTTATACCAGAAGACGATGGCGGTGTAACATTAGACTTTGAACCAGGATCAATTAATGTACCTGGAACAGAATCACACTTTGATAATTTAGCAGAACTTTTACCTGACGATATCTTAGAACCAATTGGTAATGAGATGACTCAAAATTATATGGACTACAAATCTTCCAGAAAAGAATGGGAACAGTCATATATTACAGGATTAGATCTTTTAGGTTTTAAATACGAAAACAGAACAGAACCGTTTCAAGGAGCTAGTGGTGCAACTCACCCAGTTCTTGCAGAAGCTGTTACACAATTTCAAGCGCAAGCTTACAAAGAATTATTACCATCAGATGGACCTGTAAGAACACAAGTTGTTGGTGTTAAAAATCCTGGAACAGAACAACAAGCGAATCGTGTTAAAGATTTTATGAACTATTTAGTTATGGATCAAATGACAGAATACGAATCAGAATTTGATTCAATGTTATTTCATCTACCACTAGCTGGATCAACTTTTAAAAAGGTATATTACGATGTACCAATGGGACGAGCAGTATCTAAGTTCGTACCCGCAGATGAATTAATTGTCCCGTATACGGCTACCTCATTAGACGATGCGGAGGCAGTAATTCATACCGTTAAAATTTCTGAAAACGAATTAAGAAAACAACAAGTTAATGGTTTCTATAGAGATATAGAATTAGGCCCACCAGGCACAGACACAAACAACGAACTTGATAAAAAAGAACGTGAGTTAGATGGTACAAAAAAAACAGGTAAGAACGAACCTGTGTATACTTTGTTAGAGTGTCATGTAAATTTAGACTTAGAAGGTTTTGAAGAAGTTGGAGAAGATGGTGAACCAACTGGAATAAAATTGCCCTACATAGTAACTGTAGAAGAAGGCAATAGGAAAGTTTTGTCTATCAGACGAAACTATGCGCCCGATGATCTAAAGAAAAATAAAATCCAATATTTTGTCCACTTTAAATTTCTGCCAGGACTAGGATTTTATGGCTTTGGACTCATTCATATGATTGGCGGACTGAGTCGTACGGCAACGGCGGCTCTCCGTCAATTATTAGATGCAGGTACGTTATCAAACCTGCCAGCAGGATTTAAACAAAGAGGTGTTAGAGTTAGAGACGAAGCATCTCCAATACAACCAGGTGAATTTAAAGATGTAGATGCACCCGGTGGTAATTTAAGAGATGCATTCTTTCCACTGCCTTACAAAGAACCATCACAGACTTTATTAAACTTACTTGGTATTGTAGTACAAGCTGGTCAAAGATTCGCGGCTATTGCTGATATGCAAGTGGGTGATGGTAATCAAGGCGCTGCAGTTGGAACAACAGTTGCACTTCTTGAGCGTGGATCACGTGTTATGTCTGCAATTCACAAAAGATGTTACGCAGCGATGAAAAATGAATTTAGATTATTATCTAAAATTGTTTCACAATATTTACCACCAGAATATCCATACGATGTTGTAGGTGGTGCAAGAAATATTAAACAATCTGACTTTGATAATAGAGTAGATGTTGTACCAGTAGCAGACCCTAATATTTTTTCAATGTCGCAAAGAATTACTTTAGCTCAAACACAATTGCAAATTGCAACATCAAACCCACAGTTACACAACATGTATCAAATCTATAGAAACATGTATAATGCAATTGGTGTAAAAGATGTTGATGCAGTTTTACCACCACCGGCGCCAACAGCACCGATGGACCCAAGTATGGAACACATTAATGCAATGGCAGGCAAACCTTTTCAAGCTTTTCCTGGTCAAGACCATAGAGCTCACATAACTGCACACTTAAACTTTATGTCAACGAACATGGTTAGAAATAATCCTATGATTATGGCTGCAATACAAAAAAATATTCTTGAACACATATCAATTATGGCTCAAGAACAAATTCAATTAGAGTTTAGAGAGCAAATGATGCAGATGCAACAAATGCAACAGATGGCAGCAACAAATCCGCAGGTTCAAGCACAGTTACAACAAATGACAAATGCTATTGAATCAAGAAAAGCAATACTGATTGCTGAAATGACAGAAGAATACATGAAGGAAGAAAAGAAAATTACATCACAATTTGATAATGATCCTCTGTTAAAGTTAAAATCACGTGAAGTTGACCTTAGAGCAATGGAAAACGAACGAAAAAGAGTAAACGATGAGGCAAATCAAGATCTTCAAAGATCTAAATTGATGCAAGCACAAGAACTTGCAGAAAATAAGATGGAACAAAACGAAGATTTAGCAAAATTACGTGCTGGAGTCAGTCTTGCAAAGTCTGGTGTACAACAAGCACAAGTTATGGTAGAGGATAATTAATAAAAGGAGTAAAAAAATGCAAAAACTTGATAAAATCAAAGAAGTTAAGGTTGGAGAACAAGAAACAGAGATTGATCCTAGATCAAAAACTACTGCAGACGGTGCTTTTAACTTAATTGGTACTGGTGGACCTGAAGAAGAAGTACAAGGTCAAGGCGCAGTAAGACCAGACAAGAAAAGAAAATCTAAGGCTTACTAATTATGTGGTTATCGGCAATTAAACTAGCCGTCTCTGCTGGAAGTAAAATTTATGCTAACAAGCAGAAGACTAAAATAGCTATGTCAGATGCACAGCTTATGCATGCATCTCGTATGGCCGAAGGTAAAGAAGCTTACCAAGGAAAACTCCTTGAGGCTAGACAATCAGACTGGAAGGACGAGGCAGTTTTAATAATTTTAAGTTTGCCAATAGCAATTCTGGCCTGGGCAGTGGTATCGGACGATCCAGCTGCGATGGACAAGGTAAAATTGTTCTTTGAGATGTTTTCAGAGCTTCCGAAATGGTTCACTAATTTATGGATCCTTGTCGTTGCAAGCATTTATGGTATAAAGGGTACACAAATATTTAAAAACGGCGGAGGAAAAAAATAATGGGTGTATTTAGTTTTGTAAAAGCAGGCAAAAAAACTTATGATACTATCAAAAGTGTAAAACCAGCTTTGGGTAAATCAAAAATAAAAAAAGCTGTCGATGATGTTAAATTAGCTTCTTTAAAAATAAAAGGTAGGATGAAACGTTCTTTTCAAAAAATGGAAGAAAACATTGATCCTGCTAGAACTAAATTAAGACAAACAACTCAAAAATTAGCAGGTGAGCCTGTTACAAAATCTGGAGTTTCAAAAGGTAAAGATATTAATAAAAGAAATTTAGAATCTAAAAAATTATTTAAAAAAGCTAAAGGAGATAAATAATATGAGAAAAAAATTTAAATTAGGAAGTTTAAAACCAGATGTTCTAAAAACTGTTAAAAAAATTATAGACGAATCTAAAGCTAAAAAACAAGACAAAGCTAGAGTTAAAAAAATGGGCGGCGGAATGATGGGTCGTAGAATGGGTTATTCAGAAGGAACTAAACCTATAAGTAGAAGTAAAAACCCAGGTTTACTTGCAATGTCTAAAACGGCAAAAGGAAAAGAAGCTGTTAAAAAAATGAAATTTAATCCTAATAGAATAGTTGCTAAAGATGGTACAAATCCTTTTAATAAACAAAAAAACATTATTGATAAACAAGGTAAAAGAGGAATTATAGTAGGAACAGGAACTATGCAAAAAGCACCTAGTAAAGTTTCAACAAAAAGAAAAAGTAGTAGATAATGGCAAAACTATGTCCTAGAGGTAAAGCCGCAGCGAAGCGAAAATTTAAGGTATATCCTTCAGCATATGCTAATATGTATGCATCAGGAGTATGTTCAGGTAAAATCAAACCAGGCGGAAGAAAAAAAGCTATGGGTGGTGGAATGATGCAAAGAACAATGTATGGAATGGGTGGATCAACATGTAAATTAGCCACTAAAGGTAAAGGAAATGCTTACGGAAAGAATTCGTAATGCGTACGCACTTTTCAAAGGGTGGTTTAAGATCATGGGTAAAGGAGAACTGGGTCGATATTGCAAACAAAAAATCGGATGGCTCATACCCGAAGTGTGGAAGAAGTGGTGGCGAAAAAAGAAAAAATTATCCAAAATGCGTGCCTATTGCAAAAGCAAGAGCGATGTCCAAAGGGCAGCGTGCGGGTGCCGTAGCAAGAAAACAAGCTAAATCAAATACAGGACCAACACCTAGTAGAGCTGCAACATTTGCAAAGAAAAAGAAGACAGCATAATGAGAAGACAAGATAAAATGCCAGCAAGAAACAAGAAGAATTTCAGATCTACAAAGTCTGGAGCAGGTATGACACGAGCCGGTGTCGCTGCCTATAGAAGAGCAAATCCCGGTTCTAAATTAAAAACAGCGGTGACTGGAAAAGTCAAACCAGGATCTAAAGCTGCAAATCGACGTAAGTCGTACTGTGCAAGAAGCGCAGGCCAAATGAAGAAATTTCCAAAGGCTGCAAAAGATCCTAACTCAAGACTTAGACAGGCCAGAAGGAGATGGAAATGTTAAGTAAAAGACAAAAAACAACACTTAAAAAACACAGCAAGCATCATTCTTCAAAGCATATGACTAGCATGAAAAAAGACATGAAAAAAGGAATGTCATTTTCAAAAAGTCACAAAAAAGCTATGAAGAAAGTTGGTGCTTAATGCAATTAGAAAACACAATTAATAAACTACTTAGATTTTTAAGAGTCAGAATAGATTCTTTATCCATGTCAGTTACATCCGGTGGGGTTGACAGTATGGAAAATTATAAGTATATTATAGGACAAATAAACGCCTACGAGGCAACACTACAGGAACTCTCTAACCTGCTAGAAGATAAGGAGCAAAATGAAAAAGGAACAGTCATCGATATTAACACCAAACAATGATCTTGTTGGTGTAAAAAAATCAGAGAAAAAAGAAGAACCAAAATTACCACAACCAACGGGTTGGAGACTTTTAGTTTTACCTTTTAAGATGAAAGAAAAAACTAAAGGTGGATTAGTATTAGCTGAAACTACATTAGAGAAACAACAAGTTGCTTCTCAAGTTGGTTTAGTTATGGCCATGGGATCTCAATGTTATAAGGATAAGGAGAGGTATCCGGAAGGTCCGTGGTGCAAGGAGAAAGATTGGATTATGTTTGCACGTTATGCAGGTAGTCGAATCAAAATTGATGGTGGGGAAATGCGTCTGCTAAACGACGATGAAGTGTTAGCAACAATTGATAGTCCAGAGGACATCTTGCATGAGTTCTAAACATAGGAAGGAGTAACTATGCCAGAAGAAAAAAAAATGGTACCCATTGATACATCAGGACCTGATGCTACAATAGATATCGAAGAAGCAAAAGACGAAGCTGTAATTGAACAGCCGGAAGAAAAAAATGAACAAGAACAAGGAATAGACAAATCATTTGAAAACGAACGAGAAACAAAGTTAGAAGAAAAAAAAGATGATAGTGAGTTAGAAGACTACAGTAAAGGTGTACAATCTCGTATTGCGAAATTAACTCGTAAAATGAGAGAAGCGGAAAGAAGAGAACAAGCTGCTGTTGAGTACGCAAGAGCTGCGGAGGAAAAAAGAGCAATATTAGAAAAACGTTTTGAAAAAACGGATTCTGATTACATTAAAAAATTTGAGACAACTATATCATCAGGTTTAGAGTCTGCACAAAAAGAATTAGCTGCAGCAATTGAATCAGGTGATGCAAAAGCTCAAGTTGAAGCTAATAAAAGAATTGCAACGCTCGCATTTGAGAATGCAAAACTTTCAGAAGCAAAAGAGGGAAGACAAGCAACACAGGAAGAGAAGCCTGTACAACTCTCTCAAGCAAATAGTATAGATCAACCTGCTATGAATGAACCGATTAATCCGGATCCAAGAGCTGAACACTGGGCGTCAAAAAACTCATGGTTTGGGTCAGATAGAGCAATGACTTATACTGCGTTTGAGATACATAAGGATCTTACTGAAAAAGAAGGGTATGATCCTAATTCTAACGAGTATTATGCTGAAGTTGACAAACGTATTAGAGTTGACTTTCCTCATAAATTTGGTAATACTGGAAGCAAGCAAACGGCCGCCCCTGTTCAGACAGTGGCTTCTGCTAATAGAAGCGTAAAGCCTGGTCGCAAAACTGTGAGACTCACATCTTCACAGGTAGCAATAGCTAAAAAATTAGGTGTGCCACTCGAAGAATACGCAAAACAATTAAAAAACACGGAAGGAGCGTAACATGACAAAAGACGAAAAAAATACTTCTCGTGCGAGCCAAACACGGTCAAAATCTGAGAGACCTAAAGTGTGGGTTCCACCATCTTCTCTAGATGCACCCCCTGCGCCTGATGGATTCAGGTATAGATGGATTAGAGCTGAAGTCGTAGGATTTCAAGATACGAAAAACATAACTGGAAAATTAAGAGAAGGTTATGAATTAGTTCGTGCCGAAGAAGTCGAAAACGCAAGCGATTATCCAGTCCTCGATGAGGGCAAATACAAGGGAGTGATTGGGGTAGGTGGCCTTCTCCTCGCGAAGGTACCCGAAGAGATAGTTGAGCAACGAAACGACTATATGTTGAATAGACATAAAGAACGTAGCGATGCTGTAAATAATGATCTTATGAGGGAGCAGGATAAGAGGATGCCGATCAATGTTGAAAGGCAGTCTCGTGTAACCTTCGGTGGTACAAAAAAGTAATTTTTTAAATCACTGAATTATATAAACCGTACTGGAGGCCCTTCGGGGCAGGTACATAAGGAGAAACAACTATGGCAAATAGAAACACACAAGGTTTTGGTTTGACTGCTGCAGGAACGCTTGGATCAACTCCAGCGACTTCTGGTCAGGGCAAATACAAAATCGATGCGGGTTATGCAACTACTATATTTCATGGTGGCTGTGTTGCTTCTGCTGCTGGTTACATTGTTAATGGTCAAACTGCAGCTGCGCCTGTACTTGGTGTCTTAAACGGCATCTTTTACAATGCAGCAACTACGTTAAAACCAACGTTTGCAAACCATTACGTACAAGTAACACCAGCAAACTCGGAAGATATCGATGCATTTGTATTCGATAACCCACAACAACAATATGTATGCGGAACAGATGCAGCCGTAGCACAAGCAGGATACTTAGAGACTTATGACTTTAATACTTCTGCTGGTAGTACAACTACTGGTGCTTCGTCAGCTACTTTAAATATCGGCGTAACTGGAAATGATAATAAATCATGGAGGTTATTAAGATCTGCAGAAGATTCTGAAAACGACGAAAATGCGGCTTTCAGATCTGTTGTAGTAGTTCCAAATCTAATTGAACTACAATCGTAATAGGAGAATAGGAGATAAATTATGGCTATATCACGATCACAACTAGTTAAAGAACTAGAGCCAGGATTGAATGCACTATTCGGCCTGGAATATAAAAGGTATGAAAATCAGCATGCTGAGATTTATACTGCTGAAAACAGCGACAGAGCTTTTGAAGAAGAAGTTATGTTATCTGGATTCGGAAACGCACAAGTAAAAGGTGAAGGTTCTGGAGTTTCATTTGATGAAGCACAGGAAACTTTCACTGCTCGTTACACTCACGAGACAGTAGCTTTAGCGTTCGCAATCACTGAAGAAGCGATTGAGGACAATTTGTATGACAGACTTGCGTCTAGATATACAAAAGCTTTAGCAAGATCTATGTCGAATGCGAAACAAGTAAAAGCTGTTGAACCATTAATTAATGGTTTCGGTGGTGGTTTCACTTCTGGTGATGGTGCAAATTTATTTGCAACAAACCACTCGACTGTATCAGGGTCTTTCCAAAATACTCTGACTACACAAGCAGATCTTAACGAAACTTCGTTAGAACAATCTTTGATCGACATCGGTCAAATGACTGACGAAAGAGGTCTAAGAGTTGCAGCAAGAGGATTGAAAATGATCATTCCTTCTGAGCTTCAGTTTACAGCTGAGAGATTAATGAAATCTCAAGGTAGAACTGGAACAGCTGATAACGATATCAATGCAATCGTATCTATGGGTATGGTTCCTCAAGGTTATAGAGTGAACAACTACCTAACTGATACAGATGCATTCTTTATCTTAACAGACGTACCAAATGGTATGAAAATGTTCACAAGAGCTCCATTGACAACTGCAATGGAAGGCGACTTCGATACTGGAAACGTTAGATACAAAGCTAGAGAAAGATACAGCTTCGGCGTATCAGACCCTAGAGGTATCTTCGGAGTATCTGGAGCAGCGTAATAAGTAATTTATGAGGCGGACACAGTTCCGCCTCATTTAACAAATAACATGGTGAGATCATGAAAACATTCACAGTAACAATATGGGCATACGATCATTACGCAAAATTTAATGTTTTGTCGGAAGATAATGCTAATTCTCTTGAAGAATCAATCCTTGACAAATTGGGAGAAAAAAGTATAAACTGGGAATATCTCGGAATATCATACGATGCCCGAGTAAACAGAATAACCTATGAGGAGGTTGTTGATGATACAAGACCTATACAAAGCAAAAAGGTCCTTGGAGTTGAAGTGGGAACAGGAGCATCTGTCTAATGGTAGATACACTCTTGAAATGGTCAGGATCGATGACAAAGTTAAAAAAGTCATTACTGACATTAAGCTGGAAGAAGCAGCTATTGCCCATAGACAGAATACTGTTGAAGGTTCTGCTCCACAAGTTTCTGTAGCTACTTAAGTCACAAAGCTACATCGCTGAAATCGCACTTTCTTTTAAGGCTCTCTTGCACTCTACTAAAAAGTGTTATATAAATTAATCACTATACATAAATAATAAAGATTAAATGTAGACGCGTATAGTCGACAACCCCTAGGGACTACATTTAAGATATCTAGGAGGATATTAATATGGCAAACACAACATTTACAGGACCGGTACGTTCCGAAAACGGATTCCAGTCTGTAGTAAAAAATCTATCAACAGGTGAATTTACACCTAACTACCTAAACGTAAAATTTGATTTCGTTGGTATGA
>Ga0209535_1002190_pt1 | contig 12771 bp, 12 predicted proteins | sample LinPmetageLP28_FD_184041 | JGI IMG/M metagenome (GOLD analysis project Ga0209535, IMG submission 184041) | Marine viral communities from the Pacific Ocean - LP-28 (SPAdes) (version 2) | ecosystem: Environmental > Aquatic > Marine > Oceanic | place: Pacific Ocean | collected 2009-08-22
GAATCCAGTCTTTCGCAGCATGATGCTGTAAGTTTACTTTTGGACACCCAAGCCCCTGAAGAGGCAAGCGAGGAAGTTCAAGAGCCTAGTGCCGAAACTGAAGTAGAGGCAACCGAAGAGGAAACCGTAGAAGCTGATGCCGCTGAAGAAAGCCAAGCTGAAGCAGAACAGGTAGAAACTGAGGAAAGTGATGAGGACTACGAGGAGCTCGTAGACACTTATCGCGTGAAGGTTGATGGTGATGAATATGATGTAACTCAAGATGAGTTGATCAAAAACTATCAGCTTGAGCAAACTGCTCAAAAAAGGCTTATGAAAGCGTCTGAAGAGCGTAAAGCTTTAGACACTGAAAAAGCACAAACTGAGCAAGTTCGTACACAGTATGAACAGGCTTTAGGTCTTATGCAGAAACAATTGCAAACGTCTAATCAACCAAAAGATCAGGCGTATTGGGATAGTCTGTATGAGAGTGATCCACTTGAATACGTCAGGCAGCGCGATACTGAGCGCGACAATCAAGCCAAAATGCAAGCCGTTCAATCGGAACAGTTGCGTTTACAGCAAGAGAACCTTCAACGCGAGCAAGTTAAATTACTTGAAATGATACCGGAGTGGAAAGATTCTGAGGTGGAAGCCAAGGAAAAATCTGCTTTGGTGAGCTACGCAAAAGAGCGTGGTTGGACAGATCAAGAGCTAGCAAGCACAGTTGATAGTCGCTACATTGAGTTAATGCGTAAAGCGTACCTTTTTGACAATTTGCAGTCGGGCAAGCCCATTGCAAAGAAGAAAGTCAAGGCCGCACCTAAGATGGTTAAGAGTGGTCAACCAAAATCTAAGGCTGACTCTGCAAGTGATCGGAAGCGTAAGGCTTTTGAAAACCTGAAGAAAACGAATAGTCGAGATTCGGCTGTTCAATATCTTTTAACTCGTTAATCTAAAGGAGGCCAATAATGGCTACATATACAAGCTCAACAGCAATAGGAGAAAGGGAAGATCTCAGCGATGTGATCTACCGCATTAACTAAGATCGGTGCGGTATAAACTGGGTGAACTGCTGGAACCCTAAGTCAAAAATGATATGGCAATCAGCATCCAAGCTACCTACACAGCGGTAGAAGGTTCAGAGACTACCTGAGAGGTTAGACCTCTTAATAACAGGCTAGAGCGCCCAGAACTATAGCTACATTTGCGTTATAGTTATGATATAGTCCAATCCTCATCGAAAGGTGAGAGGGAATGCGATCCCGATGAAACTCCAGTAGTTTCAAACTCACAGAAAGAAACCACAAAAGGTATCTTTCACGAATGGCAAGTCCAAGAACTTGCAGCGGCGGCAGCGAATAACCACGCCAACGAAGGTGCTGATTATTCATACGTCAATCCCGCTGTAACAACACGACTTGGCAACCATCACCAAATTGCGGTCCAAGCTGCGAGTGTCTCAAATACTCTCGATGTCGTGGACAAAGCAGGGCGTGATAAGGAAACTGCATACGTTAAGGTGCTCAAAGGAATTGAGCAACGGCGCGATATAGAGAAATCCTTATTCGCCAATGAAGCTCGTTCAGGCTCAGATCCGCGTAAATGCGCGAAGCTTATTAACTGGATTACAAACGGTGATAAGCCTAGTGATATGGCGTTTGCTACTGGTGACGGGAGTGATGTCGCCGATTTGACGGGGACTGCCCGAGCTTTAACGTTGGCTCAGATAGATGCTGCGATGTTGGCTGCATACACTGACGGTGGAAGCCCGAATATGTTGCTTATGTCACCGACTAACAAGCAGAACTTTTCTGATCTATCGTCAGGCTCAGTTGCTTCAGCGCAGTTAAACTACACTGCACCACGCGATATTGCTATTGTAGGCTCCGTTAAACTGGCGGCTTGATAGGGAAACCTATCTCGAAAAACTCTGTGAATTGCTGGGATATCTCTATGAGACAATCAGCAGCCAAGCCCTGCAAGGGGAAGGTTCAACGGCCATTCCGAAAGGAAGTAGGATCAAGCGATCCGAAGCGCAGAGCATCCCAAGTGGATGATGATATGGTCTTATCTTTACTGTGAAGTAAAGCAGCCGAAAGGCGGTCTTAGATTAGCGAACTAAGGCGAAAATTTTGCAGCCTATACCTAAGTGATTTTGGTGAGCTAGCTGTAACGATTGATCGTCAGGCTAACAATTCAGAAGTTTTTCTGATTGATACTGATTACGTTTGCATAGGCTCACTCCCAGGTCGTATGTTTAGCGTAAGTGATGTTGCCTCGACAGGTGACGCCACAAAATTCGCTTTAGTAAGCGAGTATACTTTAATCGTCAAAGCGCCGAAAGCACATTCGGCGGTTATTGGTTTAAGTGGAAGTTAATTTTTTCTCCATTCACAACTTGGGGGCGGCTAGTTCGCCCCTTTTTTTTATTTGAGGTTTTAATGAAAAAGCTACTAAATGCAGATCCGATAACTGGCAAGCGCACAGTCTTTGAAAGTGGCGCTGATGGTCACAGAGTTACAACAACTGTGAACGTTGATCCGGTGAAGGATTTAGCAAAAGAGAGTGCCAATGACTATCGCTACGGTGATATGATTGGGAATACTCAAAAGCATAAGCACAAAGTCGGTGAAATCCCTGCCTTACTTTATCATCATTTGGTGGAAAGGTTTGGGCAACCAAAGGACAACCCAAAAGCTTGGATGCAGTGGCTTGAAGAAAACAAAGGCTTTAAGGCAACAGGCGGTAGGCTAATCTAATGGCAATCACAACGTATGCAGAGTTACAGACTGCTATAGGAAATTTCTTAGCACGTTCTGACTTAACGGACCGTATTCCTGAATTTATTTCTCTTGCTGAAGCTCGAATGAGTAGAGAGCTTAACTCAAGATCACAGGAAAAAAGAGTGACCGCTGCTACGATTTCAAGTGATGAATTTATATCTTTACCTACTGATTTACGCAAAATTCGTTTGGTCAAGTTGAACACAAATCCTATTGTTGTACTGGATTATGCGGCCCCAACAGATTTTTATACCACTTACCCAAGTTCAGGTGGTGGTAGGCCAAAGTATTACACGGTTATAGGTTCTGAAATAGCGTTACGGCCAATACCCGATAGTGTTTACACTGTTGAGTTAATTTACGGTGAGGATATTGCTGCATTATCATCTTCAAACACGACAAACACTATTCTTACAAGGCATCCAGACAGTTATTTGTATGGCTCACTTTCAGCGGCGTACATTTATTTAATGGATGAGGCGAGGGCGGCTCAATATGACACCTTATTTTCTCGTGCAATCGTAGAAATCAATAATAGCAACGACAGGGCTTACTATTCAGGCACGTTGTCAATGAAGTCGGATTATTCCGGTTAACTCAAGAGAAAGGACTTATTAAATGAGTTTTTCCAATACCTTTGAAACGCATGTTTTAAACTATGTGTTTACAACAAGCTCAGTTACACGTCCGACAGCGTGGTATCTAGCTCTTTTTACATCCAATCCCGCTGAAGATGCTTCTGGGACAGAGGTAAGCACGTCTGGAACGGCTTACACACGTAAAGCAGTAACATTTACGGTTTCTGGTAATACTGCATCAAACAGCGCAGAAATAGAGTTTCCAACTGCTACGGCTTCTTTTGGAACGGTTACTCATGTTGGTGTGTTTACCGCTTCAACTTCAGGAACCCTTGTTGCATATGCAGCATTATCAGCATCAAAAACTATTGATACTGGTGATGTTATGAGAGTTCCGGCATCAGACTTTGATGTAACTCTCGACTAATGACTAATACCGAATACCGTAGTGGGTGGGGTAAGGGCGCTTTTGGCGTTGGTGCGTTTGGCCTAGACGGTTTTTTCAAAGATGGTGCAGCGGTTGTTGTAAGCGTTACTTCAACAGCGGCTTCAGCGGTAAGATTTAGATTATCTGGTTCGGCAGTTACGACTGTCTTAACGACATCTTCTTCAGCGCAAAGAGTAAGGACTGCAAGCGCGGTTTCTTCTGCAAGCGCAAGTGTTTCGTGCAATGTAGCAAGAATTTTAATAAATTCGGCGGCTACGTCTGCGTCTGCAAGCACAAGCATTACTGCTTTAAGAGTTCAGTCTAGTGCGGCTACTGCAACGACAGCGTTAAGCACAAGTGTGCAAGGTTTCAAAAAGGCCAATATAGCGCCGACTATTTCTACAATTTTATCAAATTCAATTACAGTCAATCGTGTTCAATCTTCTGGTGGTGTGTCCACTATTGCGCTTACGGCGAGTTGCATAGCTAGAAAGCTATGGGAGCCAATAGCAGAAGGTTCGGAAACTTGGACTGGTATAACACCAAATTCAACAGTATGGACTGAGGCTGCATAATGGTTACATATACTTCTACATATAACCTTAAATTACCTGTTGTCGGTCAAGACGATGATGCGTGGGGTGGTTATATAAATGACAACACTAATGCTTTAGAAAGCCTACTCACAGGCAATACAACTATAACAAGCCTTGTGATCACTACAGCCGATATTAATGGTGGTACATTAGATAATGTCGTTATTGGTGGGACTACGGCGGCTGAGATAACTGGTACGACGATTACAGGAACAAGTTTGGTAGGAAACGTAACTGGTAATGTGTCAGGGTCATCTGGTTCTACAACAGGTAACGCAGCCACTGCAACTGCCCTCGCAACGGCTAGAGATATAGGTGGTGTTTCTTTTAATGGCTCTGCAAGCATAAACTTACCAGGAGTTAATACATCAGGTAATCAGGATACATCTGGTAACGCAGCCACTGCAACAACAGCAGGTACAGTTACAACGGCTGCACAACCTAACATCACTTCGGTGGGAACTCTTACGACGCTCACTGTAGATGACATTACAATCAATGGATCAGCTATCTCTGATAGTGGTGACTTTTATATAGATGTTGGCGGTGATATTATTCTTGATGCAGACGGTGCTGATGTTAGATTTAGGGATGCAGGAACAGAGCATCTTAAAATATTTCAATCTAGTGGTGATGTAGTTATTGCCTCACAAATTTCTGATAAAGATATGAAATTTAATGGTACTGACGGTGGCTCTGGGATAACCGCACTTACCTTGGATTTTTCAGAAGCAGGGGCAGCTATTTTTAATGCAGGGGCTACTTTTGGGGGTGCTGTAGACGTAACTGGTAACATAACTGTCTCTGGCACTGTAGATGGCGTAGACATTGCAGGTAATATTGATCAAGCTGTTAAAACTACTTCGTCACCAACTTTTAATAATCTTAACGTGCAAGGTGAAATATATCATTCTGGAGATACTGATACATATATTGAATTTACTGGTAATACCGTAAAAATCTTTACTGGCGGTAGTGAAAGATTTCGTGTTGATAATGGTGGTTTTGAAGCCTTTAATGGCAACCTAGATATGAACGGCAATATTATTGAGGCTGTTGAGGACATGTATCTCCGTGATAAAATTTTTCACGATGGTGATACCGATACTTCTATTGGGTTTAATACCGATCAAATTGAATTACGTACTGGCGGTAATCTCAGTCTGCATGTCAATGGCAGTGGTACGTTCGTATCTGATGGATCGCTTAAGGAACAATACGTTGCACTATCAGGAACAACGCCAACTTGTAACGTAGATAATGGTGGTATGTTTAGCCTCACAATGTCGGGCAACACCACATTTACATTCAGTGGTGCTGACACTGGTTACTCTAACGGTTTTATTCTCCAACTTACAGGTAACGGTGGCACAGTCACATATCCTAATACAGTTCGGTGGGCAGGGGGAAGTGCGCCAGATGCTCCAGCGAACAGCGAGACCGATATACTTGTTTTCGTTTCACGCGATGGGGGCAGTAATTGGTACGGTGTCTTGTCTAGCGATGCGGCATCATAATTAGAAAGGAAGTAAAAATGGCTAAAGAAAAAACGGCTACAATTACGATAGACGATAAAGAATATTCGGAAGATCAATTAACAAATGAGCAAAAGGTTATGGTTAATCATATCAACTCATTGCAGCAAAAAATAAACAGCGCAGAGTTTAACCTAGATCAACTCAGGGTTGGTCAAAAAGCTTTTGTAGATATGTTAAAAGGCAGTTTAGACGAGAAAGAAGCGGCTTAATGATACCCTTTGGCGATTGGCTACCAGATCAGTCAGATTTAAATAATCCAGGTGCAACAGTAGCGCAAAACGTTATTCCGGCTGCGCGAGGTTATAGACCTTTTTTTGGATTATCTGAAGTAAGTTCGGCGGCTGACAATCGCATTAGAGGCATACATGCAACCAAGGATAACGCTAGTACAGTTTCTATCTTTGTAGGAGATTCCGGCAAGCTATATAAGATGAACAACGGCACATTTGCATTAGCAGATGTAAGTGCTTCCGGCGGTTATAGTTTATCTGGTGATGAGCAATGGAAATTTGTTCGTTTTGGTAATGACGTTATAGCAAGTGCTAGTGACTCAGATGTACTGCAAAAATTTACTATTGGAAGTAGTTCAGCTTTTGCCGCTATTTCTGGTGCTCCGGCGGCTCATCATTTAGCAGTAGTAAGAGATTTTGTTGTAACGGCAAATGTCACTTACTCAAGCAATACATATCGTTCTAGAGTGCGTTGGTCACAAATAAATGATGCAAACTCTTGGACGTTAGGAACAGCGCAAGCTGATTTTCAAGACATTGCTGATGCAGGGCATATTACAGGGCTTGTCGGTGGTGAATTTGGTGTGGTTTTGTTGGAAAAAGCTATTGCTCGTATGCAGTATGTTGGTTCTCCGCTCATTTTCACATTTGAAAAGGTAGAAACTGGTCATGGTTGTAATTACCCCAACTCAGTTGCTGCATTAGGGCCGACACAAGTATTTTACTTGGCAGATGATGGGTTTTTCTTTTTTAACGGAAGTCAGTCGGTTCCTATTGGCGCAGAAAAGGTAGATAACTTTTTCTTTGATGATGTGAACTTTCAATACATCGAAAGACTTAGTTCAGTTATTGATCCTGAGACACAAACTGTCATGTGGTCCTATGCAGATCGTGAAAGCACAGGGGAACCAAATAGAATTTTGGTGTACAATTATGCTGTGCAAAAATGGTCAATAATACATTTGGACCATGAGTTTTTAGGATCATCATTAACGCCAAACATGACGGTAGAGGGTTTAGACAATTTAAGCAGTAGTTTGGACGCATTAACTACTTCACTGGACTCTCGTTTTTATGCGGGTGGGTTTTTCCAATTATCCGCAAGTAAGGATAAAAAGCTTCAGACACTTACTGGTGCTCAGTTAAATGCCGTTTTGGAAACAACTGAGTTCGAGGTAGCCCCTTTACGTCAGTCTTTGGTAAGAGGTGTAACCCCTTATGTCACTTCAAAAGATGTGGCTCCGACAATAACGGTACAGGTTGGTTCTCGTTCAAGACAAGTAGACACACCAAGCTTTAGTAGTGCAGTAACCCTTAATGCAGATAATAACTGTCCAGTAAGAGCAAATGGGCGTTATCACCGCGTAAGGGTTAATGCTAGTGGGACGTGGCGGTATGCTTTAGGCGTTGACGTAGATAGCGTTGCTATTGGCAGACGATGACAGAGATAAATTATGTAAAGCTTCCGGCAAGCGGTGGCTCACCTAGAGAAACAGCAAATGTTGTTAATCTTTTGGTGGATGGCAAAATCAATGCGGCAGGGGAAGTTACCCTTTCTGCAAATGCAACAACGACAACTATAACAGATTACCGTGTGGGGACTGAAAGCGTTATTGTTTTCACCCCAACGACAGCAAATGCGGCGGCTGAACAAGGCGGCGGCACAATGTTCTTATCTACAAGAGCAAAGCAGAGTTTCACAATAACTCACGCTAATAACTCTCAAACAGACAGAACGTTTATATACATCGTTATTGGATAAAAATGAAAATAGTACCAGTTGGTGCTCCGTTACTGCCTAAAGTGTGGCAGCATGTGGCCCCATTGTTGAATAAGGCTGTGCGCCTTTCACCAGAATTAATCAGAATTAAAGACGTTTATGACGCTGCACTAGCGGGTGTTTACGTGTGTTGGGTGGCTGTTGACGAAGATAGCGGGGAGTTTGTTGGCGTGATTACCACACGAATAATTGACTACCCTCAGAGGAAAGCTCTGGCAATGGATTTTATCGGCGGCACAAGAATTAAGGAATGGCTAGGAATGGCTCAAGACGCAATCGAAGAACATGCAAAAAGAAATGATTGCTCTCACCTAGAGGGCTATGGACGCAGGGCATGGCTTAAATACCTACAGCCGAAGGGTTGGGAACAATCGTATATTACATTTAAAAAGGAATTAACAAATGAGTAAGGGAAGCAAAAATCAAACGATTACAAATGTTCAAGCCCTTCCCCCCGCTGTAGAAGCTGCATTAGAACAGGCTTATACCGACTACAATCCGTTTGATGCCGCGTTTAAGGCTACTTCTGAGTTTAATCCAACAGCGTATGATGGCCCCGCAATGGCAGGGTTTTCTGCGTTGCAAGATGCGGCGCTTGCTAGTGCGGGTAATTTAGTAAATCGTCCAGATTATATAAATCAAGCACAGAATACGTTTACTGATTTTGCTCAAGGAAACACCGGAATTGGCTTTGACCCAAGTGCTTTAAGCGGTATGACTTCTGCCACTAATTCTGGTCAAGTAGGTTTTGATAGTGCAAACCTTGGCCGTCTATCTAATCAAGTTGTAGACACTTCACGTTTGCAGGGTTTGTTCGGTAGCGTTGATCCAGGGGTTGCTCAGTTACAAAATTTATCGCAACAAACAACAGGTCTTGACCCGCTTACTGCCCAACAAAACAGGCAAAACTTAGCTACAGGTTTATTAGGTCAATTAGCCGTTGATGGCGGCACAAACCCATTTTTACAACAACAATTAGACAGTGCTATTTCTGGTGCAGTAGATAAGGCAACCTCTCAATATGCTCTTGGTGGTAGACTTGGCTCAGACTCATTTGCCGGAGCACTAGGGGCAGGGGTTTCAAACGCAGCGGCTCCGATATTAGCGCAGAACCTACAGCAAGACAGAGCAAACAGATTAGCGGCTGCACAGGCACTTGGCAATGTTTCAGGTGATGATTTATCTAGGGATGTGACGGTAGGCTCTAATCTTGTTCGTGGTGGGCAAACCAACCTTGCCGATCAGGTAGATGCTACAAGAGCTTTATCAGCGGCATTTGGTCAGAATTTAGGTCAGAATACAGATATTGCTAATAACCTTATTAGGGCAGACCAAACTGACTTGGGGAGACAATTAGATGCTTCACAAGCGTTGGCAAGTAATCAGATTACAACCTCAAGAGCTAATGCTGAATTAGCTGCACAAGATTTAGATAGGCAACTGAGGGCGGCGGGGATGCTTAGTGATGCCGAGCTTGGCGCTTCTCGCGCAAGTTCAGCGGCTCAGTTGGAGGCGGCAAGTCGTTTACCAGGATTGCTTAGTGCAGATCAAAGCAGAATTGGTACACTTCAGGATCTTGGTGCAATGCAGCAAGCCCCTGCACAAGCGGCTATTGATGCTGAAAGAGCGAGAGTTGCACAGCAAAACACATTGGATCAAAACCGTATTAATGCGCTTCTTGCTGCATCTGGCATGGGGCAGGGAATGTTCGGCACGACTACGACACAGACCGGTGGTGGGCCATCAACTCTATCTAATGCTTTAAGCGGGGCTTTAACAGGAGCTACTTTAGCTAATACTCTTGCTATCCCTGCCTTAACCCCTGCTACTGGTGCAACAATCGGAACTCTTTTAGCTGCTTTTTCAGATAGCAGACTTAAAGAAGATGTAGAGTTGCTTGGTAAGCACCCTAACGGCTTGAATGTCTACAAATGGAAGTGGAACGAAACAGCTAGAAAGAACCGTTTTGAGACTTATCCAACTGAAGGGTTCATGGCTCAAGAGGCACGAAAACTTTATCCTGAACATGTTTATAGACACCCGACAGGCTTTTTGATGCTTGATTATGCAGCGTTGAGTAATGAAGTGATGGGGGCGATATAATGGGTATTTTTGACAACTTTAATAACAGATTTGGTCAACTTGGTATGCCTGCAAATCTTGGGCTGCTTACTACTGGTATCGGGCTATTAGACGGTCAGAATCCACTTCAAGCGATACAAGCCGGAATAGGCACATATGGCAGCTTTCAGGAGATGGAAGAGGACAGACGGCGTAAGGCAGCTTTGCTGCAACTAGCAGAAGAATATGGTGATGATCCAAGAATGCAGCAATTGATAAACGCTGATCCTGAATCGGCGGTAAGACTGATTGCTAATTTAGAAGCGCAAAAAAGAAAGCCAACAAATAAGTATAGAAATCTTGATGCTAATGAGTTGGCTGATAGAGGCCTTCCGGCGGGAACGGTGGCACAGATTAATGAGCTTAATAACAAAGTAGACATTCTTGCTAATCCTACAGCAAAGGCGAAGCCAGGAACAGCTAAAGGGGTTGATTTGTTCTTGCGTTACACAGACGGTCCAAACAAAGGGGAAAGAGTTTTCCCTAATGCAGTAAAAACAGAAACCTTATCTACCCTACAAGAGAAAAGTAACCTTTTAAAAGGTGCGGGTATACTTCCTGGTACTCTTAAATACAACAAATCTATGTTTAATATTACCCCAGACAAAGATTCGTCCTTTGTAGAAAAGAAAAAAGCATTGATTAATGCGGGAGTAGAAGAAGGAAGTGCAGATTATCTACAAGCGTTATTTAACATTACTCCTGAAAGGGAATCTGCTTTTGCAGAAAAACGACAAGCTCTAATTTCAAGTGGGTTTAATGAAGGAACAGATGAGTATAATCAAGCATTGTTTGGCATTAAAGACACTGAACCAAGTGTATTTAAAGAAAAACGTGAGTCTTTACTTGAGGATGGAATTACACAGGGATCAAAAGAGTGGAATAAAGCACTTTATGGCATCACGCCAAAAGATCCTAAGTCAACAAGCTTAGTAAACCTTTCATCTCTTAAAGATGTTACCATTAACGGTAGAACAATCCCTGCCGGAACGGTTTTCGCTCTAGATGAAGCTACTCAACAAAACCTTATTGATAGTGCTACTAGTCAAGGTGCAATAATAGCTACAACAAAGATTGAGCAAACAAACAATCTGATTGGTGATGGGCTTGAAATACCAGTTGGTGACGCATCTAAATCTCCAATATCGCCTATAGATATTCCTTTGGCGGCAGGGGGTGATGTTCCTGGGGTGTTTAGGGATATTGTAAACAAGGGATTGGGTTTTATAACTGCCACAGCTTTCCCAGATAGGACAGATGAGAAAACTAATCTAGCGGCTTTAGAAAGCCTTGTTATGCCTAATTTAGTTAAGCAAATAAGTTCGCAAGGGTCAGTAAGAACGCAACAAGACGTAAAACGTATTTTGCCGAAAGACAATGATAATGACTCTGTAATGAAATCAAAGATTGAGAGATTAGTCCCAATTTTAGAACAAAAACTAAGAGAAGCAGTATCAGCGCAGCGTGAAGAGGGTTTAACGGCTAGTCAAAAAACATTGTCCGTTAATGTCGTAAATACATTTCCAGACCTAATCGCAAGCCTAAGAGAGTCTTTAATAGAGTTTGAAAGAAATTACGGCAACACAGGCGGCAAGAAAAGTGCTGCCCAAACTCAGGCTGACAAAATATTAGGAGTGACTGACTAATGGCTACAGCGGAACAATACGCCCAGTGGTTAGTTGATAACCAAGATAAAAAAGGTACGCCCGATTTTGAGACTGTTAAGAAAGCATACCTTGAGGTTAGACCATCAACAGCCTCAGAAAAAGTCGAAGGGGCCGGAAGAGGGGTCAATGTCGGCTTGGCTGATATTTTTGGTGCTCCTGTTGACGCAATAAACCAATTACCAAAGTTATTAAATTTACTTCCTGGTGAGCAAGGTTTTGGCCCCATAACAGAAAACCCACCAGGCGGCTCTCAATCTATACGAAACGCAATGTCGGGTTTGCTAGATTTAGGTTACAAAGACATTGAGGGCTTACCAAAAGATCAAAGACCATTCGCTCAAGGCGGTGAGGTTTTTGGTCAAACAGTCGGAACGATACTTCCTGTTTTTGGCGCAGCAAAGAAAGTTTCGGCTGTAGACGCGACAGCCAAAGCTGCACCAAAATCAAATATAGTATCACAAACTGTTGACGATATAATAAAGACTACGGCGGCAAACCCAGGAACTACAGCGGCGGTAGAGACAGGATTAGCACTTGCCCCTTCAATTGGTGCGGGTGTTGCAGAACAAACCAATCCAGGTGATCCGACAGCTAGAATGTATGGCGAATTAGCAGGGGCATTTTCTCCTGTTGTTTTATCAACTGTTTTGCCAACTCTAACAGCTAACCTTACAAGAGCATTAGGCACGTTGACGCCAAGCGGCAAGGAAAGAGAGGCCGCCAGATTAGTACAGACAGATCAGTTAAATCGTGGTGCAGATCTTACCGCTGAAGCTAAGAAGTTACGCGCCGCGAAGGGCAGTGGTACAGCCGGACAGATCACAGGAAACCAAGGCTTTTTAGCAATTGAGAATGAGCTTGTTAGGTCTGGGGGTCAAATTAGTGAGGATATAGCCAAGCAAACGCAGAAAGCTATTAATGAATTTAATGATGCTTACCGTTCTGCAATAACAAGTGGTGATCCTGAATTGGTAAGATTAGCTGCACAAGCTAGACAAGATTACCTAGTACAATCCTTGGACGAACGTGTAAAAACCGCTACAAAAAGGGCGCAAGATTTACAGGCAAC
>Ga0209535_1002191_pt1 | contig 12766 bp, 21 predicted proteins | sample LinPmetageLP28_FD_184041 | JGI IMG/M metagenome (GOLD analysis project Ga0209535, IMG submission 184041) | Marine viral communities from the Pacific Ocean - LP-28 (SPAdes) (version 2) | ecosystem: Environmental > Aquatic > Marine > Oceanic | place: Pacific Ocean | collected 2009-08-22
TCATCCATTAATATATCTAACAATGAAAGAGGAGGAGACTGAAATGGTATGTCCATATTGCAGTGCTTTATATGAATATGACGATAGATGAAAAAATTGATCATTACAAAGAGACATTAGATATATTCGAAGATCCGCTTGAACGATATTCTTATCTAATGGAACAAGGCGAAGTTGGCAATGCATTTCCGGAAGAGTTTAGAATTGATGAATTTAAAGTATCAGGATGTGTTAGTCAAGTATGGTTAGTGCCTAAGTTTCATAATGGCATATTGGAGTTTATGTGTGATTCAGATGCAGTCATAACAAAAGGTGTAGTAAAAGTTTTATGTGATATATATGGAGGATGGGTGCCGTGGCAGATCACTAACAACACTAGAGACGTCACAGAAGAATTAAACTTTGGTAACATACTGTCGGTCAACAGACGTAATGGTGCCTACAACATGATTAAAAAAATAAAGGAGTATGCTGAACAATGCAAAACATCGTAGACAAAATAATACAATGGCACAAAGATCGTAATCTACTTGAAGGTAGCACAGACAAAGACCAAGTGTTAAAACTATTGCAAGAACTTGGGGAACTAAGTGATCATGTGTGCAAAGACAGTCATGAAATGTTGATTGCTGATGACCTAGGCGACATGATGGTTGTAATGATAAACATAATGGCAAGAAACAATTTGTCTATAGAAGAATGTTTAGAAAAAGCATACAACGACATAAAAGATAGAAAAGGTAAAATGGTAGATGGAATATTTGTTAAAGAAGAAACAACAACCACTAATCCAATACCAACAAACAGAATGTAATGGCAAAGAAAAAATATTTCACTATACATGATGTAGACACTTATCGCGAAGTGTTTAAAACTGATGATCCAATAGAACTTGTGCATTGGTTAAATGACGAGTCAGTGAATATTGAACTGCATGAAATGTGGGTTGCATATGACGGCAAGTTTCATGGAGCAGAATTTATAAAAGAGAAATTTGCAGATCGAAAACGCACAGATGCGGCCGCAAAATACAAGGAGAAACAAAATGACAACTAAACTGTACACAGATGAATTGCATACATTCAAGGTATCATATAAACCTATAGGCGACACTAGTATGAGTTATAGAGACGTAAAGGCTCACACATATTCAGAGGCCATGAAACAAATAAATGACGAGCATAGAAAAGAAGTAGTAAAGTCTATAGAGTACATAGGAGTAGTTTCAGATGGCAATTAAGGACGGAACACATTTACCAACTGACAAATTTAGAGAAAACTATAATTCAATTTTTGGTAAAAAGAAAAAAGAAAAGAGATTGTCGCCAGAGACAACTAAACAATTTTTGGAACGTATTGACAAAGACAAATGATAATTGACGAACAAGCATTACCAGAAGGTGGCCCGTTATTTTCTGGTTATCAAAATGAAGATATTATAATATCGCCTAGACAGTTTACTTCTATTGCCAGCGATAACGAAGAAGAATCAAAACAACACTATGATCGATTGTCTGAACTGTTGAGTGGCAATCGATTATTTGTGGCACCGTTTTGTGACGCTTGTTTAATCTATAGGCATCTTAAACACGCAAACGATCTAGGTGCTAAGATACTTGAGCATCCGAACTTGTTTTGGTATACTGATGGATTTATACAAACAGAATTAAATGAACGTGTCGATCAATCGTATGCAATACCAGGTAACTTTGTAGCAGAATTTTCCGGGCAGGTAGTCACACCACAACTGCCGACTACATCCGAATCTAGATTTGTGTGCTTAATGAATAATCACCGAGAACATCGCGACCACACATTGTTAAACTTACATCATCGAAAATTAATGTATCAAGGCAATGTGGTATATCATCAACGCACATTCGATGTGCCTGGGTTGATTGAACAAGAGTTGTTTGCTGACACTCGAGAGAAGGACAACGAAACATACAAAGGTCATATTACTGATACACCGTTATACAATGGTGTCATGATCGAATTGGTCAGTGAAGCATTTGTAGACAACTTAATTTTTATTACAGAAAAAGCAATACGGCCAATGAGTGTTGGGATACCTGCAATTTATGTTGCTGGTCACCAATATGTACAAGCATTACGTGACTGTGGATTTAAAATGTATGACAATGTGATCAATCATGATTACGACAACGAACCAGACGACTGGATTAGAATTAGTTTAGCAGTAAAAGAACTAAAAGCAATATTAGATAGTCATACACCACAACAACTTTACAATGCAACTATAAAAGATACGTTACACAATCAGAAGTTGCTGACAGACAAATACCTCAACAAAACTGCCAATGCTTTCCTAAAGCAATGGCTTACAGAGATTAAAAAGACCCACAACATATCCTAAGATATTAAATACATACATAATGAACAAACCAATACTACACAAACATATTATTGTAAGGGCAGAATGTATGAAGCCACCTCGCGAGTGTGACAAAGCAGTTGTATGGTGGGAGCAACTTGTGAATGACATCGGCATGGTAAAGTTAGACTTGCCACAAAATCCAATCTGTGGATACGTAGACACTCCTGGCAACGAAGGACTTACTATATGCGGAATCATAGAAACAAGTCATATTGCTATGCATGTTTGGGACGCAACCGAACCAGCATTGGTACAACTTGATGTGTATACTTGCAGTACTTTAAACTTACAAAAAGTTGTTGATGCTCTACAAGAATTTGAACCACAAAAAATTGAGTATAAATTATTTGACAGAGAATTTGCAATAGAAGAAAAAGGTTCTCAAACTTGGACTACTGTTACTGGCACCGATGGGTGACTATACGCTTACAATTGACAACGGAATGGGTGATACAAAATATGTACCCGACGGCTGTGGATATCGACATCGTTATCGATACATAGTAAAACTTAATACTTACGGTGTAGGCGGAACAAGAGTTCAATGGATGAAAGAAAACTGTATAGGCAAATTTGGTTGGCACTTTGACCCCAAACCTGATGCAGACGACCAATATGAGTTTTACGAAGGTCAAACAGCAGTGGTAACATTTACACACAAAATCGATGCAACTATGTTTATGTTAGTGTACGGCGACGATTGACATAATCAAAATATCAATTTATAATACAACTATGCCTGATATAGATATCGATGTAGCAGATAGAAATGACTTGCTTAAACTTGTAAAGCACACTAGAGCAACTATCATTGATAACAAAGGCACTAAGCCTCATAACACAGGTGTATATTTTACAGAAGCACCTCGCATTCCAAATACAGAACAATGTTCGATTGATTATAAGGTTGCTGACGAATTGGGATATTTTAAGATTGATGTGCTAAATGTAAACTTGTATTCACAAATTGAATCAAGGGAACACTTGCAAGAAATGTTTGATCGTGAACCACCATGGCACAGACTTGACAATAAAGAGTTTGTTGATCAACTGTTTCATCTAAACGGACATCATGATGTAGTATCAAAACTTATGCCGGCCAACTTAGAACAACTGGCGGCAACTCTTGCAGTAATACGTCCAGCCAAATATTATTTGATTGAAAAGACTTGGCCCGAAATACTCAAAGAAGTTTGGGTAAAGCCTAAAGATGATCGATACTTTTTTAAGAAGGCTCACGCTTTTGGCTATGCTGGTGCTGTAATAGTGAATATGAATTTACTTGACTCTGCGAACTAGTTGAATTGTTTTACGTCTTATACGTTTATCTTTAGTAAGATCTGTTAATCGTGTTACAGGCCCAAACGTAACTGTACAATCTTTTGCTGAGAACGTTTTTAATGCATCTTTAAATTTGAAGAAGTCTTTGCCTATGAATATGTTGATAGGTAGTTTTCTATTAGACTCCCACCACCAAGTCTGCCCGTACTGTAAGAAACTTTCTAGCATGATTTTTGGTATAGCGTCTAGGCTGTAGATACTTAATACCTTGAGATCGGCATTCTGAATAATGCCAACTTGCTCTATTTTCCCTACTTGAACTAGTGAGAGAAATGGGTAATTTTGTTTAATTTCTTCGACATCCAGTTTCATTGCTTGTAATTACCAGACAAGTTCACTCGCAGGATACGGTCTGGCCTATAAATACTCACAAATGCTATGCAATATGTTACTGGATACATTCTCAACAATGAACTCGATGTGCAACTGCACACAGACGGCCTCGAACGGAGATATGAAAAAGTGTACGAACGTCCTATAAAACTATACAAAGAATTTGATAATTCGTTTACGATAGTAGTCAAGAACCAAGATCAAAAGAAACAATTTGTTAACGATGCTACTTGTGAACTACAAATATCAGATGAGGATAATGCTTTAGTGCTTACAGTGATCGGTGTTGTTCAGGATGACGGTTCTAGCACAGCAACTAAAGGACATATCAAATTTACTATCACAGAATCACATATGATAGATCTAGACGGAATATTCTATCATGGCGCTTTAAAATTTACAGGCAACGATTCCACTGTACAGATACTGTATGCAGATACTAGATACGATGCTGGCATAAATTTTGAAGTAGTAAAAGGTGTATCACCAGAGTTTGTAGCATCACAACTAATAGATACATTTACATTAATTGATGATGAGTTTTCTTCAACATCAGTAAATGCAAAACCAAATAAAAATTCAAATGATGGATTACACACAGCGGCATATTACTTGACTAACTTTTCAGGATCGATAAAGATAATGGCTACCATGAGTGCTGGAGCATCATACGGTACTGATGACAACAAAGATGAGTTTTTCCAAGTTGATCGGCAAGACTATACAGAACAGTCTGGTATAAAATATATAAACTTTACAGGTGTATTTGAACGGGTTGCTTTTGTTGCACAGTCAACTGACTCGTCAACAGTATTGCTTGGTTTAGACAAAATACTATACAGGTCGTAGTGACAACAATTTTACTTTTTTATCTTCTAATGGTTAAACACGCTCTATGTGATTTTTATTTGCAAGGTAGACTGGTAGGCGGCGGCGATGAAAATAAACTGTTATCAAAGAAAAAAAATCGTCATGCATTAGATCATGCAATTGGTACTGCCATTGTCTTCATTATATTAAATTTCTTTACACAAGCATCGTGGTTAGCGATTCCTTTCTTTGCTATACTTGACTATGTACTTCACTTGCTCATCGACTGGCGTAAAAATATTATTACGAAACATTACAAATTGACTGTGGCCGATCGAAGTTTTTGGAAGTTAACTGCGATAGACCAATGTGCTCATTACAGTTGTTATTTTTTATACTGTTGGTTATACATTGTTTACTGGTTGTAAAGTATTAGTAATCAATATATAATATTTGTATGTCACAGAACAATTCAGACAATGCGGCCTATTATACTGCCCAACATAAAAATTCAGAGTATCAAATGGATATCCTGCATCTCAGTTCCAAAATGGAGCAGGTGAAAGAGAAACTAGAAGAAATTTCTAAAGTGCCGGCTATTGAAGGGGCAACGCAATTGACAATTACATCTCTGATACAATACAAAGTTGAACAAGCAATAAAGATTATCGATGGGTGAATATGTGTACGATCCAATGTTTTGGATTAACAGTATGTGTGTAATAGGATCTATTACTGCACTACATTTAATTTCTGGTAAATCAAATAACGAACGTAACACTGGATTTTGGTTAACTATTTTTTTACAACCACTCTTTTTCTTTTTAGGTATGGTAACTGGAGCATGGAGTTTGATATTTCTTAGCAGTTGGAGAGCATACGAAAGTGTACGTGGGATCTTAAACAATCCAAGAGCAAACTTTGACAAACGTAAAAAATAGTTTATAATATACATATGTTTCCTGAACTCAAACAAGCAGTAGAGTCACGTCTTCCGTCTAAGCGAAAGAAAACACCAAGTGGTTGGATATCGTTCAATGCTCCTTGCTGTGTACACAACAACGAATCTGCAGACAATAGAATGCGTGGCGGCATAATGTTTTTGCCAGATGGTGGCATACAGTATCATTGTTTCAACTGCGGATGGAAAACAAATTACACTCCCGGCAGATATCTAAGCAAACGATTTAGACAATTTATGCAATGGATTAATATTCCAATGAGCGAGATAGGCAAACTTAGTATGGTGGCAATTGGTTATGCTAGTGAAGGCGAAGTTGCACAACGTAAACTAGATAATGAAATTAAATTTGACGCTGTTCAGTTGCCAAAAGATGCAGTAGTAATACAAGAGCAATCAGACTGTGTTCAATATCTTGCATCACGTGGACTTACTCCATCTGATGGAATGTTCTTTTATGCACCATCACAACGAGATAGAATTATTATTCCTGTAGAATGGCAATCTAGACCAATTGGATTTGTGGCTCGTGCTATGTCAGCAGATACAAGACCTAAGTATTTTGCAAATGTGCAACCAGGCACATTGTTTAATATGGACAAACAACATTGGTCACGTAAATTTGTAATAGTGGTAGAAGGAATATTTGATGCTGTTGTGTTAGACGGTGTTGCTATATTAGGATCAGAGATTGCACACAAACAAAAATTACAACTAGATTCTCTTAATAGAGAAGTTATTGTTGTGCCAGACAGAGACAAGGCAGGAACTAAACTGATAGATCAAGCAATTGAATACAACTGGTCTGTGAGTTTGCCTCCATGGCACAATGATGTAAAAGACGTAAACAATGCAGTATTGAGATATGGTAAAGTATTAACCATGCAGGCCATACTGAAACATAAACACACAAACAAAACAAAAATTAAATTGCATGAAAAACTTTGGCTCACTTAAGACTCCACTAAGATATCCCGGCGGCAAATCTAGAGCAGTAAACTATCTAGGCACACTATTACCAGAAAGAGTTTCTGCATATCGTGATCCTTTTGTGGGTGGTGGCTCTATGGCATTGTATGTTACAAAAAATTATCCATGGGTGCCTATTTGGATTAATGATTCATACTATCCGTTAATTGCGTTTTGGAAAAATTTAAAAGACCAAGGCAGTAGAATGGCATTAGATTTACTAAAAGTAAAAGCATCAACATATAATTCTATAGATGATCAAAAAAAGATGTACAAAGATGCAAAGCGACTTATTATTACAGGCGACGAATACACTGTTGGTGTTTGCTTTTTTATACTAAACAAATGTTCTTTCTCTGGTCTTACTGAATCTAGTTCATTTTCTAAACAAGCATATGATGGCAACTTCACAATCAATAACATAAAGAATCTTGTGCATTATCAAAAACTTATTAAGCACTGGAAAATTACTTGCACAGATTATTCTAACATACTCAAAGCAAACTGGGGTGGTCATGATCTAGAAGGCGACTTTGTATTCTTAGATCCTCCATATGATATAAAAGCAAATCTATATGGACGTGACGGAGCACAACACAAAGGATTCAGTCATGACAAGTTTGCAGAAGATGTGAAACAATTAGAAGCAAAGTTTATGATCACATACAATTCAAACCAAACTATTACTGATCTGTTTGATACATTTACACTGATGGAATGGGACTTGCAGTATACCATGCGAAGCACAGGCACATACATGAAAGATCAGAAAGAAAGAAAAGAATTACTGATAACCAATTATGTGAATGACAAAACAATTGAAAGGTAATATAATATAGACTGTGGAATATACTAGAGACTTACAAAAATTATTTTTAGAAATGTTTCTTGCAGATGCAGAGTCGTTTGTAAGAGCACAAAACATTTTCTTCTATAGACATTATGATGCTGAACTGCGTGAAGCGGCCAAGTTTATTCATGAGTATGCACAGGAATATAAGACATTGCCGGAAGTTGAAATGGTTAATGCCAAGACTGGATCAACTTTATTAAGTGCGGCAGATATTGACCCAAAACATTTTGAATGGTTTTTAGATGAGTATGAATCATTTTCAAGACACAAAGAATTAGAATCAGCAATTCTTAAATCAGCAGACATGTTAGAAAAAGGTGAATATGGCTCTGTAGAAGGTATGATAAAAGAAGCAGTGCAGATTGGATTGACTCGAGACATGGGCACTGACTACTTCGAAGATCCGAAAGCAAGATTACAGGCACTTAAAGACAACAACGGTGTTATGGCAACAGGCTGGAAGAACTTTGACAAGAAACTGTTTGGTGGATTCAACAGAGGCGAGTTGAATATATTTGCAGGTGGTTCGGGTGCTGGCAAGAGTTTGTTCTTGCAAAACTTGGCTTGCAACTATGTTGAACAAGGTTTGAATGCTGTGTATGTGACATTAGAGTTGAGTGAAAATTTAACTGCAATGAGAATAGATGCAATGATGACCGATACAAACACAAGAGACATCTACAAGGATCTAGACACAGTTGATCTTAAAGTTAAGATGAAAGCCAAAGAGTCAGGTAAGTTGCGTATCAAATATATTGCAAGTGGTGCAACTGCTATTGACATTAGAGCATATATCAAAGAATTTGAAATACAGCACAACGTCAAGTGTGATGTGATACTGATTGACTATTTAGATTTATTGATGCCGATCAACAAACGTGTGTCGCCATCGGACTTGTTTGTGAAAGACAAATACGTGTCCGAAGAACTTAGAAACTTGGCTGTGGACTTGAACTGTGTAATGATTACTGCATCGCAGTTAAACAGAGCATCAGTTGAAGAGATAGAGTTTGATCATTCACATATTAGTGGCGGACTGTCTAAGATACAAACAGCGGACAATGTGATTGGTATCTTTACAAGCAGAGCAATGAGAGAACGTGGCAAGTATCAGATACAGTTTATGAAAACTAGATCAAGTTCTGGTGTTGGACACAAAGTAGATTTAGAGTTTAACATAGACACACTGAGAATACATGACTTAGCAGAAGACGAAGAATACCAATCATTCAAAAAACAAGCACCAAGCATATATCAAAATTTAAAAAGAACTTCCACAGTGTCAGAGGAACCAAAAGAAGAACACAAAGCACAAGGTGATGATGTTGGCAAAGTAAAAGCAAACATCGAGTCATCTAAGATCAAACAGTTGATTGCAAACATGAACAAAGACAATTAGTTGTAAAACTGATCTATGTTTAAACTTTCACATTCAATAACTTCAATATAATCAGAATTGTTTAGATGTTTTATTTTGCCTATACCACGTATGACATCTGTGTCTGAATAAGCAAATGGTTTATTAATTGTACAATCTACATAGTAACCGTTGTCTACTCCTAGTGTAACAAAGGTCACATATTTTTTATTTCCGCTTTTGTAGACTCTGCCATTAGCAACCAACCCAGCAAACTCAATACGGTCTAGGTACAATGATCGTGTGTAGAATCCTGGTAAGAATTTGTCTGCAGACCACCAACCATACTTTTTGTATTGCCAAGCAGGATCATCAAACTGATCAGATTTAGACACAGTAACAGGAGTCAAGCCAGCACGTTTGGCTTCTGTTTTGTATACCCATTTCTTATAGGAACCATGGCAGTGTTTAAGTGCGGCATCCCAGAATCCTTTTTGATTGTGTGCTTTTTGGTATGCCAATGCCCATATTAGTCTACCTAAGTTCACGGCATGAGCCTTGCACAATCCAAAGCCACTTAACTCTTGCAGTGTTGCAAACACTTCGTCCTTGCGTGGATGGTCACCTAGTCTGGTCATGAACTCCATCACACGTTCTTCATTCTTTTTGGCGAATGCTCTGCGATACATGTCTGCTTCATAGTAGTTGCAACCAATCAACTGTGCTATCTGTATAATGGCATCATCTTCACATACCACAACGTCCGATACTCTATCAGCAGTCCAGTCGTTAAAGAAAGATGCCTTGCGTCTACCTTGCATAGCCACTGGCCTAATCAGTGCTGTGGCAAATACACAGTCTCTCATTGATTTTGGTCGTATGGCTCTAAACAATCTTCTCATGGCGGGTGATTCGCCTTGGGTAACTCCCAACACGTCGCCCCGACTCAACAAAGACGAAGTAGCCTCGTCTATCTCTGGATACTCGTATAATTTTGTTGTTGGATCGATCTCCAGCAGTTGACTGAGTCCTCTGTTGGCCAGTATGTCCACTTTGAGATGTTCTAGATCCTCCACTTCGTTCTTGTCTAACAGTATTTGATTTGTTTGTGATATTAAAGATTTTGGTAATTGCCTTGTAAACATTAAGATGCCGCCACAGTGTTTTGATATACATTTCTTTTTGCCTTTCAGTTTGTTTTCTATTCGTTTTGCTTCTATTGGGTCTATGCCTAGTGATTCGTAGGTAAACTTCTTGGGCAGTCGTCCTTTGTGGCCTAATCGTTTTGCCGCTTCTCGTTTGGCTGACTTGTCTTTGTACAACACATAGTTTGATATACGTGCTGACTTGCCCGGCCAATTTTTGAATATGCGATTCATAACTTCTTCTTGTCGATAGTGAGGGTAATCAATATCAACATCTGGTAAGTCATCTCGCCTAGGATTAAGGAATCGTGCCACAGGAATGTCCCACTGCATTGGGTCAACGTCTGTTATTCCCATTAGGTAACACACCAGTGAAGATCCAGCAGAGCCACGTGTCATGTGTGGGATGTCTCTAGTAAGATCTAAGATATCTCTAATCTGACAAAAGTAGTCAACGAATCGTAACAAGAGTATGATCTCCATCTCTTCTGCGAGTCTTTCTTGATACTTTGGTGTTGAGGGGCAGGTGCGTACAAAACGCGAGGTAAGTTTGCCTATCTGGTCTAACGCCTTTGTGTCTTTCATATTGCCTTTGCTTGTGTTTGCCTAATGTTTGATTTGACTCAAACAGTAATAGTATTTACTGCAATATAAAATGTATAATGTAAAGACTGATTTATGTTACTGTGATCGGAGTAAGTGAATTAGAGTCTGCCCAAGTTTTTACTATCCAGGCCTTCTTCCATTCTAGTTCAGAAAGAATAACTGTTCTATCAGCAGTATCGTCACTGTCATCAATTGAATCACTGTGCCATACAAGATTCTCATCATATTGCCCAGGACCTATATATTGTGCTGACGAAGAATCAACCATAGATCCATCAGCGGCAGAACTTCCATCGTAATTAGTGGAACTGTCATATGCATCTGCAGTGTCGGGATTCATTCCAGCATCACCAACAATCGACGATGGTTTCACAGCCAAATAATATTTGCTAGTTTCTGTTGAGTCATATGTGACTGAACTTGTATCAAACGCATACGAATCTGTTAATGATAACACATTGTTAGAATGTTTTGTAAAATTAAGATGCATCTCGTTGCCAGCATACAACGGTGGTCTGTATGTTTGAGCATTCAGCAAAAAAGAACCGTCTTGTTTTATCATTGGCCACCATGTATTGTATACAGAATTTGGATCAGGACTCGCCCATGGATGACACAGTTGCCATCTCAATAGATCGTCTCCGCCTGCTGTAACTTCATTATATTTGTATCTTGATGCAACTGCTTCATTTGATCCAACTTCAAATTTGTCAATCATAACTCCATCGTCGCCTTCTGAACATGTAGCAATCAACACATGATTGGCTACGCTAAGATCTGTGTCAAACGACAGTGTTGCTGAACCATCCACAGATGCTTGTGCTACCTGTGTACCGTCTAGAGTAAGAGTAACTGTGTATGCAGAGTCAGTATAAGGATTTGAAGAGTCGCCTGCATCTTGTCCGGAAGCACTGATATTTTCGTCATTGGCCCATGCATTGTGCATTGTGGAAAATGTAAGTTTATATGTGCTCATTAATTGTTACTCTTGTTACTTATAATGTAAATATTTATGTGAGCGAATTGATACTATCGGGTAAAAATGTAAATGCACAGAATTTCAATCTGTGGCATCATGCAGTGATTATGCTAGGTGATCAGTTAGACAGCACTATTGGATTCATTATGAATCAGCAAGTAATGAATATTGATTACTCGCAAATAGGAAGAATATACGGTATTAAAACTGAATTGCCTAAACAACCAGTGTATTGTGGCGGGCCGATGTCTACTGAAAAGGTCACAATCATACACAGTTTAGATTATGTGATACCCGGCACCAATCAGATGAATGATTACTGTGCTATCACATTCAACGAACAAATAGCAAACGACATTGCTCATGGTAAGGGTCCTGCTCAATATAAGATTATGTTAGGATTTTGCTCGTGGCAGCCTGGACAATTGGAACAAGAAATGGACAATAGAGTTTGGTTAGAAGATGACTATGATAATATTGTGTGGTCAAACTACAAACGTAAATCAAAGATGTGGCATAGAATCATATCAAAAAATGCCAACAAAGCATCCGATGATTTCCTCAATTCATTAGTACCATTTTAATAGCACCAACTAGTATCAAAGTATAAATTAGTGTATGAAAGCACGTAACGTTACATCTTCCTATAGAACTCCTATAAGAAAAAGAACTAGTATAGGACAAAGCATCAGAACCAAACCAAAGAACAAACACAAACGTCGATCATTCAAGGCGTATCGTGGACAGGGAAAAGCAAGATAATGAAAGTTTCAATGATAGGTCTAGGCAAACTAGGATTACCAGTTGCGGAAGTAATGTCTGAACAACACACTGTAAAAGGTTACGATACCGATCCTACTATCAAAAATGATAAAATACAGATTTGTAATTCGTTATTCAATGCTGTTAATGAAGCGGAAATAATTTTTATTGCTGTGCCTACTCCACATGATCCAGCATATGGTGGTGAGGCTCCTTCATCGGAACTGCCAACAAAAGATTTTGATTATCAAT
>Ga0209535_1002192_pt1 | contig 12765 bp, 20 predicted proteins | sample LinPmetageLP28_FD_184041 | JGI IMG/M metagenome (GOLD analysis project Ga0209535, IMG submission 184041) | Marine viral communities from the Pacific Ocean - LP-28 (SPAdes) (version 2) | ecosystem: Environmental > Aquatic > Marine > Oceanic | place: Pacific Ocean | collected 2009-08-22
AGTTCTTTTTTTAATTTTAAAATCTCCTTCTTGTTTTACTTCTGTTGACATAATATGATAATATAAAATTAATTAATAAAATTTACCTCGGCTCAAATTGTTCTAAGCCAAAGCCACTTAGATTATCGTTACCCGCTGATTCAAAATTTTTAGGTAATAAATCATTTTTTCTTTGATCAATAAGTTCAGATTGTTGAGTGCCTTGTATTCTTACACGTTTATCTTTCCTATCTTCTATTTCTTGTTCTTTTTCTGTTGTTGCTGATGCTTGTATTTGAGCTAACTGCATGTTGTAACTAAATTCTTCTGCCATTAATTGTTTTTTAATTAATGCCTCTTGTTCCATTCTAGCAATTTCAAAATCTGATTTAGCTTTTTCAATCTGCACTTTTGTTTCGGCTAAGGCTTGTTGCTTTTGTACTTCAGCCATTGCTGCCGCTTCGGAAGCCTGCGCGTTAGCCTGAGCTTGAGCTTGAATATTAGCCTGCTGAGCCGCTTGCGCATCTGCTTGTTTTTCTTTTCGCTTTAATTTTAATAATTGATTGGCAAGTTTTATATTTGAAACTTCTCTAATATCAATAGCATCATCTAAATCAATACCTCCTCCTTGCAATGCAACTTGTATATTTTGTTCAAGCTTGGCTTTTTCTTCTTCATCTGGCTCTAATTCTAAAAATATACCAAAATCATGCATTGCTACTTTTTCCATTTCTTGCAATGTATTTACATTAAATGTATTAATACTATTTAATAGAGCTTCTCTTGTTAATGGGAATTGTAAAGCATCATTAGCCCTTAGACTTATGTTTTCTGCTATTTTAATAGTTATATACATTAAAGCTTTTAGTATATGTCTAGTAGCTACATTAGAATTAGCGGCAGCCATTTTTTGTAAACCAACTAATGCATTCTTGTCAGGCATACTTCCATCAACAGCCTCATTTAGCCCCGTAACATCTCTTATCATTTGTAAATAATATTGATAAGTAGATATTAAAGCTTGAACTTTAGACATTCCGCTAGATGATTGCAGCTCTTGAATTGGAACTTTACCTCTATTAAGATCTCCATCCTGAGTCAAAGAACGTCCAACGATGCTACCCGTTTGAAAGTACATGTTTAATGCTTCAGCCGGGTTATAGTTAGTGCCATTACCTAAATCAACTTCAGCAAGTCCATCCATATCTAAATAGACCCCATCTGGCACTACTCTTGATAATACTTGTTGTAATTTTAAATGAGTTAGCTGTATCATATCAGCAAAACTTGTAATACGGCTAACAATAGAATCTATGCGGCCTTTATACATTCTAGGTGCACATATAGAGTAATTCATATTTACTTTTGTAACATCAGAACTAGGGCGAGTCATATTTTCCGCCATTTTCCAATCTATAATTTTACTCATGCCCATAACTTTTGCTCCTGTGTATAACACCTCTATACTTCTAGACACTTTACTAAAGTTATCACTTTCCGGCGGATTAAAAGTATCGTCTTTTTCTAATATTTTTTCTAATCCTTGATCAGTATTTTTTAATTTAAATACTTGGTTTGTATATGTTTTATATTCAAAAAATAATATAGAAACTAAATTATCATCATTTTGACCGCCATAATTTCTTACATAATTGCTATAATTAGTAGGTCCTTTATATTTTTGAATTTCTTTAAGATCATCATCCGTAAGATGAGAATATAATCTTTTTACTTCTGAAAGACTTAAGTTTTTTACTTCTCCTACATAATATATATCCTCAAAATTAGGATCTTCTGTATAAGAATATACTACCGACGCTGGATCTACATAATCAACCGTAATACCTTCTGAAAAATTAAAGCTAGTTTTAGATACCCCAATACCTAATACAGCTAAATCATAAGCTATGCGTCTTTGTATATCGTCATATTTATTATAAGAAAAAACATTTTTTATTATTTCTTCTTCAGCAATTTCAACACTTTGCTTATAGTTTAATTGTAAATATAAATCAAGCTCTTCTTGTGAGGAAGGCAAACTACCTGGATCGGCCGATGCATAAAAATTTCCTCCAGTCAATTCATTTAACTGCTCTATTTGTTCTTTATTAATTATATCGCGTATTGCATTAAAAGCAAATTGAGTTCTTTCTTTAAGTGCAAATGGGTCAGTGGCAAATGATTTTATTTCATAGCCTTTATCAGTCATGCCGTTAACTACAATGTCTACAAACTTAGGTATTACTGGCACAATTTTCCAATCTAAATTTAAATAAGATAAATCACCATTAATAGATAATTCATCTTTATATTTTTGTATTGGCTGCTCGCCTCTAGCGTATAGTCTTAATCTATGATAATTCTGAAAGTTCTGTAAATACCTTTCGCCCCCAATATCTTGCCGAAACCACTCATTTTCTATAGCTTGAGCAACTTGTAGCCCATAGTCATAACTATTCTTTACTGAATCAGGCACTACCTGATCTGGGAATGAACTGTTATAATTAGTATTAATCATTTATCTAAATTATTTTTGATGTAGAACCATCGTTATTATATCTTTTTATTCCTAAGTTCATTGGTTTAAAAACTTTTTTAGCTACTGGTGCATATTTATTTTTATTACAAGCCATTATAGCAAGACCAGAACTTATAGAAGCGTCATGCTTCGTTCTGTTGTTAAGATTAAATTTTGACCAATCATTTAATGTTCTTGTAAAATATAAGTCCCCATGTGTCTCGCCGTTAAACCCTACGTGAGAATCAATATAAGATTCTATAGCCGCTGCATGAGCTTGCTTCATATCTTCACTAGAGTTAGGCACTCCGCCTATTTCTCTTTCTGTTATTGATAATTTATTATAAACTTTATCGGGTCTATTCATAGAATATCCTCTATATCCTCTTCTTTTTAAATAATATAATAATCTAGGTTTATTATTTTCTGCGAGTATTGGCATTCCATAAAATACTAAAGCCATTAGTACATCTTCAAAAAATATTTCAGCATTATCAGGCCGTGATATGTATTCTAAAAAAAAATGATTAGGAGGCATATCCTCCATAGTAAATTTTGTTAATCCGTGCAACGAGCCTTTAGATCCTCTACCATCAACTGTACCTGATATATCATAACTGTCACATCCAAATGCACCACAGTGTTCATTAGCTGGGTATCTTAAATTACCTTTAGCTATAGATCTATTTTGCATATTATGAGGAGGAACCCACGAAATAAAAAATCTTCCATTATTATTAGGCGCAAATTCAACTAATGAATCTTTAACGCCACCCTGCCATTGAAAATTGCCTTGCGTAATAAGGCCGGTATATTTTATTTCTTCAATATAATCTATTTGCTCGTATATCTTAGTTAGATTAAATAAAGATTGTTTTGTTTCGTCTCGAAATGCATGCTGAGTAGTGCGCGGAAATTGACGATAAAATTCATTTAAAGCATCTTGATCTTTTTTTAATCCGTCAACTTCATTTATCCAATAATTAATTACTCCAGTATCTATTTCCGTTCCATCAATACTTTTGACTGATTTTTCTGGTGTATCGAATACAGGTATTCCATGCATATCAATGAATCCTTCGTAATTCCATTCCATAGGTATGAACAAAGAATATAATCCTGAGCTAGTCTGTCCGTTCCGGTTTCTTTTAGTAACATCTGATCCTTCATATAATTTTTTAAAATTATTACCTCCTTTGTCTAGAGCATTTGATGTAGAACCCATCATACATTTACCGACTACTCTACTACCTAGCCTTAATGTTGTTTTAGTTACTCTCCAGTTATTAATTATATTATCTGGTCTTTCCCATTTGCCAGATTCATCATGAACTAAAAGCTTTAGCTTTTCTCCATCATATGAATTATCGCCTGTATTTTTCCAGTCGATTGTAGTATCAAGCCCATCAATTTCAGCTAATTGTTCGCCTACTTCTATCTTGCGCCGAGTTAGTTTGGAGGCGGGCACTCGGTAAGCAAGCTCTGTTTTCGGACGATCCATACCGTCTTGAACGGGCTTGAAGAAAAAGGGATAATTGATTGATATTGGGACAACTTTATCGGTAAACATTTTTTTGGCATCAGCCCCAGTTTTTGATAAAATACCAAATCTTGCGTCGCTTGACATAGTTGCTTGGTTAACAGTTTCGTTCGATGCCATGAAGCTAAACCCAGACCGTCTGTTTTTGAGATAGCATATTCCATAACATCTGGTATCTGCTTTACATGCTTCCCAGAAAATATAGAATAATCTATTTGATTCCCTAAAGTCAGCGGCCCCAACGTCAATTTTAGTCCACTGCAGGTACATGTAATGAGACCCAGTAATATAAGTTTCAGCACCGTTATTGTAAAACGCAAACCCTTCTTCTCTATATTTAAATTCATTATCTATATAGTCGTACCATTGCTCTTTAAAATTGTCGGGATAATTATTCCAATCGAAAACACTTTTAATTTTTTGTAATTCTTTAGGATAATTAAATTTTTGCCAATATTGCTCTTGCTTTTTATTAGATCTTTTAAAGCATCTATTGATTAATGGTAGGCCTATTTTTAAGCCTTGAATATCGTATACTTCGCCAAGCTCACCTGATTTGCTTATTATAACTAAATCATGCTCTTTGTTATACCCGTATTCCCAGCTCTTTTGTTTATTTTTTTTCTTTAATATATTGGGCTTTATATAATCAGATATTACTGAATACAATGTTTGCTGATATGTCATTTAGATCTTTTTTCAGCAAAGCCCCCGAATGTTTTTTGATTACCAGATTTGTTTTCTAATAATTTTTCTTCGGTTTCAATTCTTGTTAATATTTCAAACGCATCAAATATTGCTAGTTTTTTTGTAGCTGCTGCATTTTTTAATCTATCGGCTGATATGTCATCTTCTGAATCTACAATAGCTTCCTTAGCTACTTTAATTAACTCCTCAACTGCTTTTTGCCCAGCTTGGATTATACTCAGTTTGGTTTTCTTTACGTTCATACTTAATAACAATATCATTAGATTTCATACAATATAACCGCTTATTATCTATTATAAACTCCCATTCGCTGTTTGGAGTAAAGCCTATAACATCACCTGGATTGATTTCAAGCGCTTTTAACGAGCTATTGCCATACTTTAGTATACCAACATACTTTTGCTCTTTTTCTAGGCTTGTGGGGTCATTATTTAAAATAGGCTTAACAAAGCATCTATCCATAAATGAATGCCACTCATTATTTTTTTTATAAAGATACACCTGATCTGGCTGACAAAAGTAAAGATTGTCTTTAAAATATTTACTACTGTTTTTTTCTTTACCTTTTATATCATAATATCTTCTAAAAACATTATGATGAATTACAATTTCATCACCTTTTTTTATAACAGTATTATAAGCTTTTGGCGTAGATATAACTTTAGCAAGTTTATTTATAAACTTAAATGATTCTATATTACAATTTAATATTAAATCTTTATTATTTACTTTAGTTGTATTGTTATATCTTTCTCCAATAGGCTCAACGATAAAATCGTAGACACTATTCATATTCTAAATTATATTCAACAGAAATAGCCATGTTAGAATTAAACTTTTTCCAAGGCAATACTTCATTGTTTTTTTTAATGAAAATATTATAAGAACTATCAGTATCTTCAAATATGATATAAGCTATTTTGTGTCCTCCGTATACTTCTTGGCTTACAGAGTAATGCATAGCATCATTTTTATAATCAGAACCGATGCTGATCTTCCTTATAATGCTGCTCATCTTATTTTTCTTTTTGCTTTTCTATTTCTTTGTAAACACCCGTTTCCAAATCAATACTAATTGCCCCATACTCTTTTTCAAGGTCTTTTTTATAAGCTTCCATATCTTGCTCAAGTCCAGCGTATTCATGTAATAAAACGTGTTTTTGATTTTCAACAAGTCCAATGTCACGTAATTTATTGTTCATTGTTACTTGTTGCTCTTTAATTTTAGCTAATTGTTCCTCTGTTACTTTTTTTTCTTGTGTACTCATTTGATTAAATTTAATTAAATTATTTTACTTTATCTTTTATTTTCTCAAAGGTTCTTAATCCGCCAAGACCAAGCATTCCTAATAAGACTGTCATTAAATGCTCCATTTGTAATGCCGGCGGAGCGTCGGTTGTTTTTGTAATCCAAATAAATAAATCTCTTATTACGAAGTTATATGCTAATGCCACCCCGCAAACCCATCCTATAAATGGTCTCCACCCGGCAACAAATACTGTTCTATGGCCAGCTTCAATTTCATTTATTTTAGTTTGCAATTCTATTATTTCATTAGGGTCTAATTCTTTACCCTTAATTGCTTCTCTTATTTCCCACGCTAAGTTTCCGGCTACTGACTTTCTGCCATTGCCACCTTTTAGTAGGCCTAATAATAACTTTATCATAATTTAAGCTTTGTCGTAAGCTTCTTTTTCCCAAGGAAGAGCTTTAGCGCCCTCCTGCATTTGACTTCTAGAATATGTTTTACCTTTCCAGTAAACATTATTATCATCGTAGTCTAAATCGCCTCTTTTAAATTGATCAATATGAACCATCTCATGATCAACTACTTTTTTAGTTTTAGACGGATTTAAGTTTTTATTTATTAATATAGTCCCATTATTGTTAGCCTTGCCTAATACATCATCACCTAAATCTACATTATATATAGGTGTATTGTCTAAATTATATGGAGGTGTATTAAGTTTAAAAGCCATTATTTATAAGGAAACATTTTATTTAGTTTATCTTTGCGAGCAGAACAGCCGCAGGGGATATTTAAACCCTCTGCGACTCTGTCTACTACACTTTTAATTCCAGTAACTTTAGTAACTTTTTCAATTGAATCACCAAGCCCTTTAGATTTGCTCATTATACAACTAGAAATTCAGTTACAGCAATTCCGCTGGGAAGCCCAACGGTTGATTTTACACCACCTGGATTAGCAGTAAGAGCTGAGTTAATTGCATCTCTAACTGATGGAGTTGTTTCAGTTGAATGAGTTAATGTAATTGTGTCTAATGTTGGAGCAACGGTGTGAATTGTTGTTTTAGTTCCTTCATTAGCGCCAGCAGCATCTCCTGATGTTACTGCAACAATTGATTCTGTGTTAATTAGATGTTGCCCGTCTTCAAAGGCGTCTGCGCCTCCAACAACGGAAATAGAAATAAATCTTGCCATTTTGGTTTTGTTTTGTTATTGTTAATGTTTATGTTTTGCTAGGTTTATACAGTCCTATCTGTTTTCTTTAATTTTTTGGCGAGTAGCTTTTCTGCTAGCTTTCTTTTCAGCACTAGATTTGCCTTTTCTGTCAATACGCCCTTGAATTCTAGTAGCTCTATTTTCTAATCGTTTAGCTTTAGCTCTTGAACGCCTAGCGCTTGTTTGTTTTGCTCCTGTATCTGCGGATTTAGGCTTGTTAGCATCAATACTTTGTGCAGTCTTGTTTGTTCTTGTTTTTTCGTTTGCAGCCTTCCTTTTAACATTCGCTAATCTTAATTCTCTTTTTGAAAGTACTTTATCTACCTTAGGCGCTTTACCATCTGTTGGCTTTTGGCCTTGGGCCTTAGCACGCTTATTAAATTGAGCATCAGTAATATTAACTTTTTTGCCTTTTGTTTTACCATCTCTAGGTTTTTGGCCTTGAGCTTTTGCTCTTTTTTCAAAAGCCTCATCAGATATGATAGGTTTTCTTTTTGTAGAGGTTGTTGTTTCCCCTTTCCCTTTGCCTTTCATTTGAGAACCAGGCACTTTTCCGCCTTTTAATTGTCTTTTAGCCTCTGTAGTAAATTCAGCTTGAGATAAATTACCATATGTTTTCATATCTCTTTTTGCATAAGCATCTTTAAAGCTTGTTTTTACTTTTGGTGGTGGTGGTGGTGGTGGTGGATCATTTTTTGGTGCAGAATTTAAGGAACCTATCTTTACGCCTTCAACTGTTACGCTATCAAAAGGGTTTGCTGGTTTTGGAAAATTACTTAATTCTCTAAAACTTTTGGGGTTTGAGTTATTGGCTTTACTAAAAACTTCTTTTTTTGTAGCTAATACTTCTTTCCTTCTATTTCGATAACTATTATAACCTGCAGATTCTCCACTTCTAAAAGGTTTTAATATTTCATTCATTGTTGTTGCTCGGTTGCTAGCGGTTTTAGCAAGATTTTCTTCTCTAGCTTTTTTATCAGCTTTTCCCTTAGTAACTAAATCTACGACTTTTAAGTTTTTAGGATCTGGTAGATTAACCGCTTTAACGGGGGACTTTAGCATTGGTATGCCCTTTTGTTTATATCCTAATTTGTTCATAGCTATATATTAATAGTCTCTTCTTGATTTACTCATATCACCTTTTTTACCACCATACATAGTAGCTGGCGAGCTATAATCTCTATCTGACATACTTTCGTCGCCTTTATTACCGCCATATTTTTGTCGGCTTGCAACTGAAGGCTTTCCTACTTGTTGGCCATATCCTTTATTCATATTCTGCATAGGAGACATGTTCTTCATCATCATCCCAGTGTTTACTCCTTCTGTTCCCTGGCCTGCGATATCATCCATAGGATTGTAAGTAAGATCAGCTTTTGCTTGCCCCATCATACTCATTCCTTTTGAATATCTTGGGTGATTACCGCTGTAAGTTCCTGAGTGTCCTTTCCTATCAGCAATATCATTTTCTAAATAATGCATTCTTGCTTTTGAAGATAGTTTTTTGTTATATGCTTCTTTAGCATCATAACGTTCATCTGATTTCATGTGTCCCATAATTTTTGTGTTTTGGTTTGTGTTGTTATTGTTGTTGTTTAATTATTAGCAATTCCATTTTCTTAAAGCCAAAGCTTTTCTAGTAGGCTTTCCATTCGGCTTTTTCATCGGACCTTTTACACCACTCATTCTAGCGCAAAAAGATTTTCTACGCTTTGCGGCTTTACTCCCTTTTTTTAATTTTGAAGGGGGAGTAGTTACTGCAGTTTGCAGCTTGCTACCTGGATTTTCTTTTCTATAAGATTTAACTCCTTTTTCATTTAATCCACCCTTAGGGTCTTTACCCTCTTTACGAGTCCAGGCTGCTGTTTTCTTTAAGAAAGGCGATGAGTTCTGTATATATGCCATTATTTTTTTATTTTAAACCACTTATGGACTGTATAACCTATAGTAACTAATAATAATATTACTTTAAGCCATACCTCCAGATCCATCATGGTCACTACTCCTACGGAGCCATTTAGCGCCAGTAGTTTTATGTGAGCAATATCCATTACTATTCTCCTCTAGCTGCTTTAGCTATTTGAGTAATAGCACCTGCTTTATAATAAGTCGGCGCTTTTTTAACTTCCATTCCAGTAATACCAGAACTAGAGCCATTACCCATAGGAAATCCATTTGTGTTTAAAGGACCATCCCATACGTGAGACTCTCCTACTTGCCCTTGAAGTTGCGGGTTCGAAATAATTGCTTTACTTTTGTCCATAATTATCTATACTTGTCTTTATTAATGTTATCTATTGAAACCTTTAAAACTTTATTTGTATAGGTTTCGCCTTTCATTATTACATTTCTGCGTTCGCTTATAGGAATATCTTCCTCGCCTAGCATTATTTTATATATTTTATTTATAAGCTGCTTACACTTAAAAGAGGTTTTATATATATTATACTTTTGTGTTGTATGATTTCTTTTACGCCAAACAATTATCCAGCCTTCTTTTAACAATGTATTCCATCTTCTATTATTCCAACTGTAAGAATATGCACCCATTTTAAAATCTATTTTAGTAAACAGATCAACACAATCTAAATATATTAAAAGTTCTAAATCAGCATCTGTCATTCCATTATTTTTTGACGCCCACTTTCTTATAATTCTGTAATGCTTAAGCAAGTTAAGATCTTTTAAATCTCCTGCTTCTAATCTTTTCATAAAACAATTACAACGTCTTGCAGCTTAATTATTTGTAAAACTTCCTTATCTATTTCAACACCATGCCCCGCATGCTTGTCATAATAAATATCATCATTTTTTTTAACTCCAACTACCTCAGAACCCACTGATATTACTTTAGCTTTGCTATATCTTAAATCCTCTCTTTGATTTTCAGTTAACAATAAGCCTCCTTTGGTTTCAGAAGTACCCTGCTTTTCTTTTTTAATTATTAAGTTTCTACCTATTGCCTTCATTAATACGTAAATTATTAATTATACAATCTGTAGATAATATAGTAGTTGCCACAGAAGCTGCATTTTTTAGCGCAGTCTTAGTCACAAGCAACGGATCAATTATTCCAGACTTAATCATATTTTTACTTTGTCCAGTAATAACATCAAGTCCCCAACCTTTTTTGCTAGGTTCAACAATATCAAAGTTTGCATTTTCTAATATTGTTATATAAGGAGCTTTAATAGCTTCTAATAATATTTCTTCTGCTTTATTTTTAGGCTTAATAAGTGTTGCAGCATTTAATAATGCAACGCCGCCACCGGGCACAATGCCTTCTTTAATTGCAGCTTTAGTAGCACAAATAGCATCTTCTACTCTATCTGCTTTTTCTTTTAATTCAATATCTGAATCTGCACCAACTTTAACTGTAGCAATCTTAGCTGATAGTCTAGCTAATCTTCTTTCGAGCCTTATGGTTTCGGCAGCATTGTTTTTACCAGATAAATCTTTTTTAATTTTATTAATTACTTCTGATACTTCATCGGTAATACTTTCAACTTTTATAATAGTTTCAGTATCATTGGTAACAGATTTTAAACATTTACCTAAATGCTCTGGCTGTATTAAATCCATATCATCACCTAAATCTTCATTTATAATAGTAGCACCGGTTAATAATGCTAAATCAGTTAGCATATCTTTTTTAGCTACCCCATAAGTAGGTGCATTGATAACATTAATTTTTACATTACCTTTTATTTTATTCATTGCCAATGTAGATATAACTTTAGGATCTAAATCAGCTATAATAAGCAAAGGTTTACTTTTCTTTATAATGTATTCTAATACGGATTGTATTTTACGTATATTTTCTACAGGAGATTCAATTAATAATACATAAGGATTGTCAAGCTCTGCAACTTTAGAATCTTGCTTAGTAATAAAATGTGAATTTGTTAGTCCCTTTTCGTATTGTAATCCATCAATTAACTCAGCCGTAGTTTCAGACAACTCTGTTGTTTCCATCATAACCACGCCGGTTTCATCAACTGATCTAAAAGCGTTTGCGATTGTCGTACCTAACTTTATATCGTTATTAGTAGATATAGTAGCTACTTGGTCAATCATATCGCCTGTGACTTCCACAGAAGCTTTTTCTAAATGTTGCACAACTTTCTGCACAGCACTGTCGATTCCTTCTTTTAACCCCCTCGCTCCTAATTCTTTTAATTTAGGATATGCCTCATTTAAAATGGAGTGCGCTAGCACTGTAGCCGTTGTCGTTCCGTCGCCAGCTTCTCTAACAGTTTTCCTAGCAGCTTCCTTTAGAAGCGTAGCACCCATATTTTCAATAGGGTCTAATAATACAATTGAATCCGCTACAGTAACACCGTCTTTAGTAATAACAGGTTTTCCTGCACCATCTTCTAATATTACACGTTTACCGCTAGCTCCGAGAGTGGAACTAACGGCTTTTGTTAGTTTGTTTATACCTTCAAATAGTTTATCCTTAGCTTCGTGACCAAAGCTGAGGTTTTTGACAATTGCGTCCGACATGATTTAATTAAATTTAATTTAAGTATTTTATTTAAAAGGTTTTTACAACAACTGGGCCTTCGGAAAGTTTTAATTTTTTAGTGTAATGTTCAATTGAAGATTCAATTGCTTTTTCAGCTCCTTCAATTGTTTCACGCCTTGTAATTCCGTTCCAGTTCTCGTTGAAATCAATCCATTCAGCCTGGTAATAGCCATTTGGAAGTTGCGTTATCCGCCAATTTTTTTTCTTTGAATAACGTTTCCAAATTTTCTTGGTTTCTTCGGATACTTGTGGTTGACTAGACCACGATTGAGTCTGGTAAAATAGTGTCATTGGTATTGGTTTAAAATTAGTTAGGTTTATAGTTTATTATTACTTGTAATTACTCACCTTTACAAGAACAGCTGTCTTCGCCACATGTGCATTTTTTTTGTGACGATAGTTGCTTATATGCTCCCGATCGGTCATCATAGTCTAATGCTGCTTTTAATATAATCTTGTCCATTACATCGTCTTGGTTTTTTAGCATTTCTTTCTGAAGGTTAATAACCATAGATTCTAAATCATCTTTTGCTTTAGTTAAATAATCTATTTGTAATTGCTTTTTTTCTACATCACCTTTTAATGCGTTTACATCATCAGGCTTGGCGCCTGTAATTGTACTAATAACAACACCTATAGACGCACTTATAGTTCCAATAAGCATCATTACAACCTCTTTGTTTGTTTCTAATACCGGAAACATTACAAGCCATACTACTATTCCTATAATTAATAAGAATACAAATAAACTGCCAATATAATGTCTTATTTCACGCGCAATGCCATTTCTAGGTAATTTCATATTTTTATTTTCATTTTAAGCAAATGCCATATATAAATAAATATCGTTTAATGTATTTCTTGATCCATTAGTATCTTTTAGTTGAAAACTAGTACTTAAAAAATCAACACCCTCTAAGCCATAAAGAGTTAATAAATCTAGCTCAGCAGCAGGGTCTTGCGCTTGCAGTAAATTATACCTTGAGTTAGTTGGGTTTCTTGCTGAATCAAATATACACCAAGCAGTT
>Ga0209535_1002193_pt1 | contig 12764 bp, 5 predicted proteins | sample LinPmetageLP28_FD_184041 | JGI IMG/M metagenome (GOLD analysis project Ga0209535, IMG submission 184041) | Marine viral communities from the Pacific Ocean - LP-28 (SPAdes) (version 2) | ecosystem: Environmental > Aquatic > Marine > Oceanic | place: Pacific Ocean | collected 2009-08-22
TAAACCTTCACTTAGAATTTTTGAAAAATCTCCACGTGAAGCAGCTAAAGGACCAAGACTATTAACAAAACCAGCTGACCACCTATTAATAGCAGCACCATTACCGCTAGTTATATCCATCAGAGGCTTCATACTTGATAAGCTAGTGCGATCAGTAATAGCAGCACTCATAATAAAAGCTAATTTATTACCAAAATTTTCAATTTGTGCTTCACCAAGACTATCAAAATTATCAGCAACGTTTACTGCAAGAGCAAGCCAATCTGCAATTGGTCCCAATTGATCGTAAGGATACCATTTACCATCAAGACCTTTAATGCTACGTTTCTGCCAATTAGAGTTCTTTACCCGAGCCATTTGTGTCTCTTTATCGTAGAAACCATCACCAGTAATACGATCATTTATAACAAGGTTGTAAGTACCAAGCATAGCAAGAGAACCAATAGCCTTGCGACCACGTGTCATATACTTAAGATCAGCAATTTTATTTTGCTTAGCAATAGTATCCATGGTTTCAATATTAATATTACGTGCCTTAAGTAATTCATCAATACGTCCTTCGTTACCAAGTAGGTCGTCTAATTTAACATAAGCTAGTTCATTTACATCACGTTGAAATGGTGTCCAAGGACCGTACTTACCCATAATATCAATTACATTTATTCCAGTGTTTTGAAACATCATGAATGGTTTGGCAACAGGCAACATATTACTAAAATCAGTAACACCTTTAGCCAAAGGTGTGTCAATGTTTAAAGCCATTTCATCGGTAGCATACTTAACAGCTTCATCATTTAACAAACCATTATCACCAAACATTTGCTTATAATACTTATCAGCAATAGGTTTTACAGTTTTTTTATTAATTGGTTTATTTAATGATGCAAGTTCATCCATAGCACGAAATTTGGCTTCGGCGGACGCATTAAATACACCAGTAAACCCGTCCAGTGCTGTCATAGAATTAGGACCAAATCTTAGTACAGGATCTTTTGATAGATCATTTAATAATTCAATTTGATTAACAACATATTGAAGACCAGGAGAACCCTCAGCTGCTTGTCTACGTGCAGACATTTTAAGAAAATCTATCTCTTTTTCTGATTGCAACAGAAGATCAAGTCTTGTTGTAGATCTTACAGAATTAGGTTCACGTGAAGCACGCAAAAATACATCACCAGCATAAGGTAAGGCTTTACTCATAGTTTCATTAATAGAACTATAAGCAATCCAACCACGTTGCATCTCTTTTAAACCTTTACCAGATAATGCTGCACCACCAAAATAAGAAACAGGTTGACTAACAATACCACCAAAGTTACCAACAGCTGCTTTAACAGCTGAAACAGGGCCAAGAATACTATTATAAATAGTAGACCATACACCAGCAACAAGTTTGTTTTCAACTTCAGGATTAAGATTAACAAAAGCTTTGCCTAGGTCAACCGTTTGCTCTTGAATCCACCTATTCATTTTAACAATAGTATCAACACTACCATCAGTAAGTTCATAAGCAAAAAGAAATTCTTCCATTAATCTGGGTTGATTAAATTGAATTTGCCTAAGTGTATCACCAAACTTTTGAGAATCTTCAAAGATACGTTTAGCAGTTTCACCAGCTCCAAGTACAGTAGCTTCGTTATAGCCTTCAATGTTCTTAAATCCATTCTGTACTTGTTGGATAAGATTCATCTTACGGTTTTTGTAGTACTTAGCAGAAGCAGATAATTGAGTGACATATTGCATCATATCAATGATCTTTTCTTGTGCTACTTCTACAGCAGCTGTACCGTCCATCAATCGTGCTCCTTCAGAAAGGTCTGAGATGCGCCCAGAAAGGCTTCCAGCAAGGATAGACTGTGCTCGTGCTACATCCATACTGGTAAGCTCACTTCCAAAGCCTCTGAGAGCCTTAGCGGTCATAGCAAAGCCACCTTCTGCAAGGATCTCTTTGCCGTCATCAGTACGAGTAATAAATGGTTCTAATACTTTTCTTACATCTTCTTTACTCATACGTGGATCAAATAATTGAATTGCAAGGTTTTCACCTTCATCAATTACCTCATCAAAAGTAACCTTCCAACCGTTACCTTCCATACCAATACGACCCGCTTGATGTAATTGATCAGCAAGACCAAGTACAACATCTTGTGCATTATCACCATTGGTTAGGCTATACTTTAATGCTGGTTCAGAAATTACATTACCAAGTCTACCGTAAACAGTATCTAGGTTTTTAGCAATACGAACCTGATCAATAGCAGCACCAACAACACCAAAGTCATCAACAGTACGTACACCAACTTCAGTGTAATCATACATATCATGTACACCTTTGATTGGTTGATCAAGATTAGGATTCATAGAATAACCATACATTCCCATCTCATCAAGAGCTTCCTCTTGTTTAATAGCAGAACGTGTAACAGCATCTTCTGGAGTTTCACTAAGTAAGTTCTTATCTGTATAATTTTTAATAACTTTTTGTTGCTGTTCTTCTGAAAGCTCTGCAAATGGTGTGCGGGTACGTAGTGTTTCTGCTTTAAATTTATCATCTAAAGTTTCACCCTGATCCCAAATACGTTTAGCTTTAGAATAATCAGAAGCCTCAGGTTGTGCTGAATTAAGCCATGCCCTTGCTTGAGGAGTTTCACCAACAAGTCTATTAGATTTACGCAATTGACCAGCAGCAGCACCAATAGCAGTAACCAATTTAGCAGTACCTAGTGCTAAATCAGTAACAAAACCTAAACCAAGATCTTCATAAATGTTCTTTGCCCGTTTTGTGTCCTCATCATCACTATCCAAAGTAGCCATGCTATCAGGAATAAAATCATACGTCTTAGGGAAAGCCTTTTTAGCCATACCAGTTAGATTATCTTCTGTATATTCACTGCTGACAGCACCTACAGCTACACCAGCTAAAGCTTCTACACCACGTTCACCCATAAACTGGACAAACTTATTCTGACCAACTGACCAGCCAACACGTGCGTTAGCAGCTAAACCAGCAGATTTTAGCACAGCGCCACCCATTAATGTAGGTGTGACAACCGCAGAAATTTCTCGTGCTGATTGTGTTATTTCATTTTCAAATTTAGTAGGTTTAGGTATATTAACACCAGGAATCATGTTAATTGTATCTACACCAAAGTCAATTAAACTTGTAGGTATAGCTAATAACGTTTCTGCATCTTGTTTATCTAAACCTGCAGCTGCTCTATCTATTGCTTCGTAATTAATAGAACCGTCTGGATTTTTAAATTCTGTTGGGTCTTCTTCTGGTTCTTTAGGTGCCGTAGCTACCTCGGGTTGTGGAGCTTGTTCAGGCTGTCCTCCCGTAGGAGTAGAGGTTTCATCTAGTTGAGTATCTTCAAGCTGTGCAGCCTCTTGGGCAAGCTGCAAATCAGCATTAAATTCTGGAGATAACTCCATCTCACCTGGATCCTCCCTAAACATCTCGTTAGGATCGTATTCCATAGTTTAATTTTTAGTTGTTCCGTGTAATTTTGTAAAACGTTTGCCGTTAGGAAGTTCAAATGTAAGTAAATCTCCATGTGCAGTAGGTTGTGAACTAATTACTTTAGCACCATTTTTTAAATAAATTTCTGTTCCACCGTGCAGGCCAATATCAATTCCGTGTGAACCACGTGCTACATGTTCATCAAAACTGTCACCAATACCACCAGTTTTTTTACGAACAAAACTTAAAGAAACTCTACCATATTCTGGATCGTTTACTTCTACATAATCATCTAATTCTTCTAATTCAAATCTACTACCATCTACACTTTTAAGGTCTAAATGAGGTCCAGTAGAAGTTGGACCAATGTTACCGGAAGTATACACAAGCATAGGGCTTCCAGCTCTCATCGATTCTGACCGTCTAAAAGCACTGGTATCACCAGACGTTTGGGAAAACCCTTGACGGTATGCACGCTCTGCTTGTGCTTTATTTTTTGCTCTTCTTATTAGAGCCTGAATTTCAGGAGTTATTTGTGCATTTAGATCTTTTACTAGTTGAGGTGGTTCTAGTGGTGTAAGACCTTGAGCTTGGCGTAGTTTATTCATAATTACAAATGGATCACCACCCTTGGTCATCTCCGTAATACCATAAATGAATAAAGGGTATTCACCAGTTTCAAGATAAGTATTTGATACAGCTTCTATTTCTGGTGTAGTCATAACAGCGTCTTTTTTTGATAAAAGAGCACGAAGACCTCCAGAACCCGGCTCGGCAGCAATAGCTCGTATTTCAGAAAGCTTGCGAGAGTAAAGTTGGTCTGGAGTCAAATTATCTGTTTTTTCTAATAGAGGAAATACTCTACGATTACCTGGGCCTAGTTCACCTGATGGTGTGTATTTTCCCTTTTTACCGCTGATTTCTCCTCCAATAGCAAGGCTATGTTTAGTAATATATTGTTCAACTATATCTGGTGTAATTTCCCCTTTAAATCTAGCGAGGTCATCTTTAACACGTTGATGTAAGTCCCTAACTGCTGCCCGATGAACAAGTCCAGATGACCCCGTACCAGCTTTTAGACTGCCAAAGCTTGTAACGCCATTTGCTGCTGCTAGTAATTCTTTTGTTGCCGATTTAAATACTGGGTGGTTCTTGATTACCTGTTGTTTGCTGAAACGTTCCTCGAAAGCTTTAGCGCCACTAGGGTTGAGTCTTGCATAAAGATCAACAGCCTCTTGTGTAATATCACCGGCAGCAAGAGCTTCCAATGCTTCAATCCTTTTAGCTTTTGCTACTGCTTCATAAGTATAACTGTCTGCAAACCTTTGAATTGATTGTGGTACTCTACCGTAAGTCTCTTGAAAAAAGAGAACAGCTTTATCTGCTGCTTCTTGACTGCTATCTTCAGTTAAACCTTGTAAAAATGTTTTTTCTTGTTCTTTGTAACCTAAGCTTTCAGCAGTTATCAGCGCTTCACGATATTGATTATCGCCACGCATACGTGCTATTTTAAGCGCACCATACGCACCTGGATTAGTTACAGCAAATGGTTTACCAGCTTGACCTTTAGCTGTATTTATTTCTGCAGCACCAATTTGATCAAGCTTAAATAAATATTCACCATTAGCGCCACGTGCTAAACCGATGTCTGTTGTAAGCCATTTAATAGCAGCCGCATTACCTTTTTCTGATTGGTACGTCCTAAAGGAACTAGGAACGTTTTGAAGAAAAGCGGTAGGGTTTTGCGTTAGAATTGTAGTAGCATTAGCTACTCTTATTTCTGAGTTTTGTTTTTCCTCACGCGCTCGCGCTTTTGTCTGGACACCTTGGTCAACACGTTGAAGGGCTGCCAAACCATCACGTACCATCTCAGGTTTATAAGCTAAGACGTTAGTCTTTTCAAAAAACTCTCTTTTAAAATTAGCAAGAAAAGCTGCAGTTTCAGCTGAGTCTAACTCACCAGCTTCCGACAAAGCTTTGTTAAGTTGCTGTGGATAGATATTGGTTAAAATATAATTAACCCTAGCTTGGTCTAATTTATAACGACCGTTGCTATCTAAAGATCTAACTTTAGAAATAGCAAGTGGATCACCACCTTTAGCTTTTGCTACATCTAGTTCACTTTGACGTACTTCTTCTGTAGCTGCTAATTCATACTCACCTAAGACTTGATTAATTATTTTGTCTTGATTAGGATTAATTAAGAACTCATTAATTGCTTCTTGAGCTCGTTCGTCAGACTTTACCTTTTGTATCTCTTCGTATTTTTCTACAGCTGTGTTACTTAAATTAGCAATATTTGCAAAGATTGCAGATTGTGCGTTTTGATTTGATATTAACTGAGCTTTAGCAGTTTCTGAATCCAGCTGCGTTTGACGGATCTCAGTGCTTTGATTCTGCGTTTGGACGTCGTAGTTTCTTTTACGGGATGTTTGTTCATACTGCTGGTTTTCTTTCATCTCTTGGGCGATGCGTTGCCGTTGAGAGATGTCAGATTGAGCAGCAGCTTGCATACCTCGTACGACACGATTGCTTTCTTCACGCATACGTGAGATAGCAGCATCACTTACTTGTTGTGGGGAGAACCCTTTAGCTTTAGTAGCGCCTCTAAATTGTACTTGTTTTGCCATGATTATTTTCCATTTGGTTTGTAGTTATCTTCTAACCAAGTACGAGGTTTCCTTTTAGGAGTAGGGTTTTTAGGAATAGGACTCTCATAAGAAGGTTTAATACCTTTTGCAATTGATGTTGCAGCTGATGTTATCCCATCAAATATTGGTGCAAACGTACTCTCTCTAGTAGGGGCTTGAACAGCTTTTGGCTGGACTTTCATAGGTGCAACAAAGATACGTTCTGGTCCCATTGTAGGTTGAACTAATTCAGGAGCCCTTTCAGGTTCAATCATCATTTGTGCTTTAGCATTAATATCAGCAGCATAACGTTGTAAACCAATCTGTTGTAGATTACGTTGTGATTGCTCTACAGAACTAGACAAACTAGCATCCATAATAGCTGCGTTACGACCTAAAGCTGCAATACTAGATTGAAGTGATTTAGTACGTGAATTACCAGCTTGTCCTAATGCAGCTTTACCTTGAGCTTGCAGTTGATCAACAAGCATACCTTGACGACTAAAAGCATCTTCAGTTCCAATATCATTCAGTGCTGATTGTTCAGCTTCATAAGCTTGCATACCTGCAATGCTATTATAAGTAAGTTTATCGTTAGTGTTCTCAACAGACTTACCGTACTGTTTTATAGTTTGTAAGTATTCATAATCTTGAACATCTCGCTTATACCCCCAGTCTTTTACCAGAGTTTCCCACTGATAAGCTCTGTTATTTCGATAGTTTTCTCGATCAGCGTTGTATACTTCTGTTTGGTAGTTGTTAGCTTGCCGTGCAGCAAGTTGTGCTTGAAGCGTCTGTGTTTTGTATGCGGTGTCAGAAGCTTGGTTTCTTCCAGCAGCTTGGGATGAACCAATGATGCCCTTAGCAAGCGACAAACCACCCATTAAAAGGGCACCAATATTCATCTCTAGCCCAGATTCAGCTAGCTGCTCACCCAAAAGATCATAATTTTTATTAATCATTAAGACCTCCTATAGAAACGTGGGGAATAGTTTCCTTCCCACATCATTGACACCAACGATACAGGGTATGGTAAATTACTTGTCACTTTAAGTTCAAAATTAGTATTACGTTGATGGATGGGTACAGTAAAAGTTTTCTCTTCTTTAATTGGATTACTATCACCTGTATAGTAACTAGCTTCAGCTACATTTTTTACAGCAACCCATTCGTTAGAACCTGTAGCTTTTGATTTAAATACAACAGCACCAGTCCTACCAAGTGAGAAGTTAACTCTAGCAATAGTTAATGTTGCAGTATAATCAGTAGTGGTTGCATCACGTCTGTAGTAAAACTTAGGTAGTGTTACTTCAAGGTCATAGTTATAACCTACAAGCATACCGTCAGCATAACCAGTAAAATCTCCTTTGATTTCAAAGTAATAATAACCAGTACCTGGTTCAGTAAAACCTTCGACTTCAGCCCAATAACCAGCATCTGCATCTAAAGCAGCTGATGTATTATTAACTTCTGCTTTAGGTACATTAAGGAGCATAGCACCTTTTTTAGTACTAAGTGGTTTATAAGGTAAGTAGATCTTAGTACGATCTAACGCTACTTCATATACAACCGCTGAGACGCCTCCAGCAGGGCTCACAGGACGTGTAGCCATGTCTAGGCATGCATTGCCCTCAAAGGTAGTTGCGTTCGATACAGAGTCTCCTGCAGGTATCTCATCAAGCACTATAGAACCAATAGAATATTCATCTTCAAACTGCTGAACTACTACAACATTATCGTTGATAATTTTTGCAGCTTGAATAATACCAGGTAGTTCCCATTTAGTCCAAGCTTGGAATAAGTCTTTCTCACCGTTGTTATAATAACGATATAAATACAAGTAATATGTATCTCTATCAACTAACATTACAACAGAGTTAGGTGGACTCGTAGTAATATCATCTACAGTAGCAGGGATCCATTCTAATACTGCTTTACTAATATCTACAACAATAGGGCTTTGTTCTACATCACGTAATGCCATAGTAAAGAGTTTACTATAACCAGGTAATCTACTGACAAATGCAGAGGTAGTACCAATGTCTACAGGAGAAATATCAGTTGCCATCTCATAATTAGAGAGGTCACGGATTACAGCAGAAGTAGGTGTCAATACACTAGCATCAGTTGCATACAATTGAAATTGTTGACGTTCACTAAACAAGATAAGACCTTGTGGTGACGGTAACACATCAGACAATGTAACAGGACGTATACTAGATACATTTAAATCAATAGGGTCTGAAGCAATCTGTGTTAGTGCGGACTTAACAAAGAAATTATAGGTATCATTAGCAACACCAAGAACTACATTATCTCCAGACAATACACCAAAACGGTTACTGTAAAAGAAGCTAGATGTAATAGGTGAGCCAATGAACGACGGGATAGGACTGGTTACATCATCACCAGCAAGCCTAGCTGTATAAGCAATAGGACCGAAAGTAAATGTAGTAGTACCAGTGTTAGCTAACTCATGTGGCATGGTTGCAGTATTTAAACCAGGAGAAGCATCACGTGCTACTGTTTCTTTCCAGAAACCACGACCTCTGTTTAAAGTAGTGTCGTAAGCAATAAACTTAACATGGTAATCATCTTCAGCACTATCACTGTTTAAGATTTTTACGTAATGATCACCAAAAGATTCTAGTGGTAATTTGTCTACAGCAGTTACACTATCTTCAAATACTTCAAGTGAAGTGTTATTTAGACCACCTCTTGAATCAATTGAAAAGGCTAAAGGAGTACCAGTAACTGCACTGTAATCAGTTTTAACTGCATTAGTACCAGTGCCACGTTTAATAACAATACTGTTATTGTAACCCTCTAAATACCAAATACCATTAAAATTTGTATTAGATGCTGAGTGCTGTGCTTCAATAACACTTTTAATTTTATCAATTAAGTGGTGATTAGTGTTAACATCTGATGCATTATACAACAACATATCATCAAATGTTGTAGTGTTTTGAGCTGTTACTTGGGCTTCTATGTTTTGAAGAGTAACTGTATAGTCAAACGTTTCTACAAGTGTAATTAGTTTAAGCGTAGCAACTGAATCAGCAACAAACGTACCAGCTGCTTGCATAGCAGTGGTAACAGTTTTGTTTGTAATGATTGTAGTATCTTGAATGCTACGGAAATGATAATCGTTTGAGCTAGTACCAGTTAAATATGAAGTACCATTATTAGTTACAGTACAAAACGTACCAGTATCTGATGTCCAGATATAAATGTTAGTACCTTTAATAGCACCAATATAAGAACCAGCACTAGCACGGTCAATATAAAACCATACTGCATTTGCTAGTTCTGCTTTAGTAAATACATCACCATTAGCTTTTTTTAAAACATTGATGTGTTCCATACCAGGTCTTTTAAGTAGACCAAAGGTAGGGTCAGGATAACCATTAATGCATTCAGTTATCTGACCTTCTAATTTTTTGTCGTCATTTTGTTTAGAGACACCACCAAGAAAGTTAGGTGTCAATTGAGTTACTGCTGGCATTATCGAATCAGGGAGTCAAAGGGACTGTAGCTCTTGTAGTAGTTACCTTGTTTTGGTGCACCAAAGAAGCTATGGTCACCTTGATTACAATCGTATTCAAGAGCCATGGATCTTGTGTAAGCTTCTTTTTGTTGTAGCATTTGGTATTGATTTGGGTCACCAATAATTCTACTAGATACAGTAGCAGCTGCACGTGCTACAATATAAGCTTGAATAGGTTGAGGTATATCTGAATAGTCTCGTTCCCATACTACATCAAAATAAAGGGTTTCATCTGTATCCCAGATGTCAGTATGTTTAATAGTATCATAAACATAACCAGCACGATTAACAACATTACGACCAAGATTGTTTGTATAGTCTTGGCTTAAATCCATTTGGATTACATTGTTAGGGATTGGTATTTTTTTAGAACCATCAGGTTTAAACTGATCGTAATTTCTTTCTGTGTTATAAGCCCAACCTTCAGATTGTACTTCACGTGAAGTTTCTTTTAATGTATCACGTGAGATTGCAACGTCAGGATTGGTTTGAGTTTCTACTTTTTGTGTAACAATAGCTCTAGATAAATTAAGAAAACTATCTGAAGTACCTAATGTTTGGGAAATGTTAGTGGTGTATTGATACAGAATAGGATCTAATGTTAACGTAGCAGACGATGCATTAGCTGCACTAACTGTATAAGTATAAGGACCGGAACCACTTGGTCCTGATTGCACTAATACATTAGCAATTCCAGTTCCAGTAATAAAAGTATTCTTCGGAATATATGGGGATGGAGAAGTAAGTACATTACTTGAAATAGAACCTGTGGTAGAAAACACGGTTTCAGTAGTAGCGATTGCTGTATTATTAGCAACACCAATACCAGAAATGTAAGTACCAGCTGAAATATTATTTGTATTAGTGAAGAGAGTAGTAGAAGCTAAGAAGCCTGTAATTCTTGACACTTCATTGAAGACAAGAATTTCTTCTGTATCTAGCGTAGAGACAGGAGCCTGACCAACTGACGCCAGGATCTGATTAACAGCTTGTAGCTCAGTATTGGAGCCAGTAGTAGGAAAAGGCATAATTTGATAATGAGTATTATTCTCAATAAAGAATTAAAAAAAAGGAGCCTCCGAAGAGACTCCCGTATGATATATGAATATCAGAAAGCAGCGTTACCAGAAGAACCAACTGCAGCACCTGCAATAAGTTCAACAGCACAAGCAGGGTTCAGATAATCTGCTCCCATAGCTAAGCGGCCCAAAATTACATCGCCCTGGTAAATCACACTTACGTCCCCACTGGTTACTTGAACCTGAGGAGCAATTGCTTCGACACAACCAGCAGCTTCGCGCTGGAAGATCAAACCACAGCTGTTAGCGAATTCGGTTTCTTCACCGTACTCGTTGTTGATACCTGTAACATCAGTTGCAGCATCTTCGACAGCTTCAGCAACAAACGAACCAGTATTACCAGGAGAGGTGACACCAGGGTTAGTAGCAGAAGCAGAACCATACTTAGTACCATAGGCACTGAAGAAAGGAATGTTCATTGACTTGTAGATCTTGATACCAGCAATCTCGATGATGCCATTACCAGACTGAAGGGCAGAACCCTGTACGTCACGATTCACAAGACCATTAGAACCAACAGCTTGGATCAATTCGTAGTATTGTCTAGGATTTAGAACGCCCACGCGTCCGTCCTGACTAACACCCTTCTCGTCCATCGCAGCTGCGGCGTCATAGAAAGCGTTAATCAAAGAAGCAGGCACATAAGCATCAGATGCCTGGTTGTTAGTACCAACACGGATCTGTGTACCACCTGGTTCAACATAACCAGACTTAGTGATCGGTGATGCTGCACGTGCACCACGAGTGATAGCACGGAAGATCAAGCGGTCATATTTTTCGGCAAGAGCATAGCCGATTTTACGTGATATCTCCGACCTCAAATCGTAATGAGAGAGTACTTCGTCTAATTCATAAACGAATGCTGAACTAATCAACAGGTCATCAACCGTGATAGTTTTCTCAGCCACAGGAGGAGCGTTGTTGCTATCACCAAGGATGCTATTTCCAGGAGTATGGAATTCACTTTTGGTGCGCCCTGTGTAGATGAACTGCAAAGATTTGCCGTTCTTCAAGGTACGCTTCATAACCAAATCGCGAGCGATTGTGTTATTTTGGAAGCCTTTGAACATCTCTCCAGAGAAGAGTTTCAAATAAAGTGCACGGGTATCACCCGCCATGTTAGCCTGACCCAGCTGAGTTAGCTGAGCGGGGTTAACAGAAGATTGAAAAGCCATTTTAAAAAGAGAGTAATAACATAGACTCTCAAAGATCTTTGAGTTATTTAATTTGTATTGTGGTCTATCCCACCGTCTAGACGGCAAAGGGTATCCGCGTACGGGCCGATGCCAATAGTGATGAGGGGAATTGCACCCCTCTTTAAGATCTATCTCACTTGTTTATTGATTCTGCAGAACCATCAGTTTTTGGTGACCCTGCATTTACTATCATATGTTGTTGATAGCTTAACCTTTTATATCTGTTAGTGAATACATCAGGCATCCAATAGGTTACCTGCCACTCTACTTCTGAATTTAATCTTAGATGATCTTCTAATGAATGGTGGAAGATACCGATCTGTATGTAACCATCATGTGTTATCAAGTGGTCACCACAGTCGACTACAAAGCGATTAGCCAATTGAAGGTGCCACTAAGGCCACAGGTGTAGAGCTAGTTGATGCCAAGTCAAGTGGAAAGTTATGTGCATTACGTTCATGCATAACTTCCATACCAAGACCAGCACGGTTCAAGATGTCAGCCCAGGTGCTGACGACGTGTCCATCACTGGACTGGATTGATTGGTTAAAGTTAAAACCATTCAAGTTGAATGCCATTGTGCTGACACCTAAGGCAGTAAACCAGATACCAACCACAGGCCAGGCAGCAAGGAAAAAGTGAAGACTACGGCTGTTGTTAAATGAAGCGTATTGAAAGATGAGACGACCAAAGTAACCATGAGCAGCCACAATATTATACGTCTCCTCCTCCTGACCAAATTTATAACCGTAGTTCTGGGATTCAGTTTCAGTTGTTTCACGAACAAGTGAAGACGTAACCAAAGATCCATGCATAGCTGAGAACAAGCTGCCACCAAAAACACCA
>Ga0209535_1002195_pt1 | contig 12760 bp, 14 predicted proteins | sample LinPmetageLP28_FD_184041 | JGI IMG/M metagenome (GOLD analysis project Ga0209535, IMG submission 184041) | Marine viral communities from the Pacific Ocean - LP-28 (SPAdes) (version 2) | ecosystem: Environmental > Aquatic > Marine > Oceanic | place: Pacific Ocean | collected 2009-08-22
AGGTCAATCATTAACTTCTAACGTAGGTAGTATAGCTTCTACTACAGGAACAGCAGTAATAACTGTTACAGGTTCACAAGCTAATACAGCAATTGGTACAACTTCAACTCAAGGTGAAGTTTTTCAAGAAATTGGAGGATTAGTTGCTAATACATTTATAGGTACTTATTCAATAGCTGCAGGTGGAGCAATTACAATTGTAACTCCTGCTTTTGATTTAAATTCTAGTGTAGGTAATGTTATAACAGGAACTGCTAATTCAATAGATTTAATTGGTCAAGGAATAAATATAACTTCAGGTAATGTTTCAATTGCAAGTGGTAATAGTATTGAAATTACAGGAATAAATGCTAATGCAAATGTTAATTCAATAACAATTAGTTCTTCACATTTTTTAGCTATTACCGGTGAAGAAATGAACACAGCTTTAGCTACAATAATCCCTGATTCTAATAACTTTTTAAATATGACTGGAATTCAAGCAAATGTAACACCTGTAGATTTAAGATTTTGGGATAATATTTCTGATGGAAATACTGAAATTTGGACCAATATTTAAGTGTACAAATTAATACAAATATATATAGTTTACAAAATTAATTTAATAAGGTATAACAAAGTATGTCTTCAACTTTTACATCTAGATTAAAACTAGAACGTCAAGCTTCAGGAGCAAACTCAGGTAATTGGGGTAATCTTGTAAATTATGTTCTTAATAGAATTGACTCTTCAGTAAGAGGTTACATTGCAGTTAATGTTGCAGGGTCAGCTAATGTTACTTTAGTTTCAAATAATTCAACAGGTAACACTGATGACAGTGCTACAGATGATCAAGTTCATAATAAAGTTATAGAATTTACTGGTGCTTTAGGTGCCAACATTAATGTATTTACTGATGCAGCAGAAGGTGAATATGTATTATTTAATAATACAACAGGTTCTTACAGTTTAACTTTTGGAAATGCTGGCCATGCTGCAAATGGTGTAGTTATTAATCAAGGAACTAAATCTATTATTTACACAACTGGAACAGCTATGACAGATATCATGTCTGATCTAGGTGATGTTAAAGCTACAAGTTTAACAAGTAATGGCGATGTTACTATAACAGGTGATGTTGCACTAACTGGAAATTTAGAACTTAAAACTCAAAAAGCAGTCGTATTTGAAGATTCATCAGGTGGACAATTTGCTGCTTTAAAAGCAGCTGCAACTACAACAAGTTATACTTTAACTTTACCATCAGCTACTGGATCAGCAGATCAAGTTATAAAAACAGATGGTTCAGGTAACTTATCTTTTACAGATATAGAAGCTGGAATAAGTTGGAACACGGGATCAATTAAAACAGCTAATGTAACAATTTCAGCTAATGAAGGTTTATTTTGTAATACATCAGGCGGAGCATTTACAGTACAATTACCAGCAGGATCTGCAGGAACTGCAATAGCAGTCGCTGATTATACAAGAACTTTTGGTACAAATAATTTACTTATAAAAGCAAATGGTTCTGAAAAAATTGGTGGTGTTGCAAGTAATGATGCTGTTTTAAGTAATAATGGTCAAGCAGCAACTTTTATTTATGTTGATGCTACTGAAGGTTGGATCAATATTCAAAATGCAACAGATACTCAAACAGGTCAAGTACCTTTTATTACTGCCTCAGGTGGAAATGCAACTGTTGATGTGGGAGATTATAGAACACACGTTTTTACAAGTCCAGGAACATTAGTTGTTAATAATGGAGCACCATCACCTTCTGGAAATCCTAATGAAATTAATTATTTAGTAGTTGCTGGCGGCGGTGGAGCTAGAACAAGTTATGCAGGTGGAGCTGGAGCTGGTGGATTTAGAATATCTAATTCTGGTCCAGGTGGTATTCCTGCACCTACAATGTCACCTTTAGTTACTACTACAGCATTATCAGCATCGGCTGGATCATTTTCAGTAGCCGTTGGAGCGGGCGGACCCGGTGGACCTGGTCCATCAGGAGCTAATGGTGTTGATTCAACTTTTTCAACAATAACATCTTCTGGCGGCGGTTTTGGTGGATCTAATGGAGCTGGTGATACTGGCGGATCTGGTGGATCTGGCGGTGGTGGAAGAAGTGGCGGAAATGGTAATACACCTCCAGTAAGTCCTAATCAAGGTTTTGGTGGAGGAAATAGTCCTCCAGGAATTAATGCTCAAGGTGGCGGCGGTGGAGCAGCATCTGCTGGAACAACAGGTGGACCACCAAATGGTACAGCAGGACCTGGTGGATCAGGTAGTTATATAGCTGATGCTTTTATTGGCCCAACAGCTCCAAGTTATGGAACTCCAGGACCAGTAAGTTCAACTAGATATTTTGCTGGCGGTGGAACTGGCGGTAGAGATTCAGGTGGAGCAGCAACTGGCGGAATTGGTGGCGGCGGACCATCAGCAAATGGACCAACTTCTAATGGAACAGTAAACACTGGCGGAGGCGCAGGTGGAGCACCGAGTGGTTCTGGAACTGGTGGTAGTGGTATAGTAATGTTAAGGTACAAATTTCAATAGGTAAATATTATGGCACATTTTGCAAAAATAGGATTAAATAATAAAGTTATGTTTGTAACTCCTTTAGAAGATAAACTTTTAAAAGATAGTAACAATAATGAATTGGAAGTAATAGGTCAACAATATTTAGAATTTCATAATAATTGGCCTGCAGCAATGTGGATTAAAACTTCTTATAATACTTTGCATAATACTCATAAAGAAGGTGGTACACCTTTTAGAGGAAATTATGCAGGTGTAGGTTTTACTTGGGACGAAGATAATGAAATATTTTGGCCTAAAAAACCTTATTCATCTTGGGTAAAACATATTGCATCAGCTTCTTGGAAATCACCAATCGGTGATGCTCCAGCATTAACAGCTGAACAAGAATCACAAAACACAGCTCTTAGTCATTATTGGATTTACGATTGGAGCGAAGATAATCAAGCTTGGGAATTAGCAAATAAGAAAGCGTAGTTTATAAAAAGTGTTATCAAAAATTGTATTAAGTGATCAAACTTTATATTCTGGTGATATTAATTTACCTAAAGGTTACGAAATTGATAAACGAACATTAATTAAAGATATTTTAAGTTCTAATATTAATAACGAAAAATTTCCATATTCAAAAACTTGGGATCAATTAAATACTTACATTAGAGAAAATATTAATGTAGAGCATAATATTTCTTTAATTACTAAAGAAACTTGGGGAAATACTTACAAACCATTTGAAAACTCAGAGCCTTTATTAAATGTAGATCCAGTTGATTTAAGACATTCTCCAGATTTTACAGTATTGTATGGAGTTAAAACAAAAAATTGTAATGTAAGAATATATTTTGATCATAACAGACGTAAGGGAAGAAGTTGGGATGTTAATTTAAAAAGTAACATGTTTATTATGTTTCCCTCAACTAATCTTTATCATATAAGTAATAGTCAAGAAGATAATTTAAATATTATACAAACTATAACTTATGAATATCCATAAAAAATTTTTACCGCCTTTAATTTTTAAAAATATTCAATCTAATATAATGTCAGAAAAAATGCCTTGGTATTTTATCAATGGCATAAATGACATAAATGATGATTATTTTAAATTTACATTTACTTTTTTAGATGATTTAAAAATTAATAATGAAATGATAAAACTTATTAATCCTCTTTTATTAAAAATAAATACTAAAAATTTTTATTCTATAAAAGTTAATTTATTAACAAAAACAAATAAAATAATTGAACATGGTTATCATACAGATTTTAATTCTGACAGTAAAAAATTTAAAGGTAAAACAGCTTTATATTATATTAATACTTGTAACGGTTATACTAAATTTAAAAATGGTAAAAAAATTAAAAGTGAAGAAAATAAATTTGTAGAATTTGATACAAAAATTGAACATACAAGTAGTTCTTGTACAGATGAAAAAAATAGAATTGTAATAAACTTTAATTATGAATAATGAATTTATTTAATCACTATTGGTATTTTGAATCGGCATTAACACCTAGATTTTGTGATGATGTAATAGCTTATGCTAATAAACAAAAAGAAGTAATGGCATTAACAGGTGGGTATCAAAGTAAAAATTTATCTAAAAAAGAAATTAAAAATGTTCAAAAAAAAAGAAAATCAGATTTAGTATGGCTAGACGATACTTGGATATACAAAGAATTACATCCATATGTGCACGAAGCAAATGCAAGAGCTGGCTGGAATTTTGAGTGGGACCATTCTGAATCTTGTCAATTTACAAAATATAAACACAATCAATATTACGATTGGCATTGCGATAGTTGGAATAAACCTTATAAAAAAAAAGGACCTAGTAATGGCAAAATTAGAAAACTATCTATGACTTGTCAATTAACAGATGGTTCAGAGTATAGAGGTGGTGAATTAGAGTTTGATTTTAGAAATTATGATCCGCATATGAGAGATGAAAGTCAACACTTAAAAAAAGCAAAAGAAATTTTATCTAAAGGATCTATTATTGTATTTCCAAGTCACGTATGGCATAGAGTTAAACCAGTAACATCGGGCACAAGATATAGTCTTGTTGTTTGGCATTTAGGAAAGCCATTTAGATAATGAGTATACAAAATACTTCTATTTTTGGTTTTCCACTTATCAATACTAGAATTGATAAAAAATCGTACAATAAAAAAAATATAATTTCTAATATAGAAAAAAATTTTAATATTAATAATTTTAGAAACAACTGGGATAACGAAAGTGTTTTACATCATAGTAATAATGATTGGGATAATGAAAAATTTAATAAAATAAATTTTGAAACTCTAATACCTATTTATAAAAAAATTATTATTAATATTTTTAATGAATTAAAAATAGTTTCTAATTTTGAATTTAAAATAGTAAATTATACTTGTTTATCTAATACTAATTATATGAGTCCTCATATACATTCTGATTCAGATTTTTCAGCTATTCACTATATTCAATTTGATAAAAAAAATCATAAAGGAACTACTTTTGTAAATACTTCTCCTTATGTAGATTATATAAAAAAATTAGCACCACATTTATTTGAAAAACTATCGTCAAAAAATATTCAAAACTCTTGGTTATTTGGAACTTGGCTTAACGAAGTTAAAGAAGATGATTTTTATTTTTATCCAAGTTATTTAAAACATAAAATAGATCCTCAAATATCTAAAGATAAAAAAAGAATAACTATTGCTCTAAATATTAATCTTATAAAAAAAGAAGATAAAGATGTTTATTAATAATTATTTTAATACAACCATTTGGTCACAACAAAAAATAGAGTTTTTAAAATCATTAAACAAATTTTCTAATAGCTATATTAAATCTGCTAAAAATATTTCAGAAGTTAAAAAACATATAAAAAAATATGGTGATTTTGGTAAAAATTATATTTCAACACCTTTACTGCAAGATAATAATTTTAGAGATTTTAAAAACTATGTAGGTCAAAAATCTTGGGAATATTTAAATCATCAAGGTTATGATATGTCACAATATGAAATTATGTTTAATAATTTAACTGTTCAAGAATTTTCTAAAAAAGGAGGTAATAATTATTTAACTCATGCCGCAAAAAATCAACATGTTTCAGGTTTTTATTTTTTAAAATGTAGTGATAAAACACCTTCTCTTATATTTAATGATCCAAGACCAAGTGCACGTATTACAAAACTAATAATGAAAGATCATAATAAAATATATAACGGATCAGATTTAATTAACTTTACATTTACACCTGGAAATTTAATTATATTTCCAAGTTTTTTAGAACATACTTTTTCTGTAGATTATGGTCTTGAACCATTTAGGTTTATACATTGGACTGTACAAGCTATACCTAATTTAATGAACGATGATATTTAAAGTAATAAATATTAGTAAAAACGTAATTGATAAAATAATGTTTATTTTACAAAAAAATAATTTAAAAAAATGCGAAGCAACAACATGTACTGTTAATGGTTATCAAACAGAAAATATAATAAAATTATTTAATAATGATATATTAAAAAAAATATTACCAATTGATAATTTACATAAAAAAATATTTCATATTCATTATATAAAATATAATTCAAATGGTTATCAAGCAGAACATTGTCATGAAACAACGGAAAAATATTCTTTTATATTATATTTAAATGATTCTGATGGAGATACTGTTTTTAAAGAACCTATAAATAAAAAGATAACACCTAAATTAGGTAAGCTTATTTTTTTTGATTCTAGTATATTACATAGAGGAGAAATATCTAATAAAGGTAAAGAAATTTTAGTTGGAGCGGTAGATAAAAATGTTTAATAGTATTTTTTCTTCTTACTTAAATATAGATTTTTTTAATATAGATTTAAAAGAAATAAAAAAAGAAATTTTTAAATTAAAAAAAGATGATCCTAAAGGAAAAATTATAACTAATAATGGCGGGTGGCAAAGTCAATCTTATAGAGAGATTAAAAAACCATTAGAAAAATTATTTAATGAAATTAATAAAAGTATTTTAACCGTTCAAGAGAAATTAAATTTAAATAATAACTTAACTTTAACAAACTATTGGATTAATATTAATTATCTTGGATCTTTTAATAAACCTCATCACCATGATAAGTCAATGGTTTCGGGAGTTTATTATATAAATACACCTAAAAAATCTGGAAATATTATTTTTACTCAACCTTATACTGTATTTCCTACAGAAAAAAATATAGATATAAAACAACATAATGAATATAATTCTGATTATTGGACAGTAAAACCAGAAAAAAATAAATGTATTTTATTTCCGTCATATTTACAACATTATGTCGAATCAAATTTAAATAAAGAAGAAAGGATTAGTATTAGTTTTAATTATGAGTTTTAAAAAAAATAAATATACTATTATTCGTCAAGCTATATCAAAAGACTTAGCAGCCTTTATTGCAAATTATTTTAATATGCAAAAACAAGTTCACGATACTTGTAAACAACAAAGATACATGTCACCTTTTGAAACTATTATAGGTCACTACGAAGGTGAGAATGAACAGATACCAGAAACTTATAGTCAGTATTCTAATATTGCTATGGAAACTTTAATGTTAAAATGCCAACCAATAATGGAAAAAGTAACTGAGCTTACTTTATATCCAGCTTATACTTATGCAAGAATTTATAAAAAAGGTGATGAATTAAAAAGACACAAAGATAGATTTAGTTGTGAGATATCAACTACTATGAATTTAGGTGGAGATGATTGGCCTATATATCTAGAACCATCTGGAGAAGCAAATAAGAAAGGTGTACGAGTAGATTTAAAACAAGGAGATATGTTAGTTTATAGAGGTTGTGAATTAGAACATTGGAGAAATAAATTTAAAGGCAACGAATGTGTTCAAACTTTTCTTCACTATAATAGTACTAAAACACCTGGAGCTAAAGAAAATATGTTTGATAAACGTATACATTTAGGTCTTCCAGCTTGGTTTAAAAATAAACCAATATAATATTACAAAGATTAACCTATAATTTTATAAATTTTGTTGTATAATATATTTAATTATGCCATTAACTCAATTGAATTTTCAACCTGGAATAGATACTGAAAACACTCAAACTGGTGCTGAAGGTAGATGGACTGACGGAGATAAAATAAGATTTCGTAAAGGACTTCCTCAAAAAATAGGAGGATGGACTAAATTTAGTACATCTTATTATGTCGGAGTAGGAAGAGCTTTAGAACAATGGTTTGCTTTAGATGGAGCTAGATATGAAGCTCTAGGAACTGACAGAAAAATTTATGTTTATCAAGGAGGAGATAATCAAGATGTTACTCCAATAAGAGCTACAGCTAATATAGTTAATGCTTTTACAACATCTAGTGGTATTTCTAATGTAGTAATTACTCACTCTGCTCACGGAGCAATTCTTGGTGATTTTGTAACTATAACAAATACAAGTACAGCTGTAGGTGGAATTCCTGCTACAACATTAGATGCTGAATATGAAATATTAGAAATTAATAACGCAACTTCTTATACAATTCAAAGTAATGCATCAGCTACTTCTAGTGCTGGTCCTACTGGTAACTGTACTGTAAGTTATCAATTAAATATTGGTCCTAGTGTACAAACTTTTGGTTTTGGTTGGGGAGCAGGAGCTTGGAATGCTGGAACATGGAATACTCCTAGAACTTCATCTCAAATTATTCTTGATGCAAGGTTATGGTCTATAAATAATTGGGGACAAGATTTAGTTATAACTCAAAAAGACGGATCAACTTATGAATGGCTTGAATCAGGTGGAATGTCTGATAATAGAGCTACAGTAGTTGCTAATGCTCCTACTAATTCTACTTTATCTTTAGTATCTACAGAAACTAGACACGTTGTATGTATGGGAACAGAAACTACTATTGGCTCTCCGTCTACACAAGATAAAATGTTTATTAGATGGTCAGATCAAGAAAATTATAATTTTTGGACTCCTAATGTAACTAACTCTGCTGGATCTCAAAGAATAGCTGGAGGTAGTGAAATCAGATGTTCAAAACCAGCTAAAGGAACTATATTAGTATGGACAGATACAACTATGCAATCAATGTCTTTTATAGGTCCACCTTTTATATTTGGTTTTAGACAATTAGGTAATGATTGTGGAGCTGTAGGTTTAAATAGTGCAATAGTAATAGATGACGTTGCTTATTGGATGTCTGATGGACAGTTCTTTAGATATGCTGGTGCTGTTCAAGAAATTCCTTGTAGTATTCTTAATCATGTATTTGATGATATTAATAAAGTTCAATACTCACAAGTATATGCGGCTCAAAATTCTAACTTCTCTGAAGTAATATGGTATTACTGTTCTGCTTCTTCTAGCCAGTGTGATAAATATGTTATATATAATTACTTAGAAAACTCTTGGTATTTTGGAACTATGGATAGAAGTACCTATCAAGATAATGGAGTTGAATTAAATCCTTTAGCTACAGAATATTTTCCTACTGATACATCTAATACTATTTCTACTATTAATGGACTAACAGCTGGAAGAAGTATTATATATGCTCAAGAATCAGGAGTAGATGCTGATGGAGCTGCTTTACCCGCTTTTATACAATCAGGTGATGGAGATATAGCTGATGGAGAAACATTTAGTTTTATTAATAAAGTTATACCAGATTTTCAAAATATGACTGGTACAGCTAATGTTACTTTAAGTGTTAAAGACTATCCTAATGATACAGCAACAGTAGGAGAAGCTTTAACAGTAAGCAACACAACAGGGTTTCTTAATACACGTATTCGTGGTAGACAATCTAATATAAAAATAGAAAATACAGCGGTCGGAGATAATTGGAGATTTGGTACGCTGAGAGTAAACATAAAACAAGATGGAAAACGATAAATATAAAATACGACCAGCTCGAATATCAGATGCTGTTCGAATACGAGAATTACTTAAAACATGGCTTATAGAAGCTCCATTTAACTTTGGAAATACTAATAATGCTAAAGCCCTTGAAAATATAGTGTTTTACATTAAGAATAGTTTTGTTATAGTAGTAGAACATGAAAATATTATTGTAGGAACATTAGCTGCAACAGTTGATGAGACATGGTATAGTGACAAAAAGTTTATGAGAACTTTATGGTTACATGTTAATCCTAAACATAGAAACTTTAGGATATTTCGTTCTATAATGATTGTTTTTAAAGAATACGCATTAGCTAATAAAGTTACAGCGATATGTGAAATCTTTCAAGGTAAAGACGTTGAAAGAAAAGATAAAGCTTTTAGTAAATTAGGATTTAAAGTTATTGGAGGAACTTATATAGTCAATGGGTAGTATTTTTAAACCAAGCACAACAGTAGTACAAGCACCTCAGCAGTCATCAACTAGCTATGATATACCTGAGTACTTTAAAGAAATTCAAGAACGAACTTTAAGAACAGCTGAAAATGTTTTTAGTCAACCTTATAAAGGTTTTCAAGGTCAACGTATAGCTCAATTAGATCCATCAGAAATTCAAGCAGAAAATATTTATAAAAATCAAATTGTTCCACAATCAGGTCAAATAGCTAATATTGCAAATCAAACTTATGACACTGCTACTGCTCAAGCTTATGCTAACCCTTATGAAAATCAAGTTGTTTCTGGAGCTTTAGGAGATTTACAAGAAGCTTATGGACAAAGTCAAAAAGCAATGGATGCTTCGGCAATAGGATCAGGTGCTTTTGGTGGAGAAAGACAAGGTATAGAAAATGTTTTAGGACAAGAAAGATATTTAGATTCAGTCGCTGATACATCAGCTAGATTAAGACAAGCTGGTTTTGAATCAGGTGCAAATAGATTTATGCAAGATAGAGCAGCACAAATGGGAGGAGCAACTACTCAATTAGGTGCTTTACAACAAGCTTCACAAGGTCTTAATGCTTTTGGATCCCAAGCAAGAGGTATAGAACAAGCTGGTCTTGCAGAAACTTACAGAGATTTTATAGAAGAAAGAGAATATCCTGCTGGACAAATAAGACAAATGGTTGGTGCTTTAGCAGGTGCTCCTATAAGAAGTTATGGAGAAGAAAGATCAGGATCAGTAGGTACACCAGTTGTAGGTGCTTCTCCTTTTGGTCAAGTAGCAGGTGCAGCATTAGCTGGAGCACAATTTATGTCTGATATAAGATTAAAAGAAGATATTAAATTAGTTGGTAAATCTCCTAAAGGAATTAAAATTTATAACTTTAAATATTTAGGTGATGATAAAACATATCAAGGTGTAATGGCTCATCAAGTACCACAAGCTTCTGTTGCAAATGAATTTGGTTACTTAATGGTAGATTACTCTAAACTTGATGTAGAATTTAAGGAGGTTTAATGGACGAAAGTTTTCCTAAAAAAGTTGATGAAAAAGTTGATGAAAAAGTCAACGAAAAAATAGTTCTTGATCTTGATGGTTCTTTAAAAAGTTTTTTAAGCATGAACGAAAAAGATCAAATAAATTTTTTAAATAAAGTTGGAAAAGACGAAGTTGATGTACAAAATGATGGTGATGAAAAAGAAGAAAAGAAAGGTTTATTTAAATCAATAGGAAATGCTTTTTCTAATTTATCTGGTAAATTAGAAAATAATATTGAAACAATGTTAGCTGATCCTGGAAAAAGGGCTCTTTTTTATGCTGGAACTGATATAATTGATAAAGCATCAAGGATCACTCCTATTAGTTCTGGTAAAGCTCAATCTCCTTTTGGTCAAATTGCTTCTGGTTTTGGAAGTGGAGTAAAGAGAGTTAAAGCTGAAGAAATGTCGGCAGCTAATGCTGCTGCAAAATCGACTTCTACTAATTTAGCAAACCAAATAAAATTACTAGAATTAGGAATAAAACAAGAGGAACCTGATAAATTAGAATTAAGATCATATGATAATTTAGATAAACAATTTGAAGATATACAATCAGCTGTAAGTGCAGGAGCTACATATAATCAACAAAAAAAATTAGTTGCAGAATTTGCAGCTAATAAAAATAATGCAGTTCTTCCAGTTGGTAAAATTAAAAGTAAAATTCCTTTAATATTACAATCAGTAAATGAATTATTACCAGTTGGTTTAAGACAAGATAATGAATTTTTTAAACAAATAGAAACAGACGCAGATTTTCTTAATAGTTCAAATAAATTAACTAATGTAAATGTATTAACTGCTTTAACTAATACTAAATTAGTTCCAGTATCTGATAAAGACTTAGAAGTAGTAAAAACTACAAAAGTAAGTATATCAGATCCTGCTCAAACTTATTTAACAAATTTAGTATATCAAGATGCTATAAATACAATTAATGCAGAAACGGTTGCTTTTAAAAATGATTTTATAGAAAGTAGAGGATCTAAAAGAGGATCTAAAAGAGATTTTAATACTGAATTAAATTCAGTTGGTGCTTTAAACACAAGAAATAAAATATTAGAAGAATCAAAATATGACAAAGAACAACTTTATGCAGAAGCAAAAGTATTAGGATTTGTTCAAGATTATGAAAAATATGGAAATGAGATAATAGATTTTTCTCCATTTGCTTTAGCTTCTGCTAAAGCTTCTTTAGATATGGGAGGTAAAGATAGTTATGGTAGATTTACTTATAATAGTACTAATGAGGGAACTGGTGCTAATACTACAGTTACTAATAATGGAGAATCTGTTGATGGTGACAGCTGGAAAGAAAAATATCCTAATATAAAAAATTTATCAGAAGAAAAAACAATAAAGGAAAACTAAATGAGTAGTGAATCTTTAGTTACTTCGAAAGACGAAGAAAAACAAATCCCTATTCTTAATATAAATAGAAATGTTGGTGAAACTAACGAAGGTGAAATAATGCCTGAAAAAGTTTCTCTTGAAGAAAAAGTTATTCCAGCAGAAAATGAAAATTCAGAATTAAATAATGAACAAGATATGTCAGTTAAAGGTGCTGATAACATTTTAAGTAAGGAAATTGATAACTCTGCTAATGAATCTTTAGCAACATCTAAAACAATAGAGAGTAAAGTCGAGGGTGTCGTGGATCAAAACGATATCATAGAAATTCCAGAAGATGAGTTTTTAACTAAAAAAACAGAAGTTGAATTTACTCCTGAAATGCAAAAAGTAATTGAATTATATTCTACTTTTGAAAATGATATAGGTCCTTATGTTACAATAGATCAAGCTAAAGAAGTAGTAACAAATAATTATAATGATGAAACAATTGCTAAAG
>Ga0209535_1002196_pt1 | contig 12759 bp, 9 predicted proteins | sample LinPmetageLP28_FD_184041 | JGI IMG/M metagenome (GOLD analysis project Ga0209535, IMG submission 184041) | Marine viral communities from the Pacific Ocean - LP-28 (SPAdes) (version 2) | ecosystem: Environmental > Aquatic > Marine > Oceanic | place: Pacific Ocean | collected 2009-08-22
CAATTGAATCCCATAAAAATAATAAATCAAAAGGTAAATTACCTTTCTTTTGTTCATCCATTAAATCTAAAATAAATCCAGCTACATCTTCAATGGAATTAATAGTTTCTCTATCTACATAAATAAAATTGCCATCATAATTAGTAATTTCACCTGTTTTTTTATCAACAACTTCATTAACTTCCATACCCATCATTTTAGCATGATCCCAAGACCATTTCATCTCTGTAATAATAAATACAGGCATTATACCTCGTTTTTGAGCTGCAACAGCAGCTTCTAAAAGTGCTGTAGTTTTGCCTGTATCTGAGTGTCCTCTAAGTAATACAATGTGACCCATAGGAATACCTGGAATAGAAGTAACATCTTGAAATGCTGATGATAATGGAATCCATTCTTGATCCTTAAATTTAACATTCTGTTTTAAACCTTTTTTGTCTTTAAAGGCATTTAAATCAAATTTAGATCTAAGTTCTTTGGAGGCAGCCTCCGTAAGTGATTTTCTTTTCGTCATATTTAAAAAGGTAAATCGTCAGATTTTTCATCTTTAGAATCAAATAATGAATCAAATTTATCTGCTTTTGATGTAGTATCTTTACCTTCAAGTGAATAATTATTAGACTTATCACCATCAAAAGCTACTGCAGGTTCTGAACTAATTGCACCTTCTTCCCCTTCTGGTTGTAAAAATGATTGTAAATTAGCTTTTACTTCATCAAAAGTAAGCCTTTTAAATACATTTTTAGGATCTGGTTGGTCATCTAATACCTTAGAAACTAAAGAGGGGTCTGTACTAATTGGAGATGTGCTCATTGATGGAGAAATTGTTGTTTTATTATAAGGTGTTCCTGTTACTTCAGGTCCTACTGTAGTTAATTTAATATCTCTACCTGCTGATGGTTCAGTGTAATCACCAACTTCTGCGTCAGCTGCTAAATTTAAAAACGCTTGGTAAACTTCTTTACCAAATTGCCATAATTTTACACCTTCAGTTTCTTCACCTCTTACAACTACAGGAGCAAAAATACGAGTTTTAGCGTCTAATTTTTTAGCTAAATACCAATTATCTTTATCCCCACTTTCACGTAATTGTTTTGCAAATTCTTGGATTGGGTCTTTTTCACCCCAATTCATTGGAGATGCCATTACTCTTTGGCCTATGCCATAGTAAAACATCATTTCTGTAAATGGGAATGATTTATTATATTTATTAGGAACAATTCTGATTTGTTGTTTACCTATAGATGGTTTCCAAAATAATGATTTACCACCTCCTTTATTTGAGTTTGTTTGGGTTTGAAGTGACTCTAACTTCTGTTTGATTTGGTTTAAATCCATAATAACTTTTTTATTTTTTAATAACTGTGATTAATATACAAACTATTCCTAAAATAACCAAACTATAGTTCAATTATCTTATGAATTTTTGTTTTCAATTGCTTTAACTCATCATGTTGAGTTAAAAGTACTGAATTTTTGTAATGCTCCCAAGTAATAGGGAATTTAGTATCAACTACACCTCCATTTAATTTTTTAATTAATTCATTTAAAGCATTAATGGTATAAAGTGTATTTGTTTCTTTTTTTCTATGTACTAAGATTGTATTTTCAGGTAAGTCCGATATATTACCTTGATCAATATTATAAGTACATACATACTCTTCATTTGACTTAATATACAAAACAAATATTTTATTATACATAATATTATATTTATCTGTAATGGTACTTAGAAGATTATCTAAATTTTCTAAAGTAGTAAAAGTACAAAATAACTTATTGTTCAAATCTCCTAAATTTTGGTTAGTAATGTCTGAAAAATCATCCATTGTATACATATTAGAAGTTTTATTTAAAATTGTAGTTGTCTCCATAGCACGTTTTTATTTGTAATTTATGTTTGCTAAATAAATTTTTTATTTCACCTAAAACCTTTTCTTCTTCTTTACTAACATCAAATAAAAACGAATCATAAGTGTATAAAACTAATTTAGTTTTTTTATTTTTTAATAACTTAATTATTTCCCACAATATATGAACATTCATTGCGGTTTCCAAATTTTGTAGTAAATAATTTAATAATTTTTGAGGTTTCATTTCATTTAATTTTTTCTTTTCAAATCGATGTTTTGAAATAGGACATTCAACCCACCCTTTTTCGTTAAACTCTTTCCATAATTTATCAGTATATACTTGAACTTTTTTAAAAAATTCTAAGTGCTTATATTGATCAAATACTCCCCCATATAGTTGCTTAAATGTTAATTCTTTAGCTTTTTTATACTCCACCCCATACATTTTCGCAAAGGAAGAATGAATATCCTCATTACCAAAATCAAAATCCACCAACTTAGCCAACAAAGTAGGGTGATAAGCACCAATGTCAAACTCAATAAAAGTGTCATTGCGGGGTATAAAACTTTCTCTACTATTGTTTTCTTTATTAAGTGCGGCATAATTTACTCCTTTAAATTTATTACTTGGTCTTCCTGTAAGTGTTTTAAAGTTGTATTGCGTGTAGATGTATTCTCCATCGATTGGGTGAAAGTGCGTTTCAAACTTTTCTTTGTTAACTCGTATACCACTTCTTTCAATGGAGTTGAATACCATTGAAACTTTATTATTGTAGAATTCATTAATTGGTTCATTTATTTTATCTTTAAGGTTACTATATATTTCTTCACAATATTCATAATGTTTAACTATGGGTATTATTTTATTTATGTCTTTTTTATTAGGATATTTTTTATTAAATATGTTGTGGGTTTGTAGTAGTTCTGGTATATATGGAGGATTTTGTTGGTTAATGTCAAAGAGACCTTTTAATGGTAAATAATGTAAAAATTCTTTTTTATCTCGTACATATATGCTATCAAATTTATGTAACATTGTGTTTACATCCGTTATATTTACATTTAAGGTTTCACTATGGTGGAGTGGCACAATAAAACCTTTAGTTGATACTAACGGTCTAATATATAAAGCACAAATATTATTTTGTGAGGGATGGATTAAATAACTATTTGGAATTAATTCTATAAAAACCTTTTTCCAATTAGAATTTGAAAACTGTTCAAATTGAACTTTACTTTCAACTAACCAAAACATAACTTTTTGTTTACAATATATGAAACCTTTATTTAATATCCACCTCCAGTTGAAGAACGAGTAGATCTATATTCTAAATCTTGTGTTTCTCCTGTTTCAATTACATTTGTTTGATTAAGTGAATCAACTATTTCTCCTTTATAAAACTTTTTATAAAATAACCTCATGTGTCCTGTTTCAGTATGGAAGGGACCTACCATAGGTCCTTGTGATTTATGAACATGATAAAAACCCTCATAATCATCTCCATTCATAGTTAGTAATAATCCCCCTTCAGTATATAAATTTGAAGCTTCAGGATATAAATAATATTCTAAATAATTTTCTTTTAAATATTTATTTAATCCTTTTCTTTTTATTTCTTTTTCTTTTAAAAAAATCATTCCATTATTAGCTTTAAAAACTTGTTCAATATCACCTTTTATAGTCCACGTAAGTGTAAAAGGAAGATAATGTTCCCAAGTCCAAATTGGATTTTTAGATTTTATTTCATTATATACTTCTAAAGAAGTTTCTTTAAAAATATCTTGATTTATTTTAACTACAAAATATCTTGTATAGTAATAATTTTCATAATCCTCAGAAGTTGGAAATGTATGTATTGTTGGAGGTATTGTTTTTACTAAGTTATAATCAGTTTTTTTTAATTTTCCATAAATTTTAAGATCTTGCCCCGCACCCCAAAATTGGTTGTATTCTACTGTATCAGGTTCTACTCCTTCAATATCTGGGGCTTCAATAAGATCTTTTTGATAAATTTCTTCATTAGGTGGGTTATTTGGATTTTTACCTGTATATGCTTTTCCATTAGATAATGTGTAATAAAATCCTGCATAAGAAGTATCATCCTTAACATAAAACCATTCTACTCCTGGAGTGAATTGATTTTCTTTTACCTGTGATTTAGGAATATATACCATATTTATTATTTATTAAGGTTTTGGTACTGCATTTTTTGTTTCTGGAGCTGAAAGATAATAATTATATAATATGTCTCTAACTGAAAAATCTAATTCATCTCTTCCCCCAAAATTAGAATGTTCTTGTTTAGCAATATAGGCAACATCAGTAGCTTTTGTATATGTACCATTTGGATTTTTTTGCCCTTTATTAATTCTTAATATAGTAAAATACTTATTACGTTTAAGATAACCAGCACCTTTTAATAATATTGTTTTTTTAGTAACTGAGTCTTTTACATTCCCTCCAATTATTTCTGCTTTAAACATCAAACGTGCCCCCGAAGAGGCATTAATAACTTTAGTTACTATATCTCCATGGGTAGGTCCTGTCCATACTGGTGATTGATAAGTTAAAGTATTTTTTACAAAATTAGGTTCTTCTTTTGTACCTATATTTGTAGACCTATTTGTTATTACTATATCACCTACTTCTACTGGACTAGTATTTGGGTCTATTGCAACCCAATCATATGGTGGAAACCCTCCAGGATTATTTTGAAACGTTTCTGTACCTTTTCTTACTTGTTGTGCATAATCTGCGTGTGCTGCTGAATTAGGAAAAACTGTAGCTGCTTTAATTCCTACAACATAACTAATAAATACAGCACTCCATGGAGTAGCATCAACATATACTTCAAATTCATTTTGTGGTTCATCAGTAGTAGCTGATGGTTTATCTGGTTCATCTTTCTTTTTAGGTGGATCTGATAGTAAAGATCCACTTAATGTAACTGGTTTAAAACTAGGTACAGATAATGTGTTTATTTGAGTTGACCATGTTTTAACATCAACAGTATGATTGATACCAGTTACCTTAATTTCAATATTATCCCCATCATAAGATGGAGGAAGAATATCATCTGTCATTTTAAATTTTTCATATAATTTCATTCCTGATAGTCCCTCCATTTCTAAGGTTAAATTAAAAGGTAAGAAAAATGGTGCGGGAGTAACATTATTTTTAGCTAATTCTCCTCTTACTAAATGAAGATAAGTAGTATAATTTTCTGTAAGATCATTTGAAACTTCTGTTGTAAAATTATAAAAACTTTCTCCACCACTACCCGCACTATATGGTATTCCTTCTCTAAGGTACATACTTGCTATAGGTGATATTTTATTATTATCTTTTTGATAATATAATTTTTTTGTTTTTATGTCATATATTTGTTCAACAGGGGATGCAGATCTAGAAACTTCTGGTTTTGCAAGCTGTGTGCTATCTAGTTTTTGGGGTAAAATTCTATCAATTAATCCTTCATTATAATTTGAAAATGAAGTAGAATTACCCATAAGATTATTTCCAGATGATTGAGCCCCAATAGTAATTATAGCTGCAAAATCTTCTCCTATTTCAGCATTTAACCCAACACTAGTAACAAAAGAACCTTGGTTATTTTTTACTCCAAAAATATTAATTGTTGAAAATTCATCTGGTTTGTTTTCTACTAATCCTGGTTTTGGAGATTTATCATATATTTTTATTGTACCATCATATTGATCAATAACAGGTGTAAAATCATTAATACTACCCATAGATGAATTTATTCCTGCTAATATCTTTTTTAAATACTCTATAACAGATATAGATCCATCATTATTTTTAGGTAGTTCTGAAATTGCTGATGAAGCAAATCTTAAATTTATTAACATATTACCTAATCTCCCTACAAAAGGATTATTTTCTACAAGAAAATTTTGACCCTCCATTAAAGTTGTATTTAATTCAGAATCTATAGGTAATTCATAATCATATTCTACTACATCTTTAAATCCCATTACATTATTAGGTGTTAAACACTTTTGGGGCTGAGTAGAAATATTAGGGGGAATGATTAACATAAAATTATCATCATTCTTTAAATTAGCATAATTAAAATCAAATTTTAACATTGGTGTAGATCTTCCACCTATTATAGAAAATAAGTTAGCATTATTTTCGAGGATTTTTAGTAAAGCAGCAAATTTTAGATATACACTTTTTGATTTTTTTGCTCCTCCTCCATCTAATTTCATTTCTCCAACATAAGTATTATCTAAAAGAAAGCAACCATCTTTTATTCCCTGAAAATTTTTAAACATTCCTGCAGAGAAATCAGATTCTTCAGAAAATTGTTGGGCAATATTATAAAAAATCTTATTTAGTTTAGTATCATCTTTATTTGTTAATACAGGATTACTAGAATTATTATGAGTAATAATTGCTTGATTTCTTTCATTAAATAATACTCTTTGTTCTTCTAAAAAGGCACGAATTTCCTTAATTGGGGAATTTGTATCAACATTAGTATCATAATTTCTTAAGATTCTATTCATTTGTTTCTTAAAATACTTAGGCATTTTATCAACGCTGCCCTCAGTACCATCATTGACAAAAAAAGCAATAGTTTCTCCTAAAAATTGGATTGTAAAATCTTCTAATTCAACTTCTGTTTGTTCTATAGAATTTTTTCCATCACCATCTTTTTTTGGATCAGTTACATTTAATTTTAGTGAATTTATAACATCACCTACTCCAGTTAAAGTAACTTCACAATTATAAGAACCATCTGAAGCAAAACTCCATTTAAAATTACTTATTACACCAAAGATAGCTTCATAATTACCAGAATATCTTAATCTTTCTTGTGCTATAAGTTGATACATTTGAAATTGATTGTTTCTCCCTGGAAAACTACCAGGTTTTAATAAAAAACTTAAAGGTTCAGATTTAAAACTATTAAATTCTTCTAAATTTCCTTCATTATTTAAAAATGTAGACCAACCAAATTCTAATAAAAGGGAATATCCTGGTCTTAAATATAATGCATCTATTAATGCAAATTGTGTTCTACTAAAACATTTTATGCTAATTGTTGCTTTACTAAGAACACCATCATTATAATACGTAGATTGACATTTTTCAATTCCAGGCATAGGTACGTATCCTCTTTCATTTACGCCCCCCCAACCATAAGCTCCATTAAATATTTCATTACTATAATTTAAACCTTTATTAAGTTTTACTTTTGAAGATATTATTTTTCCTTGATCATCTTCTGTTTCTTCTAAAGTAAGTGCCCCACCTTGAAGAATTAATTTTTTAGCTAAATTAGTATTTTTTATTATATCTCTACTAATACCCAAACTAGCTAATTTATTTAAAACACTATTATCACCTTCGTTTCCTGTTAAATCAACAGAACTTGCTAATCTTAACCAAGGAGTTTTAGTTGTATAATATTTTAAATTATCAGCACTAATTGGTATTTTACCTTTAAAACCTTCATTTATTCCTTGTCCTAATGCTTTTTGTCTTGTTTCTATTTGTTTTTTTACATAAGGTTCAAAAGGTCCTCCTTCAATATTACTCATAACTTTATCTATTTAATTCATTATAACTATCAATTATAGGAGAAATATCTTGTGGTATTCTAATTTGTGAACCTATAGGAATAAATAAAGAATCAAAAGGAATGATATTTGGGTTTGCAATAGCTATAATCCAATATAACGTTACATCTCCATAAAATTGAAATGCTAGATTTTCTAATCTATCACCAAATTCTGACACAGCATATATGTCACTTTCACTTAAAGGTGCTAGTGGATATTTTGAAGGGTTAGAATATGTTAATCCCCTATTTCTAAGATTATTATTTTTAGTTTTAAGTCTTCTATTTACTGAGTACCTATTCATTACTATTTTTTATTGGTTGTCTATATTTAGAGCCATACCCATTATCTCCAGCATAGTTATTTTGTCTTCCATTGCTTAAACTTATAAATGTTTCATTTCCTACTGCTCTTAATTCTCCTTCTTCATTGTATAACATTCTTTGTCGTGAAGGTAAGAAATCTTCTACTGGAGTAAACGCTAAGGTAACCTCTATTCTATGAGGTAGTTCTTTAACTGAAGGATCTGAATCACCATTAGCATCTATTGCTATTTCCCATGTAGTATCATCTGGTATAGTATAAGTTAATGAAGTTAATACACCTGGTATTTCATATAAGTAACCTCCAACTGTCATTCTAACCATATTTCCTCTCATAAATCCAGATGATGTATAATCTGGTGCTAAAGATGATGCTAAAAAGTTTAATTTAGCAAACATAGGAATTAATTCTGCTTTTGAAGTTGCCATCATAGTAAAACCCATTGCTATGTCTCTTTTAAAACCTCCATAATTTTTAAATGTATTACCTCTACCTACATATTGAGTATCATTCCAAGTAGCTCCATAACTATCAGTAAACCCATTTATATATGCTCTAAAATGTAAATAAGTAGCTTTTTTACCTTCATCAGCTCCATTATTTACTACTGCTATTCTAAATTTTACAAAATCATTTATTGGTAAAGTATGATCAGGTCCTTCAGCTTCATACATTTTTAATGCTGTTATTTTATCTAAGGCCTCCATTTCCCAAGCAGGAACACCATAATTAAAAACATTATGAGATGCATTAGGATTATCACCTGTATTATATGTTATAGCTTGTCCTGGGTCTCCTAATCCTACTCTTAATCCTTTATTTTTCTTTCGATAATCAGGAGCTAAATGTATAATTTTAGATGAAAATATTTCAGGATTATCATCAACATCTGATCTTTCAATTCCTAATCCTCCCTCAATTCCTATTACAAAATTTCCAAAACTTCTAGGATATAAATATCTTCTATTATTATCTACATAATTTCTAAATTGATCCCCTATTAATAAATTACTATGAGTTCCATTTTGACTTACTCCTGCCCCATTATATAAAGGTTTTGTAGTGTATAAATTTAAATAATTTCTTATAGCATTATATGTTGGTCTATGTTTAAATATATTAGTTTTACCAAAACCTAATATAGAACCTGGTCCCCCACTATATGAATATAATATAGGTGTATCTGTGTTGGTTTTTATTGATCCTGGGTTGTATGTATACTTTGCTACTGGATCTGCTAAATTACCTATAGTAATTTCTTCATTATTTGTTCCTGTTGATACAAAACTTTGTAAAATTGTTAACCTATTAAGAGATGTTTCTTGAGAATTTTTTACTACTGCAGAATATAAATTTAAAGCAGCATTTCCTGTTCCCCCTCCTTCTTCTACTCCATTTCTTGCATCAGATTCTGGGTTATCTATACCTCTATTCATACCAGAAGGTCCACCTAATGAACCCACAGGATTTAAACCATTTTTATTTAAGTGTATACCCGCCCATCCTAAACCAGCATCAAGTAAAGTACCTATAGGTAAATAAGCACCTTGATTCATTGCTCCTCCAAAATAACCTGCTCCAAAAGAAGCTTGAGTTTTAACACTTGCTTTTGATAATAAATTTTGTTTTAAAGTAAAAAATAAACCCCTAGGAGACTTAAGATCAACAAACATTTGAGCTAATCTACTTATATCTGTAATTGCCTTAATAGGGGCTAAAAAACCATCTCTTAGTATAAAATCAGGACCTGATAGGAGAGGCATACCTTCTCTTAATGGTCCAGTTCCTTCAGGAATATCTTTTACTATATAAGGTTGGTTACTTGAACCCCCAGCAGGTCTATCCCCACCAAACGTTAAATTTTTTAAATTTGTTTTTAAATTAATTAAACGACTGCCATCCCTAGTATTAGGTACGTTGGTTATTGACATAATTTATTTATTTATACTCCACCTATAGCTCCAGCAGGTATATTATTTTCATATCTATTTGATGGTTCCTGATGTGTTTGAGATGCTTCACCAAGTTCAGATGTTGAAGGTGTTGAATAAGCTATAGCTGATGCTCCAAAATTAGTATAAGCAGGAGGAGTACTTCCTGGAGTACCAATATTAGAATATTGATTATGAAGTAATGAATTACCTACAACACTTACATTCTCAGGAACAGATATATTTACATTTGGAGAAACAGGAACACCTAAAGTTGATCCATTTTCTTTAAATAATTTATCTAAATCTTTCATTTTTATTATTTTTTATTAATTATTAATTTATTATAAATATTACCCCATTTTGGAACTTGCAAGTGCTAAAGATTTTCCTACTTTATTTCCATCCATATACACATCACCTCCATTTTCTATTGCTGATAATATACCAGATAGTAGAGCTTCTATATTAGAATTATTACCTCCTCCTAAATTAGTTCCTCCCATTAATAAATCACCTTTATTATATTTAATTGGTCTTTGACCTGGTCTTATAATAAAATCATTTAATTCTTCAGCATTATCAATAGGAACAACTAACTTTTCTCCAAATTCATTTTCTCTTTCTCTACTTCTGTTAACTAAAGGTGCTAAACCTTTTTCCTTTCTATATTTATTAGTTTCTACATATTGGGCTTGTAATTTTTCGGCTCGCATAGCTTTTTTATATGCACCTTCATCATCTGAACCTATAGCTGCTAAACCTCTTCCTTTTCTTTCTTCATTAATTCTTTCAAGATTTTTTTCTTTTTTAGCGGCATCTAATTTTTCTCTACCTGCTTTACCAATAAAAAATCTAAAGAAAGCACTTTCTGTTACATTACTTAAACCATCAGCTAATGCATCTAATGATCCTCCACCAACAAAAGAGGCAAATATATCTTTTGCTCGTGATATTGCTTCATTAAATTTTTCTGTTGCTGATTGTTCTGATTTTCTTAAATATATTTGGTCACCTAACATATCTCTTAATTCTTTTTCACTTTTACCTGCTGCCTCAGCTGCTACTCTGATTTCTTGTAATGAAGCTTTTTCTATATCAAAACCCTTACCAAGAACTAAGTTACCTTCAGTTCTAAGTCTATTTAAAACTTCAGCATTTTTCTTTGCTAAAGCATCATTTTTTCCTTTTTTATCGTACATATCAGCTAACTCATTAACCTCCATTCCAACAGCTTTAGCTAAAGCTTGTCTTTGGATAATATTCATTGATAAAAATTCTTCTTGAGTTCCTGCTTGTCTTGAAATCTCTTTCATTAAGTTTTCAGTATCACCCATTAAAGCATACTCTCTTGCTTTTGATAAATTTAACTGTTTACCTGTAAGTAATTCAGCAGCCATTTCATTTTCTATAGAAGATTGAAAACTTAATAAACTACTAGATACTCCTTCCATTTGACTTAATTCAAAACCTAATCTTTTTGCATTAAATACACCCTCAGCAATTGCAAATGAGCTACCCTTAAAATTAGCTCTTAAATTTCCTGTTACTTTAGTTGCTGCTTCTAAATTACCTACTACATCAGCTGTTAATCCTTCTTGTGAACTTAATGCTCCTACTTGACCAAAATATTCTTTAGTCATTTCTTTAAGAGGTTTACCAGTTTTAACTGACTCTAAAAATAATCTTGCTGATGCATCTGCACTTAAACCAAATTTTTCTGTCATCATTGTAGCTTCAGCTACATTTTGTCCCATTTCACTTCCAAAATCTTTTAATATATTTACTTGAAAGCCTAACTTTTGGTTAATAGCACCCATAGTTTTTAATAACCCTTCCTGAGTTATAGCAACACCACCTGCTGCTTTAGATGCAAGGTTAAACTCTATAACTGTATCATGGGTAGATCTTCTAAGTTCATTAGCTGCTTCTCTACCAATTAATAAATCATTTGAAAATTTAGCTGTTTGTTTTGATGCTTTAGACATTAATGAAAATAGCATTTTTACGGCAGAAACAACAGTTTGTATAATCAGTAAGGGAACAAATGCTTTTCCTATAATACCTTTTAATCCCTTAAATCCTGCTTTTAACCCAGCTATACCACTTGAAGCTCCTTTATTAGCCTTTAATGTTGTTAATAATTTTTCTTTTGCTGCTTTACCTTCCAGTTTACCAGTAATACCACTAAGCCCCTGTTGTTTTAACTTTTCTAAAGTTAATTTTCGGCCATCTAACTTTCCTTTTGCACCTAACTCATTCTCATCCTTTATAAGATCTGATATTCGACCTCGAGTAGCCTCTTGTTCAGCATTAGTTATTAAAGTTTCTCTTGAAGCTTTTGCTGCATCCTGAAAAGGTCCTGAAAGTGCCCTTAAACCTGGTATATCTTTTAAAAACTCAGAAAAACCAGTAAACCACATTGTACTCCTATCTAATTGTGAAGATGATTTCGCTAATTTTCCAAACTCATTTGCTAATGTTTGAGCACTATCTTTTGCAGATCCTAGTCGTCGAGCTTGGTCTAAAAATGCTTTTGCATTTTTTTCATTAGCTCCTATTGATTTTTCAACTAAAGAGTTAATTTCAATATTAAGAGTTCTTACTATACTTAATTGTTTGGATTCTGCTGCAATTGCTGCTGTAGTTGCTTTTGCAGATTTCGCAGCTTGATCTTGTAATTCAGCAAATCCTTTTGCTGCTGCTGTAATTTTCCTTGCTTCAGAACCAACATCAACAAATGATTGATTAAGTTTTCTTAACTCAGCATTTCCTTTTGATATTTGAGATGTTACATCTCCAATTGCAGCCCTAATATCAAGTACTCTTTTTAAATCTTCTTTACCTAACCCTTCTAAGCCCATGTAATAGTATTTTGTTATAAATATTGAAAACTATTATTTCTTCGATTTTTTAGTTATATAACTTGGAGGTGATATTGTTCTTTTACTTGGAATTTTAGATTTATTAGGATTTGCCATATCTATATCACCTTCTTTTTTAGGATTTTGTGCTTTTTCTTTAGCATCAAAAAATTCTTTCATTTTATTAAAAGTTAA
>Ga0209535_1002197_pt1 | contig 12758 bp, 14 predicted proteins | sample LinPmetageLP28_FD_184041 | JGI IMG/M metagenome (GOLD analysis project Ga0209535, IMG submission 184041) | Marine viral communities from the Pacific Ocean - LP-28 (SPAdes) (version 2) | ecosystem: Environmental > Aquatic > Marine > Oceanic | place: Pacific Ocean | collected 2009-08-22
CAAGCACTTGTTTGAAAATTAAATGTAGAATTACCAGAACTTGTACCATTCACCATATAAATAGCACCTGTTTGACCTACTACTCCGTTTACTGGTTTAGCTAAACTAATAGAAACCGCACCTGCTACTGCACCACTTGCTTTAACATAGAAGAAGTTAGATGTAGCTAAATCAATAGTTGTAGTAGCACTACATTTTATTGTAGTCATTGCACACATACTTCTACCATTAACTGACACATCTCCGCTAAAGGTTGCTACAGAAGCAAATGTTGTGTGACCAGCCATACTTGCTGGTCCTGTTGCACTTAGATTAGTTATTAATCCATTATTAAAACTAGTAGCACTAATTGAACTTTGTGTTATTCTTCCAAAATTAAAAGAAGAATTACCTGCTGTAGTTCCAATAGATACGTTTGCTAAAAAACTGCTGTTTACATTTGTTGTTGAGTCACCAGCACTTGCACAATAGAAACCTGCGAATAAAGGAACAACAGTAGTAGGAGTTGCCAGTATACCCATTGTAGCTTGTTTAGGTATATTTGTTCCAGTGTTTCCAGCATTCTTAACTCTAACTGTAAACGCATTAGGATTACGTACAATGTACATCTTACCTGCCCAAGTAACACCGTTTCCTTGATTGGCAGTTGTAAATGTAGGAACTATTAGATCCACAATAGAAGTGGCATCTGATCTTGTTCCTGTTAATCCTAATACTGTTAGTCTACTTTGATCAGCTAGTCCATTATTCTGACTCAGTGTTATAGTAGTCGCTGTAGAAAAATCTATTGAACCAGCTATATTAGTACTAAAAGCATTATCAACCATGTCAATAACGTTATCATTAAGTATAGTTCCCCATGTATTTGCGTTTTCACCTGCGCCTTGTTTTGCAAGCTGCAAAGTATTTGTATAACTAGTAGCCATTACTGTGTTCCTTGTTGTAGATTATCTTGTCCTCCTGCTGGATTCGCAGCTATCTCCATGTCATCCCTTCTTGCTCTACGTGCTTCATTATTTAAGAATGTAGCTTCACGTTGATATTGTTGATCCCAGTATGTAGCTGCTGCTGGATTTTTCATCCAATACAATGCTTCTACCATACTGGCATAGAATAACGCATTAGCACAGTATTGTGTAAAGTAGTTCTCTTCGTTTGTAGCTGAAGCTAAAGCAGCAGGTTGAGCTACATAAGACATTTCTATACTATATGCAGATGCAGGAGCAGGAGCTATAAGAAGCTGTTCTGCTCCAAAGTTTGCATAATATCTTGGAAGACCGATTGAAGTACGTTGAGGCCAGTAGTCGTTTAAGTAATCTTTACTACGTAATAATAACTGAGTTCGTAATCCTGTTGATGTTGTAAAGTTAACATTACGTACAATCAAAGATCTATTAGGTACAACAGGCTTAGTTACAAAAGGATCTCCTTGAACAAAGAAACTTGTAGCAAAGTTTGTTAATCCTAATACATCTGTTTCACGAGTTAATCTTAGCTCTGCTCTATCTATAAAAGAATCAACTGAAGATGCAAAGTCTGATCCATCATTTTCAGCAGCATCTTTAATACGTTGAACTAAAGTTGTGTATGTTAAAGTAGCCATATTTTAATTCTCTAATGTCCAAATAAATTCTTTTTTAGGTTGTGTAGTCTGTCTCCAAACACGTAAGTCTTGACCAAATCTAGCAGGTGCTCCTGTTAATGATACACTAAAATTAATTACATTGCTAAATGTACCTGCTTTAAACTCTGATCCTGTTCCTGTTAAGCTTACATTATTTTCATTTATAACACTAAATGTACCTGCTTTATAAGAAGCTCCTGCACTTTCAAAGCCAACGCTAGTAAAAATATATACTGTAAAATCATTAGCATTCCATGTACTGTTAGCACCTCCTAAACTAATACTTGCGTTACCATTAACTGAAAATGTATTAGCATTCCAAGTTGCGTTAGTTCCTGAAAGAGTAACAAAAGCATTACGAACTTCACCTGCGTATGATGAAAAAGGTGCTGTACTGAAAGGTGATTCACCAAACATCATTTGTTTTTACTCTTCCAATACAGGCCAATCATAAAGAATACCTGATTTATTACCATCACCATCCCATGATAAAAACAAAGCTATGAAAGCATTTAAATCACTAGCACCATCAATAGCATTCTCCATCTCTGTAGCTTTAGTTCTAATAGCTGCTCTCCATGTTGCTATATTACTAGGAATAGCTGTGCCTACATCAGCTTTACGTATTACTGTCCAATCTGTTTTAGATAAAAATCCACCTTGTTCTTCTTTTACTCTAAGTTTAGCTTGACTTTTTAAACCAAGTACTAAAGTATTTCCTGAACCAGTATCATCTAAGTTTTTTGGTGTAATATTAGAAATTTTACCAAAACCATCAGTTGTCCAGCTATAAAATTTACCATCTGGTTTAGCATCAGGAACTACTTCAGTAATATTCATTGATGCTTTATAATCAGCATCCCAAATATTCCAGTTAGGAGGATGCTGTATACCATAGTCATCTGTCCATCCTTTTCCGGGTCTAATCTGTTTTGTTGCGTTATATAAAAACATTATAGTCTCCTATTCAACCCAACCTTTAGAGTTGTCGTCTTGATATACATTTTCATCCCAAAAATATTTTTTATCATCGTCTGGGTATGCAATGGGTGGTTGCCAGTCATCGTCAGAGTCTAACGACCACGAAGCGAAAGGCTGTGGTGCAATGAATTTGTCCTTAGTAGAGTCGTAAGTAAATCCGATGCCAGCATATTGCTTTCGGATGTTGTTGTTGTAGCTGGTCTTTACCCAATCATCTTTGTGAACATTAGCCTGTAGCCAATCAATGCAAGCTTGTTCACCGTTATTGGTTTCCATATTGTTGTCCATTACTAAAACTTGTACAACTATTTTATCTGAGTTTACTTGAGCATAATGCGCCATATTATTTCCTACTTAAATTGGTATCTAATGATTACAACGCCAGAACCGCCAGCACCACCTGTTCCAGAATTTTGTCCTCCTCGACCACCACCGCCACCGCCAGTATTTGCTGTGCCAGAAATTCCAGTTTCATTTGAATTGCCGCCTCGACCTGCACCACTAGAGGCAGAACCTCCTGTAGCAAGATATGAGCCTCCGCCACCTCCTCCAGCACGAGAAACGGATAATCCTGTAATTGTAGATGCTACTCCTGATCCACCAGCACCACCATTATTACCCAATACCGCATTACTACCAACACTGCCAGCACCTCCACCTCCAGAACCACCAGAACCACCTGTTTTAGCACCACCATCAAATCCTTGATTAGATGTACCAGCACCAACAGTAGTGTTTTGAGCTATACCACCACCTGATCCTCCTGTTCCACCAACCCCGCCTCCTTCTCGTGCGCCAAAGCCACCGCCAACTGCTGTGATGGAACCGAAAACTGAGTCAGACCCAGAAATTCCGTTGTTTGCGCCAGATGTTGCTGCACCGCCACCACCGATTGTTATAGTGTAATCTTGAATAGCTGCTGTTAATCCTGTCTCGCTCGACCCACCTCCACCAGATGCTTCGTTATTCCAACTAGACCGATAGCCTCCAGCTCCGCCTCCGCCTCCTCCAGAGGCATTTGTACCTCCGGCACCAGCCGATCCAGCTCCAGCAATGACGAGATAATCGAGTGTAACACCATCTTCTGCTTTAATAACTGTAAAAGTTCCACTACTTAAAAATGTATGGATTCTGTAGTCACCGTCGATTGTTACAACACCACCTATGGCTACTGTGTTACCACTAAAATGATCAGGTGGTGGAGGACTAGGTGTTAAAATTCTACCGTCTTGATCAATCGTGCTAGGCCCAACAACTTCAAATAAATAGTTGTATGTTCCCCAACCTGAAGTAGTTTGTTTAAATCCAAGAATCCCAAACTGTAAGCTGGATGATGTAGCTTCTGCATCTGTCGTATTGTGACTCATATATGCTCTTACAGGATTTGAAGAAATTCCATCTGTCTCAAAAAAATAAATACCGGTAGCAACCTCTCTAGTTAAAAATAAATTATATTTAGATAGGCCTACATAACCTGTAGAAAAATACGTTCCATCATTATTGGAATTACTATCACTATATCCAATACTAATAAATCCACCGTCTTGCATAACCAAATAATCATATGTTGCCGAAGATGCACCTGATCCAATATCAAAACTATTGGCAGTTACATTTGTGATAACTGTACTTGATGCCTCAACAGCATTTGATGTGAGTAACCATAATTTGCCACTTGCATTCCCAATATGATAGACGTAAACTGCACCAGTGCTTCGGTTAAATAATTTAATTGAAGAGTTAATTCCATTTCCTAGATTGTGGGTCACCGTTGTAGCTGAACCATTTGAGTGCGCTTGTGATCCACCAGCCGTATTATACTCTGAACCTATTCTAATTGAAAAACCAACCCAATTATCTGTTCCAGACAAGGTGCTGGTACTTTGATATGTTGTATTAGCATTAGTACCAAATAAATATTGATTTGAACTGTCATGTGAAAAACGGTAAATCCAACCTTCAGCACTTGATCTATTTTTTAAAATGTCAACGTAATTTGACCACCCAGTTCTGGCAGTAGCTACACTACTAATCAAAAATCCTTCTTGAGCAAGAGTTTGTTTAAACATATCTTCAACTGAGCCACTAACAGGGGCTAGTGCATGTATATTAGTTGTAGTAAGAGCTTTATAACCTGTTGGTGCAGTGTAACTCCATTCATCTTCTGCAAACCTATGCACAGGATGGTAGAGGTTGTATACTTGAGTAAATGGATAATACACCCCAGTTAAACTAGTGAAAGCTGCTGTACCAGAATTTTGAATTGTATTGTTTTTATAGAAATGAAGTTCACCGTCATCCATATTTAATTGGACACCTATAATATCATCGTCTCCATAAGTATCTCCATAAGACGTAGAGGGTGAGTATGTTGTTCCATATGTGGAATAAGCGTAAAAACCTGTTCCTGAAGAATTTGCTTGTTGAACATTTACAGTGTCATTGGCAATGCCAGTCATCATGGCTTCACCATCACTCAATGATTCAGCTTTAACTTCCCAATACCATTTACCAGAAGACACCCCTAGAGTACCCATTACGATTTGCCATCCTGTAGCACCTTCATTTTTAGTTCTATTTCCATTGCTTAAAACAGCAGAGTTGTTTTTCCGTAGTGGGTTTAATAAGCAATTTATATTTGTTGGGGTATGCGTACTAGTCGCAATACTTCCATTATTTGTAAAGTTATTACCATTGCCACTAGCATCTGTTTGAGGGTTAGTAGCATTATTTAAATAAAATGTAGGTGAACCAGCTAATATTGCAGTGCTTGATAATGGTGTCCAATATGTGCCTGTTGAATCAAATTCTCCAAATGACTCAGGGCCAAGCTGACTACCAGATTTAAATACTGTTTCTGCAAGATAACCGTTGTAAGCATAGTTAGCATTATCGTAATTTCCAATCCAGTGATCCTCGCTGGGTTCACCCCAAGCTAGATCAATATTTTGTGATGGATAACCAGTTGAGCTAAATGATGTAATTCTTTCACCATTGACATATACTTTGTAACGATTTGATGCAATTGCCTGTGTAGTATCAGCCGCTATAACTAAATTGTACCAACCAATGTCTGTAAAGACTTCAGTGGTGGTCACATCATTCCAATTACTAATTACAAGTGTTCCATTTGTATTTATACGTATTTTCCACCACGTTGTTTCACTATTCGCACTGCCATGATCCGATGCAAATATAGGCCATCCAACACCTCCGATAGAAGATGTATCACTCCCTAGATAAAACCAAGTTGAAACTGTAAATGTTTTCTGATTAAAACCAGACCCATCTGTAGTATAGGATAGTCCATCAGTAGATGCACTAGCGTCAAACAAAGCAGAGTTACCTACTTGTACTAAGCTATCACTTGAAGCTGCTGCCATTAATAAAACGTTATTAAACATTTTTAACTATATTCCTTTGATACATTAGCTTGTATTGCTGTAGATGTTCTAACTATATAATCTAGTCTATCAACTGCTGCTGCACTTGTCGATAGGGTAGGAGCAGTTCCTGCTGGAAACTCCCAGTTAGTTCCGTAACTAAGAGTTCTTCCTCCCGTTCCATCTTGTATTATAAATATACTACCAACTTGTCCCGTGACACAGTTTGTTGGGTTGCTTAGTGTTCTGTTACCAGCCAACGTTAAACTAAAATTTTGAGAGTTAGCAAATCCTACAGATACATTTGTTGCATCTGTTAAAGAAGTTACGGTTGCAATAGCGTTCTTTGATATATGTATCTGACCTAACGGAGAAGCAACACCGACACCTAATGTACTGTTTAAGTAAGTTGCCCCACCAATACTAACATTACCTGAAATCTGTGCAGACGTTAATACAGCATATCCACCAGAAACATTTGTTGCTATTCCTGCTGATACTCCTGTTAGGTTAGCACCACCCCCGTAAAACTGAGCAGCAGTTACATTTGCTGTTATGGCTAAAGAGTTAACAGATACATGATTACTAAATGTAGCAGACGTACCTACTAAAGAACCACCTATACTGGTTATACCTGTTACAGCTAATGCACTTACAGATACCTTGTCACCAAATGTAGCAGATGTACCAACAAGAGATCCACCGATACTAGTTATACCTGTAACTGCTAATGTACTTGCTGAGACATGATTACCAAATGTAGCAGATGTACCAACAAGAGATCCACCGATACTAGTTATACCTGTAACTGCTAATGCACTTACAGATACTTTGTCTCCAAATGTAGCAGATGTACCAACAAGAGAACCACCGATACTAGTTATACCTGTAACTGCTAATGTACTGGATGATACATGATTTTTAAACGTGGCAGAACTTGTTACGGTAACAGTACCGCCTACTGTTAAGTTTCCTGATATACTGACGTTTGTAAAACTAGGACTAGCACTTGTATGTACTACTTGAGAAGCAGGAAGAGTTACAAATACATCTTTAGTCCCTGCACTGAAATTAATACTAGATCCAGTACTGGAAGATAGTACAGTATTCCTAGTAAGATTATTACTTGCAGAACCATACGTGCCAATTCCCACCTCCCATTCATCTAATGATTGGTGAACTATTGCATAATAAGTTGTGTTACTATTTCCAATAGCACTGCTAAAGTCTTGAAATCCTCCAGCCTCTCCAGCAAGAACTACTGGTCCTGTTCCTGTCGTAGTGGTTGTTTCTTTGACCCGATCTTTAAGTACGAAAGCCATTCTTTATCTGCCTTTCTTTTTATTTAGTTTAATCGGATAACCGCACTAGCCGATGTTGCTGCTGGAACAACTAATTTAAATTCTCCATTAGTTGCAGATTTTTCTCCACCAAAATCATAAACTGCAATAATACTTTTACTACTGTGACTATCGTTATATATTATACATCCATTTGCAGAAAACGTTGCACTAGACCAACTAACATCAGCAAAGTCTACAACTCCTGAAGAGTCTACAGTACTTACTGAAACAGTAGCAAGTGTTTTACCACCCGTTGCATATCCATTTCCATTTGCTAACTGACTTGTTACTGATGCGTAGGTATTAGGTCCACCAGCAGAAACATTTTGGGAAGATGAAACTAATATAACTTTCAGTGTATTACTTTGAAGATTATGCTCTGCTAACATAACTTCCGATTTAAATTGATTATTAACGCCTGTTGTAATTGCCATCTACTTGTCCTTGTTAAGTTCCTGATGTTGTAAACTGTGGGAAGTAATTTAATATAGCCGTTGAATCGGCTGGTGTCCAAGTACTACTCACATATTCTAACTTTACTTCTGGTCGAGCATCTTTTAAAATAAGAGGAGAACTAATACGAGGAGATTTATTTTGAGGATGGTTTTTTAAATTATAGTTACCATCACTCTCATCAGGACCAACAACAAAACCTGTTGACTCTTTTACTCGTTGTTCGTATGGATATCTAAATCCACTCTTATCACTTATAAAATAAGCTCTTACCACTAATTGTACTCCTTATACAAATCTTATAGAAGGCTTTATAAGAAGTGCTGCTCTTTCTCTGTCCTCTGCCATAGCGTTTGTTAATAATGCTTCATACTCTGCCTTCAAAGCTGCTACCCTTGTTCCCGGAACTCCCATTCTTTTAAAACCAAGATAATAAGCAAGCCCCATTGTTAAACAAGGCAAGTATCTATAAGGCACATCAGCGTTATCTATTGACTGATCAAAATTAAAAAACCTTCTTATAGAATGCATCTCTATAGTATCTGTACTATTTTCAGGTGTAGGCCAAACTAGAAAAGAAAGATTATCTCTTCCTTTCATAGTAGCATATTGCAGGGTTCTCCCTGTTGTTGTTTTATCTGGTATCTTTAAATATTCTTCTGCTGTAATACGTGTCATCTGTATATCATTAGTGCCTCTTCTAGAAGCAGCTTCTGTTATAGCTACAGTTGTACTTGGAATAGTATATGTAGATGTACCACTTACCAAAGCTAATTGTGTAAACTCAGTAGTCCATAAAAGAATACCACGATTTTGCCAGTCACTTAGTAAAAGATTTAACGAGCGTCTAGCAGTAATACCATCATTACCAACAAAAGGAGGTCCACCTAAATGCTCGTAAGCTTCAGCTATTATTTCATCAATATCTAAATTAAAATCTTGACTAGTAGAAACTGTCATAACAATTCCTAATATTTCTTAATTGTTTTTTTTATGTAGTTGTATGCTTTTACTATCCAGTTAACAGGACAAAAGATACACCCACATTCACCTTTATAGTTCATATCTTATCCTAACAAAAATGTAGCAAATCCACCAGACGGAATAGTAACATGAAGTTTATCTTTTACTCGTATTCCTAAATCTGGTACATAAACGTCTGAACTACTACTTACACCAAGATACTGCTTATAAACAATAGTACCTGATGCGCTTCCGTTACGTACTACCATGTCTCCTTTAGCTGCTGCTGTTCCCCAACTAACACCTCTAATACGTGTAGGGTAATCAGTTGCAGTAACGGTAGCAGATACAAAAACTGCATTAATAGCTGTAGTCATTTACTTTTCCTTTATAAAAATTCATTCATTATCTATAATAAAAGAGGGATGCCGTTTTAACAAGCATCCCCCTGATATTACATCAACTTAATGACTAACCAGCGTTGCCATAGAAACCACGCCAATCTGACCAACCAAAGCTATAACGCTCACGAGCCTTAAAGCGAAGGTTACCAGTGTCGAAGTCTGGCTCCATCTTTGTTCCTAGAGGAGCACGAACAAACATTTTCGTACCATTCGGAACATCAGTCTTTAAGAACCATGCGTCTAAGTCAGTGAAGCGATGGTTCACAAAGTCACCTTGTGGAATAACGCCCATGCTACGGATAGCATTGATGTCATTCGTATTTGTTGTACCAGCAACGTTACCAGCAGCACCTGCTAGATTATTACCATATACAACAGTTGTGGTTGACAATGTTGACTTCAGGATTTTTTGAGCAACGAACTGAAGATCTGGTGGGATATGCAATGAAACAGGCATAGCTCCAATCAGAATACCACGATCATCTTCTGCCTTTTGAACTTGGATAACTCCAGCTTCAAGAGATGCTTCAGATAAATCAGCAGCAGTTAGAAGGTTGCTTTGAACACCAGCTTGTACAGGGTGAGCAGCGGAGAACAATACTACGCCATCTCCACCTAAACCAGCAGTGAATCCGTTGTTGAAGATTGCAGCAGCCTTTGATTGCTTTGTGGATGCCATTGAACGTGCAAGAGACTTTGCTCTAATCTTAGCAAAAGTATCATACAAGTTATCTTCCATTGCTTCTTCAGTAACAGCAAATGCTAACGCAATCGTTTGATGCGTGTAACGTGCTGCCCAACTCTCACTAGCACTCTCATAAGAGACTGCCGATCCTTCTGCTTTCACAGGTGCTTCACCAAAAGCAGTCATTAAGACTTCTTCTTCAAAAGCACGATCAGAGTTTTCAACTTCATAAAGAGGACGATGCTCTTCATCAATTGATCCATACTCTAAACCAAAGATTGCATTTAAGCCGGGAAGAAGCTGTTTACCAATACTAGCTCTATTTATAGCCATTTAAACAGTCCTCCTAATTAGCTATTGAAGCAGCATAGTCAAGATGATTAGAAATACGAACTAATACACGAGTATTAGCTTGATTCCAATCATTACCCTCAACTTCCCACAAACCAACTATACGTAGTGGATTTGCAAGCGAAGTACGAGAAGTAACTTGAACTGCCCATGCTGACTGACCTGTATAGGTATTACCTTCAGAAACTTCAACAAAGAAGTTTTGACTCTCAAGGTCACCAATAGTAACAGTAGCATTACATTGCATTACATAAATACCATCAGGATCATCCATAACATGTGCGTATGCATATCCGTCAGCCGATGAAGTACCAGAAGGCCAGTAGTTTAACCAAGTGGGTTGCTTCGAGGTAGGGTCTACAAACTGAGAACCTTGAAACACACCGATTGGTCGATCTGCTGTAACTGATACAGGTTGGATGTAACCAGCACTAACTTTGACTAGATCACCACGATATATACTGTCACCATAAGTATTTGCAATTTGATACTTATTGGTTCCCATCGTGTTGTATGAACTACCACGTTTGCGTACTGGAACAGCCCCATTATATGCTTTTGCTAAAGCCATAATAGTAGTTCCTTTTCAGAAAAAAGTTAAAAATTAAGCATCAAACTTAGGACTACGTCCTTTTGATACCTGCTCTTTGCTTGAATCTGTTATAGGCATTCTACGGTCAGGATGATCACTATGTAGTCTATTTCTAATAGCTTCTTCCATCTGTTTAGTACGTTTTAATTTTAACTCTTTCTTGGCCTCATGGTATTCTATTCGTTGTTTAGCGAGGGCAACGTCACCTCGTAATATGCAACCACTTAAAGAACCATCTTCTTTAACTTTAAAACCAGAAGACAACTCTGGACAATCTTTAGCTAAAACAAAAGTCCATCCCTCACGTTCTTTCTTACCAATGTTTTGAAAGTCTTCTTGACCATCTAACATTATTCTGATCCAACGTAACACAAATCCTTCATCATAAAACTCTCGAATTAATGAGTCTGGGATTTTAAGCCAATCGTTATCTTCAATAGCAGACATGACAGCATCACGAGATAGTTCTTCTCTTTCTTCCATCATCCTTGATATATTCGGATTAACGGCTGGAGTCTTAGACTTTGTACCTTTTTCCGTTTCTTGCGTTTTAACTTCTTCAGACATTTATTTTCTCCGCATCGTAATTGTTAAACAACAGTCGTATAATCGCCATCAGATTTCTCTGCTTTCGCTTTCTCGGCTGCATATCTTTCAAGTGGTATATTCCATTTTTTTGCTAGACTAACATCTTCTTTTGATAGTTTAACTTTTCTAGACGCAGGAGAATGCGATCTTCCTGCTACCACTTGTCGAGGTTTTGACGGAGTTTCCTCTTCCGACTTTTTATCACCAAACTTCGTAGGTAATTCTTCTCTGAGTCGAGCATTCACTTTAGCGTAAAATGATGGATCACTAGGATCTTCGCCCTTCTCTTTTAGTTCAGCATCGATAGAAAGAGCAACTGCTGTTGCTGTCCTGTCTTTACCAAACCACTTATTTGTTTCAGCCCATTCTGCTGCAAGAGGATCAACTTCTGTTCGAGGTGTGTTTTTATATTCCTCAACTCTTCTCTCTTGTTCTGCTGAATACTGATCTGATTGCTGCTTAATCCATTCCTTACGTTGATTAACCAACTTCAGTTCTGCCGTAGCATCAGCTATTTGTTCTTGGGCTTCTAATACTGTTATCTTGTTTCCAGTGTCATAAGCTTCTTTAAACTTAGTTCTAGCATTCTCAAGATTAGATTTAAGTTCATTTTCTTTAGAATCTGCTAGAGCACCATCATAATCAAACTTTAACTTACCAGCTTCTGACATCTGATAACGTAATTGATTTATTTCTTCTTTGGCTTTTAAGAGTTCATCATCACGATCTTTACGTTGTTTAATTAGCTGACGTATTCTTTTTTCAGCACCCTTAGTTTCAATACCTTCTAACTCAGGGGTTTGTAAAACATCTTCAGACTCTTCTTCAACTATAACATTTTCTTCTGTTAAAGCTTCCTCAGTATCATCAATATCTATATCAACGCTACTATCTTCTAGTGGGTTTCCCCACTCATTCTCATCATTAATCATTTACTTCTCCGCAGTTGCGATCTACGTTTACGCTGCTAATGTGAACATTGGGTCCACATCGGATGGGTTCTCTATCTTCATTATGACCTGATCATCATAAATAAGCAAATACCGAATACCTTTATACATAAACTTTTGTCCTGTATGCTTACCATAGCACACATAGTTCCCTTCTTCGCACCAGTTTCCTTCTGGAAACTTATTAGGATCTTTATAAGCAAGTGACCCTACTTTAATTACTTTACCTACTGTTGTTAGATATTGAATATCATCTCTAAACTTATCAGGCATAAGTATGCCACCTTTAGTTTTTCTTCTTATTGATAACGGACGAACAAGAACGTGATATCCGGGAATTTCTGGAAGTACTTCAGGATCAGGTACTCCGTTTTCAGTTATCCAATCATCGTTCATAATTGATTTTCCTGCACTTGGTTCAAATACCACTTTAATCTTCCT
>Ga0209535_1002198_pt1 | contig 12753 bp, 26 predicted proteins | sample LinPmetageLP28_FD_184041 | JGI IMG/M metagenome (GOLD analysis project Ga0209535, IMG submission 184041) | Marine viral communities from the Pacific Ocean - LP-28 (SPAdes) (version 2) | ecosystem: Environmental > Aquatic > Marine > Oceanic | place: Pacific Ocean | collected 2009-08-22
AGTTGTTGCTTCGTTATTGTAAATAAATTCATCAGCAGGAGGAAGTTCATTGATAATTTTCTTATCAAATCCCATGTTAATTAATTCAGATCGTGTTTTAAAAACTCTTTGACCAATAAAATTGCAATCGTCTAAACTTGTTGCTGTGGAAGTTACTAAAATACTTTCTGGTGGTACATTTTCTATAACCACCCTACCATAATCTTTAACTCTTTTAACTTTTACATTGTAAGTAGCTTCATCAATATCAATATTGTCTAAATCAATTTCTGTATCAGTATTTTCTACCTCTACAATTTCAACTTCAGGATCAGATATAAGTGATTGGTATTCTGGTTCTGTTAAGTTTTCGTAAGATTCTTTTTTTTGCTCTTTAGATGTTTTCCAATAGTATTTAACAAATCCATTTTTAGAAATAAGAGCATCTTTAAACAAAGTATGCAGTATAGAATACCCATTATTATCAACATTGAAAATATGATTAATATAATCACCAGATTGTTCAGCATATTCCACATCTTCAGGCCCATTAGGTGAAAAACGAACAATACTCTCCCCTTGTGTAAATATACGCATCATGCTTGGTAGTATTGCTTCTACTACTTCCAACATATCTTGTGATCTCACTTGGGATTGTCCTTCTATCTCGTTACCAAGAGGCTCTCCTAAGTAATATTTAAGGGCATTTCTGCGTTGTTCGGTTAAATTACTCCCATAAAATCCTACAGAGTTTGTGATCTCCTGTGAGATTAAAGAGAGTAAGCGTTGTTTCGTTAATTTCATTTATACTAATCCTAATTTTGGGTAATTAATTTGTGTATTCCAGTTTTTTGTTTCTTGTAAACCTGTGCAGAGATACCTGAAAGCATCTGCACTATGCGAAGTCCAGTTATGATCTGGTCTATTTTTCGTAACACCTCTATCATCTACTGCCCATCTGTACTGTCTAAGAGCATCTAGGCCTTCTTTTGTCTTTTCAAAGTCAAAATAACATCTAACAAGCGTCATACGAACAGCATTAATGCCATCTTCTACACTCATCTTTGGCACGATACTTGTTACCAGGCCTAAAGATTGTGCTATTTCTACTCTTGATTTACCTGTGCCTATTTCACGAACATTAGCATCATGAGGTAAGTAGTGTGTATTATAGACATAGCCTCTATCATCTAATATATTCGCATAATATTCTAGTGATTCACCACTATCTTCAAAGTAATCTATTAAATGTATGGCTGTTCCTTTTTGTTGAACAAACCAAATAGCTGTTTTATCTTTCATACCTAGATCCCAAAAGGTATCAACCTTGATTGTAGGATCATAAGGTACTTTTGTTATTCTATTATCATCATCAGCTTTATTTAAACCTAAGGCGTAAATACTGCCAATAGCATTACTTTCAAAAGAACATTCATACTCTGCCTCATATATTTCAGGAGGCATCATTTTTTTTGCTTCAGCTAATTCTTCTTCTTTAACAACTTTGGTTTCACTTGCTTTAAATAATCTTGTAAACCACTTCTCATCATGTACGCCATGTTGATATAAGTCAAAGAACGCATTGTGTCCTTGTGGAGTACCAATCGCTATCATAAAACCTTCCCTGTCCGATAGGGCAGGTCTAATTACTTCAGTCCACATCTTCGGTGGCATTTGGGCCACCTCATCAAGAACTACCCCATCTATATATAAACCCTTTAGGGTTTGAGGTCGTTCACAACCTAGTAGCTGTATTCTTCCCCCATTAGGAAGTTCTGCTCTTAGTTCTGTTTCATGAAAATCCATGTTTGGAAGTACGCTTGTGTAGTGTTTTAAATAATCCCACGCTATCCTTTTTGCCATACTGTAAGTAGGAGCAATATAATAATAGCGTGGTCTTGGGAGGGTACATTGAAGGCATTTCTTAATGAGTTCATTTATGGTTAGAACTGTTTTCCCAAATCGCCTATGGCAGACTAGGACATTAAAGCGTTGTAAGTTTTCGTGTACTTCTTGTTGTAGTTTTCTAGGTTTGTAAGGGATTACTATTTTGTTCATTAAACATCTTTCTTCTCTCCCTTAATAAAATCTTTCATTCTTGCCACATCAGTATTCTTAACAAGGTTATTGCCCACCTTATTAGGATAGACAGTTCTCTCGTTTAAATTCTTAACCAAATCAGAGAAGTCTAATAATTTTACTTTTACTTTTTTCTTTTTCATAAAACCTTTAAGAAGTAGTCCCCCAGTTGTAATGGGTAGTATAATTATAATTATTATAACGAAGGGGGTTATTAAATATTATTATTATTAAAATTTATATAAAATTATCTCTTACGATAACTTTTATTATTGTAACAGATATAAATGATTGATTTTATTATATTATTATTAATTATGTTTAATTATTTATTTATTTATAGCTTAATTAATAAAAAAAGAATTGTTTTAAGGGAATGTTAAAAGAAATTTTCTCTTTTTTATATTATTAATTATATATTTTAATTCCAATATCTTAGAACCTGGTATATATCTTTAATAAAGTCAAGTATAGCAATAAAAACTGTCTTAATTAGTTTATAACTTGCTAATACTAGATCTATTAGTTTATTTTTTATTATTGTTATCATGTTATCTTTCTATATGTGCTTATGAGTAAGTTTAAGCATTGTTTCGTTAATGTTTGGTTAAATTTAAGGTTTAATTGGCCAGGATTGGTTTAGGCATAAAAAAAGGCCTATTAAGGCCCTTTTCTTTTAATTATGTGTTTATTTATATAATATTATTAAAATCTATTATTGGTGCTTGATCGTGTTCTATAATAGCTTTTTTTTGATTATTATTTGGAAAAACAGTAAGTTTTTTTTCATAATTTTGTAAATCTTTTAAAGCTTGAATATATTCTTTTCTTGTAAAGTTAGGAAATTGAACAGTTAAATTTTCAGATACTTTTTTAAGTATTTCCTCCATTTGGTTCTGTGATAATCTTCTAATATTTTTTGTCATTTTACTCACTTTCATTATTAATTATAAATAATGAATATCATGGCTATATATATAGTCAATACCTAAAATACCTTTTTTTCTATTATTATGCTTTTTTTTCTTGTTTTGTCATTTTACTTAGTTTATAACAAATCTTGAAAGCGAGGTCTGTTATGGAAACAGTAAAAAAAGAAAAGACTTGTAAAGAGTTAGTTCATCAAAAGTTTGATGATATTGAACAATCTTACATTGAGGCTTTTAAATATTATGATTTAGATGAAGAACAAAGATATACGCCAGAAGATGAAAGTTTAACTTCTTATGATGATATATTTGAATATTGCAACAATACCGGTTTAAGTTGGGATTTTGTTGAAAGAGAAACTTTTGAAGGTCAAACAAGGCCTTATTTTAGGTTTCAATTATCTTGGGGAGGCCCTTCAGATGAATTTAGAATTTATGTAAATTACGATCAATCTATAGACTACATAGAATATTGGTACATGGATTGGTTTGATGGTGCGTCTGTTGATGTGCCTTATAATTCTAAAAGTTATGAAGTTTGCTCAATGTTTCTTGATTGTGAAGATAAGAAAGACCCTTCAGAATTAATTGAATTAGAAGAAGATAGCGAGGAAGAAGATGAATAAATATTTTCTTCTTTCTATCATGTTGTTTAATATTGTTTGTTTGTTTGTTCCTTATTGGGTTAGCTTATGAATATTAATACACAAATAGAGTTTGGTGGTTTTTATAATTCTATTCATTCAGATAATATTGATTGTTTTATTGATAATGAAGTTGAATATGAAAATTTAAACATTGATAAAATTGATTATAAAAAAACTTATCAAAATTATATTAATGATTATGTAAATGAATTAGAAAATTATATTTTACATGAATATAATATTGAAATAGATTTTAAAAATATTAGCTTGAATAGTCCTAAATATTATAACTATTCAACTGATGTCATTAAAACTAATGTTTTATTTACTCAAATTTTAAATCTTAATAATAAATTATTACAATCAGATCAATTTAATAAATATTTAAAAGATAATACAAAGTCATATGATGGCTTTATGTCTTTTTATACTTATGATGATGCAAAAAGTAATAAGGATAATATTCTTATTCAATATGTACTAAGATATATATGTGATGATTTAAACAATAATTTAGATGTAGAAATTGACATTTTTTTAAATGATTAGTTTTAAATCTATTAAGCGAGTAGACCTTTTTAAAAATAACAAGGTCTATTCGTATTTTATCTTTATTCTTTTAGATGGTTCTAAAAGGATTGTTACCCCTCAACAGTTTGAGGAAATGAAAGCGAGTAAATAAATGTCTTATTCTTATAGAGATATAATTGAAGATGGTATTGTAGTTTGTGTTAGCTGTGGAAGTGCTAATGTAAACGAAAACCATCAAGAAAAAAATTCTTTACCTTCTGATTGGTGTTTTGTTTGTAACCATGATGAAGGTACTGATGTTTGTATGCCTGATGATAAGTATTTTTATAATCAAGCAAAAGAAACTTTAAATAAAATGAAAGCGAGGTAAATCATGGGTAAAGTAGTACCAATGAAGAAAAAAAAATTAACACACAATCAAGCAGAAGATAAACTTTTAAAATTTCAGTTTGATTTGTTTGAAAATAGTAAAGAAATAAATCATTGTGATATTGCTTATAATGGTATTAGCACATTTTTATTTTTACTATCTCAAAATGGTGTTTGTGTTCATGCTATGAAAGATATTTTAAACGATAGCTTTGATAAGTATATTGATTTTGAGCAAGAAACATTAAAAAAAGCTAAAAAACAAAAGGCAATAAAATGAACAATCAATTTAAATATATTTTTACTAATAAGTCTAATACTCATGATAATATCATTGAGTTAGTTAATAGTGCTTTAAAAGAAAAAGATATTAATTTTAAGTTTAAAAGAGTGCAGAATATTACTATTGATTCAAAAAAACCTTTTAGAGCATATCAAATATACAAACATAGAGGTAAATAATGAGTAAAAAAAATTATATAGATTCTAATTTAAGATTAACAATTACTTTAGATATAGAAGCAAAAAGTAAATTAAAAAAAATTCTTTTAGAAAAAGATAGACATAAAAGAGATGATTTTATCTTTCGTAATTTTTTATCCTTTCAAAATTTGCCTGACAATTTAGTTGATGGTATTGTTTTAAGAGATACAAGTTCAAAAATTTTATCTTGGTCAGGTGAAGGAATTGGTAATAACGGACAATTAAAAAAATAAATATTAGTAGGTCTTTATAGGCCTACTTTTGCCATTCTACTTTAAATTCATTACCCTTAGTATCACTTATTGACATGGTTTGCTTTTCAGAACCCCAGATATGATTTTGTAATTTACTATTTTTATGATGATAATTTTTTTGTATTAATTCTATTAGTTTTACCTCAGTCATAGTTAGCTTTTTATCTTGGGCCTTTATATAAGCATCATCTAAAATCTTATCTAAATTTTCATGATTGAGTGTTACTTGATCTGATTGTGCTACTCTATAAAGTGATTGATAGTTTTTTTCATTTAACCATTTTCTAAGAGTAGGCCAGGAAACATCTAATTCTTTAACACATTGACGAGTTGTTTTACCCTCAGCTACGAGTTCAAAAAGCCGAGTCATAATTGAGGATTTGTATTTGGCAGGGCGATTGGCCCTTTTAGGTACACTAATGGATTGTTTCATTTTTTATATCAAATTCATTATAGTTTTGATTTTCTTTAAACTGATTTATAAAATCTTGACAATGTTCTTTATCATCAAAACCTTTAAAATTCATCAATACATTTGGACTGTGGTTTTCATCATAAATAATAAAGAATTGAACTAATAAATTATCTAATTCTTGATATTCCTGAGAAGATGAACTTATAGATTTCTTCTTGACTGAAAGATTTTTGTCTTTTTTTAATTTCTTCATATATTTGTAAAACATTTTGAGGATTCAAGTCTATTAATTCACAAATATAATTAAAATCTTTTCTCCCTATCCAATTTTTAGCTTGTCTTTGTATAATATAAACTGATTGATCGTTATTTGGATCAGTTAATCCTAAGCTGTCAATTAAGTTTCGTGTTAAGACATGAATCCAGAGGATTATTTCTGGTTGCATGGTTCATAAATTTTCTATTATTTTTAGACCTAGTTTTAGATCTTATAGATTTATAGCAAATAACGAGTATGTTTCACAAGGGTAACATTTAAGGAACAAAAAAACCCTAGACATGAAAGCGAGTAGTGATACTCAATCTAGGGTTTTGGTCTTATACTACTTAATATCAAAATGTTCAATCAACATATCTAAACTTTCTTTAAAATATTCAAATTTTTTTCCTCTACCACATGGCTTATTATCAATGATAACTTCCCATACAATAGATTGATATTTCTTTGTTGATTTCATGGCTTCATTGTATTCAAATTCAGCATCATATTTTTGAACATTAAATAATTCTGAGCCAAGAGGAATACCCTGAAGTCTATCCCAATTAAATGTTGGTGATCTGGTTTTGCCTGAATAGACAGCTAAATACTCTATTTTCATTCCTGCTACATATCTAAGAGCATTTTTTTTATGATTTTTTGGATCTAATTGGTTTCTAAAGTAATAATTCTCTAAAACTGAGTTAATTTTACAATATAAATGTTTTAAACCCATAACCATTTGTCTAAAATCACCAGTACGATACAATTTTCCATCTAATTGAAATAATTGTTGAGAGCCTAAGTCTTTTATCTCAGTAGAAACATATTTTTTCTCTGATTTTTTGTTTTTTTTATGTTTTTTAGGCACTAATTTTCAATATTTTAAGATTTTCTTCAGTTAAATCGCCTTTATGATACATTTCTAAAATCTCAGATTGATTTCTTTGAGCAAAATCTAATGTAAAGGCACTAGGATTTAATTCTTTCTTCCATAAACTTAATCTTGAATCATATTTGCTAGTAATACTATTTTCAGGCTTAGAGGAAACATCTTGGTTTAAATACCCCTCTGCATTAATCCAGGTTGATGGGTGTTGGCTGAACTGTATCTCATTTACTGATGAACAATGCTTATTGTATAACTCAGCTAGGGCCTCTGGTTTACTACCCCACTCCTCAGCTAATTTATTGTATGCTTTTTGTGATTGTCCTTTAGATATTTTACGATTAACTTTACTCCAAAATATATCAAAGTTATCTCTATATAGTTTATTCTTTAATGTATTCTTTCCTTTATTCTGTTTCTTGCTGTGCGTTGTGCTAATCGGTGTGCCATTCGGTGTGTGTTGGTACTCGTCATAATGGCAGATTGTAAGGACATTTGGTATGTGCTTCGGTGTGCCAATCGGTCTGTGACTCGTTATGCTGTTATGTTGTCGCAGTTTATCAATAAAATATCTAACTTTTGTTGCTTCCCAATTCCAAGCCTCAGCCATATAAGTTAAAGAACAACATAACTGACCTCTTTTTAATTCTATTTCTTGTTCATAAATTCTAAATATTCTATCTTTAAAACTAGCTTCAGTTAGCAACCAAATAAAAGCTGTAACCTCACAGAATTGCCTATTAGATTTATTTAAACTAGGGTGATGGAATATGGCCCTCTCAATTTTAATATACCCTGTCAATCTATCCCCCTCAAAATTGTAATAGATCTCTTTTTTCCTATTTCCATGTCTAAAAAACCATTTTCTTTTAGATTATGTAAATATTTATGGATATTACCTATTGCTTTAGAGTTAAAATGCTCTGCTATCTCTCTAAAACTAGGTGTTTTTTGATTGTTTTCTTGAAATGATAAGATGAACTTAATAATTTTCTTTTCCTTATTGGTAGGGTAATAATGAGGGTTTAAAGGCCTATTACAATGTTCACAAATATTCATTCTCTTTATGTTCTTAATGGAATTTTCTAAAATAAACAATAACTTTATTTTTTTTCTTGTAAATTATTTTTTTTTCTATAATAATTCTTTTTATGGCGAACTTATCCAATTTTTTATATTATTCCTCCCAAGTAATAATAATTAATTTTTCTTGTCATAGGTTCGTCATATGAAATTATCATTAGAACCATTTGAGAGGTTTGATTTACTTCCTTTATCTTTTTCAAGAATAAATAAGTTTGTAACTGATAGACCAGGATTTTATATTTCTTACATACATAAGTATAAAGGTTCTAGCTGTGCTATGGAGAGAGGAACTTGGGCCGAGCATGGTACACTTAAACTCTTTGAGGGTATGAGTGAAGAAGATGCGATTAAAGATGCTTTATATTATTTTGATAAAGCTGTTGAAGAAAAGAAATTAGAAGATGATCCTAAACGATCTACTGAGAGAACAAATATACCTCTTTACATAAAAGGCTTTTGGAAAGAGTTAAAACAATTTGAGTTAGAAGATTTTCAAGAAAAACAAGAAAGTAAGATCTTAGATATTCCTATAATTGGCTATACAGATTTTGGATTACTAACTCCAATAGAGAATATTTATTTTAAAGTAGATCTTAAATCATCAGGTCGTATGCCCTCAAAACTTACGAACTCAGTAAGTCTGCAACAATCTTATTATACAAGTACATCTAATGTAGAAAATAAAGTTTTATATTCTGTGGTTAGTAGAGGTGAAAACAAGACAAAATGGTTTAACCTGGAGAACACAGCCACATACCAACGAGTTTTTAGAGATATGATTATCTCTATGCACAGTTTCTTATCTAAATGTGAAGATAAGGAAGAAATGAAGAAACTAATAGTTCCTGATTTAGATAATTGGATTTGGAATTATGATCCTAAAGTAACAAAGATCAGGAAGGAAATTTGGGGATATTAATATGGCAACAATGCAAGAAGAAATGGAAAGAGTAAATTACGCTGAGTGTAATGATTGGGAGAAACAATTTTATGACGATCAAAAAACTGGTTCTTACACACCATCACCTAAACAAATGGGTATTATAAATAAAATGCCTAAACTAGCTAATGGTTCAGCACCACCACAAGCTGATACATCATTTAATCATGGAGCAAATGTATCTGAACCAACAAGAACAAGTAATGTTGATGATATGATAGATCAGTTAGGTGTTATTGTAAGTAAGTTAGAGCAAAAGGATTGGTACAATAGATGCCCTCCTGATGCACAGCAAAAACACGCTACCACAATATTTTTATCTGCGAGAAAATAATGAGTATTGATACATCTAAAATTGAACACATACTGAGAACTAAATATGGTTGGGATAGGTTTCCTCTTGATGAAGATTTAGAGAATAAATCAATAGAAAAAAAAACAGAAGAAAAGTCTGTTGGGAAGCAGAAGAAGTAGATCTTGATGAAGAACCATTTAAAAGTTTCACAGCATAAGGTTGTGGGAGAACAATATGTAGTTTCAGGGGAGGATAAAAATTTGTCCTCTCCTTTTACACCTTACGAAATTAATATTTTAAAACATATTTGTACTAATCCTATATTTAAAAAGAAAAAAAGTTTCATTGTAGAAAAGCCTACACCTTTAAAATCTTTATTAATAAATATTTGTAGTCATTATGACATTACAGAAAATGATTTTTTAAGCCACAAAAAAGAAGTAGTTGTAATGAAAGCAAAAAAAGAATTTTGTCATTATGCTAAAAAAATTAACAAAGCAAGTGTTACTCAAATAGCTAAAATGATGAATAAAGATTACTCTACTGTTTGCTGGTATTTAAAACAACCATCACCAGAGATAGATAAATTACTTCAATCATTTAATAATAGTGAAGATAATATTTTATGAGTAAACCTTCTACAGTTGATCAGATGTTATTAGAGATAGAACTTAATGAATGTAAAGCTGTTCTTGAACAATGTGGTGATAAAATTTTAAAATTAGAAAAAAAAACTTCTATGCAATCTTCTAAAATTAAAAATTTAAAAACAAAAATTTCTGTTCAAGAAAAATTTATTTTTAAAATAAAAAATTCTTTAATTATTCCACAATCTTCAAACAACAAAAATGTACCTATACTTATTAACACAGTAATACAAAAGTCAGATAAAGGATTGCAAGTTTTATTAAATAACAAAGATCTTAAATAATGCAGAAACACACTAAGATATTTACGACATTTTGGAATGATGAGTTGATATTGGCTCAATCGTATCAATGCTTTGGTTGTAGTAGTTGGGAAGGGTGCGATATTCACCATATTTTATCCAGAGGTCAAGGAGGCTCTAAGTGTAAAGATTACATAGAGAACTTAACTTGTCTTTGTAGAAAATGTCATGAACTTTGTCATAAGGATAAAGACTACAACAAACAAGTAAGAGTTAATACTCTCAGATTAATTGCAGATAGGCTTGAAGATGACATTAGATAAAGGAATACATAAATACGATCCTCACATGATTGCTGAGGAAAAGAAACAAGCTATTATAGATTATCGTCAATGTTTTAGACTTTATAATCAGCTTGTAGATCTTAAAGATAAAACAATTAACCAAAGATATTTATATTTTCGTTTTCAATCAAATGAAAAAAATTCAGTTGATGATGCAAAAGCAAAAGCTAAGATTGATCCTTTAGTTTATGATATAATAGAAAAAATTAAATCAGCCGATCAATTAAAAGATGAGGCCTATGCTGAAATGCAGAGGGTTGAAACAAAGATACAATTTATTTTAGATAGCAACAGTATCAAGAGAGCAGAAATGAAACTGTCAGGATTTGGTACATGATTGTTAAAGTAAAAAGTAAATATGGAAGTTTAGTTGCTGTGAGAGATAAGTACATTAAGAAATGTAAAAAAGAATTTGATGATTTAATAATACAAGTTGAGGGTGAAGAAATGTTAGTACCTTACTCTCAGTTAGATAAACCAATAAAAAGATATTCTGTGCCTGATAAGTTTTCAAAAAGTATGCACGAATTATTTTATTACCAATGGAAACCGAAAGATGAAAGGCAACAAGAATTACTATGATAAAATTTATAAACAATATTAACAAAAGAAAATAAATGTATGCTTTCAGTTACTTCTTTATTTTCAGGAATAGGTGGAATAGATTTAGGTTTAGAAATGACAGGACATTTCAAGACAGAATTATTTTCAGAATTAGATCCTTTTTGTCAAAAGGTTTTAAAAAAGCATTGGCCAGATGTTCCCATTATACCAGATGTGAGAGATGTTGATGGAACAAAATATCAAACAGATGTCCTTGTGGGAGGATTTCCTTGCCAACCCTTCTCAGTTGCCGGAAAAAGAAAAGGCAAAGATGATCAAAGACACCTTTGGCCTGAAATGTTTAGAGTTATTAAAGAAGCAAAACCTTCCATTGTTATTGGAGAGAATGTGCCAGGAATTATTAACACACAAATGGCACTCGGATCTTGTGTCGCTGACTTGGAAAGTGAAGGTTACAAAGTACAACCTGTTGTACTACCAGCTTGTAGTGTCAACGCACCCCATAGAAGATACAGAGTCTTTATCCTCGCTGTGGTGGCACACACCGACAAGTTCAGATCATATGACAAGATCAGAAACAGCATTAAAAAAACATTACATGAAAAACAGAAAAGGCAGAAAAAGTCATTCAACATTATCAGATCAAGTAACTTATCCCAAACCAGCAAAGATGTGGCCAACTCCAACAAGGAGGGAGTATTTTCCACCAAGACTACCAGAAACAATGGCAAAGACGAAACGAAATCCTTTAACGAACTCATTAGGGGACGCAGTACAATACACAGAGAAAAAATCATACAAGGAAACTGGGACTTTGAACCCAAATTGGGTAGAGTGGCTCATGGGATTTCCGATAGGGTGGACAGACTTAAATCACTCGGAAACGCAGTAGTACCCCAATTAGCTTATGTAATAGGTCAAAAAATTATAGAATCAATTAAAAATGAAAGGCAAGGAGAATTAATATGAACGAGTGGTTATATAGAGAAGATTTAGCAAATAAATTTGGAATACATAAAAAAACATTAATTAAAAATATTAATAATTTACAAAAAGAATTTCCTAATGATGAAAGTTTATTTCGTTATTTAGGAAATAAACAATATTTTTATTCTCATGATATAAATAAAATTTTAGAACTATCTTCTAAATCTAAAAAAATACAATTACAAAAAAATGATTGAATATTTAATATTTATAGATGAACTAAAAGAAGTTCAGAAATATAAACATTGTCCTATGATGATTAAGGCTATTGATGTTTTAATAGAAAAATACAATATTAAAATTAAAGAATTTGAAGATGAGTATGTACCAAGAGAAATAGAAAAAACTGAAAGTCCTCTTATATTTCGTTAAATATTATCTATTATCCATTCTCTTAATTGTGATCTTGATAATAATTCAGTAATAAAATTTCCATAAGAATTTACAACAGTTTCTTCTTCTTTTTCTTTTAATAAATATTGATAATATCCAACATGGAGAAATTCATGAATAACAACATTAATTGCATCTTTACCTCCCCTGTCAATTATACCTTCATCTAGGAATATTTTATAAGGAGGTTTACCAAGAAAAACTCCCTGTGCCTCTGATACTTCATAGCTTATCTCATGAGGGATAGTTACTAATTCAACATCAAAAGCACCAATAGTTACATTTTTAGGAAGTTTAATTTTTTTCATATTTTAAGTACCAACTTTTTTTTGTGCTAACTTATGAGCCTCTGTAAAAGTTTTACCTTGATTTATTAGTTTTTTCATTAACACCATGTGTTTCTTTGTATGATGTTTACTATGTT
>Ga0209535_1002199_pt1 | contig 12742 bp, 8 predicted proteins | sample LinPmetageLP28_FD_184041 | JGI IMG/M metagenome (GOLD analysis project Ga0209535, IMG submission 184041) | Marine viral communities from the Pacific Ocean - LP-28 (SPAdes) (version 2) | ecosystem: Environmental > Aquatic > Marine > Oceanic | place: Pacific Ocean | collected 2009-08-22
AAAGCAAGGAACACACCTACTGCACCTAATGTGCCACAAAATATCGGCGAGACAATTGATTCAGGTGAAATTAGTCCTGAAAAGCAATCATTTGGTGCTTTCTCAACACCCAACACACCATTTTCAGGCCCACGTGCTGATCTAATGCCTGCACAAGCATCTGCTGCTTTGTTGTTAATGGGTATTGCTATAAGTAAAATCGACGAATCAATTTCTAAGGCAGCAAAAGGTCGCAAGTCAAATCTAGGACATGGGCCATACATGAAGGGCGAGAGTTCGCAAAACACTTATGCAGATCCTAAGTTAAGATTATTGAGAAATCTTTTGCTAGTACCCACTCAAAGATCATATGGTGAATGCGTAACCTTTGGGACAGAAATTATTTTTGGCGAGAAGGGTCTCAAAGGCGTCAGTCACACCATCTCAGCTTCAGCTTTTTCGGATGTAAGAGATGCTAGTAATATAGCAAACTCAGCAGGCTATTACTTGTCAGTTGCAAGAAGCGTTATCCGCTCAGCCGGGACAGTTCAACAGCTTTTTTCTGGTTTGAGCAGTGTCAATCTCGATTCTTCAAGCATTGTAACCATGCTAGATACCTTTGGAAGATCAAGAGTGTTAGGGATGCTTAATACAATTGCGCTAATTGGGAATATTGGTTATATGCGTTCCGGGGGTTCAACAGATGTAGAAGCTAGTGTTAACGGAAAAGGCCCATTTGATGTTGATCATTTACCTGATTCTCCTGCGTCTAGGGTTATGAAAAGTCGATCAGGCGGCGGATTTACAAACATGTCTTTGTCATGGCGAAATAATTCATTACCTGCATTATACATGATACCAAAAAATGTAATGCGTGCAAGTATTAGAATGGGGACAGGCGGCACAGGAACAAATCCTCTCAAGGGTATGCTTGTATCAAGTCTGGCAAATAAAACATACATCGATATGAACCTAGAAGGGTCAGCAGCAAGAATTCCTAGTGATATTGTCGAGAGAATGGAAAATGCACTTGATGCTGAGTACGTTCCGTTTTACTTTCATGACTTGCGGACAAATGAAATTATCTCTTTTCATGCATTTCTAAGCAGTCTTACAGACGAATATACAGTAAATCGCACAGAGACCGACGGATATGGAAGGGTTGATTCTGTACAAACATATAAAAGCACTACGAGATCTGTTGGTCTGAGTTTTCATGTAGTTGCTACCTCGCAAGAAGACTTTGATGAGATGTGGTTCAAGATAAATAAATTAACAACGATGGCGTACCCACAGTGGACAAAAGGCGTTACTCTTGAAGACTCAGAGTCAGGTGCAAAATTTGTTCAACCATTTAGTCAAATAATGGGATCAACACCTATCATAAGAATGCGTGTAGGTGATGTAATTAAGAGCAACTATTCTAAATTTCACTTATCAAGAGTGTTTGGAATGGGCGAGGCAGACACATCTGTGGGTCCCCTCGTCGGCGGGAAATCATCTGTCGACGGTCAACAACAATATGAAGATATTTTCTTAAGCAAGGTTTTTGCAATTGCTTTCGGTTCACCGTTAGCACATATGACAAAAGGTTTTGCAGGCGGCAGAGCAGTTAGATCTGTTACATCTCAATTCTTAATTAATGGGTTTGCTAATCCGCTCACGCTTCTCTTTACTAGAGTTCTTAGGGATCCAGACAGTGTCCAAAACACAGCTGAGATGGGCATCAATCTTGCTAGTGTAGGTGAAGGGGCACTAGGTTTGTTAGAAAAGGGTATGGTAGATGCCTCTATGTTTGGTTATCATTTTGGATTATTTGTATTTCTTAGAGCTACAACGCATAAGCCATACACATTTGATAACGGAGAACAGCTTATGTTTTCAAGGCCGATTAGAGGGTTTGTTATAGGTCGTAGAAAGCAGGATGTTCACATGCCAATAGGCACAGCAGGCGAAAGGTTGTCAAATAAGTCAGGAAACTACCCTAATTCAAGTCAGCGAACAATTTACACTATTGCAATTGTCGATTTTGCTGTTCCTGCAAGTTTATTCGGCAAAACAGTTGATGTCACCCATAGCGATATTATTTCAGATCCTAACGGAATCTTTAACACTTTCGTATTGCCTTTCTTGGATTGGAAGGGTGCACTTAAAAATGTGGCTCAAGGGTTAATAAATGAAGTCTCTGTTGCTGCCGGTGTACCAGTCGATCAGGTCCAGGTATTTGCTACAGATGAAGCGAAATTTATGTCTGAAGATAATGCAATTGTTAAATCATTCAATGCGACTAGAGGCCGAGGTCTAGCAGGCATTCTAGGGAGTATAAGATATAACTGGATTGATGAGGACAATACGACGTGGGAAATAGATTGGAATTCAAGGGCACCCAAAATATGCAAGATTGATATTAGCTTTAATCCAATACACGATATACCTCCGGGTCTTGGTCACGATGGCTTCGATCGAGGACCAATTTACAATGTGGGAAGAGTTATGCGCTATGTCGGAGGTGATCCTTACGACGACGATGGAGCAGCATCTAAGTTTTCATACGATAATGCTAATAGAGCTACATTTAGAAAAGTAGGCGAACAGGCCGACGAAGATAAGTAGTCTTATAGGGGATTAATATGGGCGCAGGTAGATATACATTTGTTCCAAAACTTTTTAATTTTAAATCATTTGCAACTTCTGATCTAGCTTCAAGGATTTATTTTGCGTGTGATAAAAATATTATTGCAACAAATACACATATTGTAAAGCAAGGCGAACGGCTTGATACAATTGCAGGAAAAATGTACGGCTCAGGTGCGTTGTGGTGGGTTATTGCAGCAGCTTCTGGGATCGGTTGGGGCACTCAAGTCCCGCCTGGGACACTATTAAGACTCCCTACAGATTTATCACTTATTCTGGTGCTTTCTAGACAATGACAGCTAAAGTTACAAGATCAATGGAAGATTTGCTTAAGTATTTTGCTTTCAGCGGGAGAATTGCAACCCAAGAAGGTAAGTTTATTGAGCTAAGTCCCGCGTTAATTGACCCAGGGGCAGACAGTGGTCAAGCTTCAACAGAAACTGATGAAGATAACCCTGCGCAGACAGCTATAATCCGGGATCTTATCCTTGATGTGACAGAGGGCGGGCGGTTTATATCTGATTTTGTTGTTGATCCTGCGCTAGTTGATGCAAATAGCACGTCTAACTTTATTAGAGTTTGCTACGAAGAGGTGGCAGGACTTGATAGATCAAAAACACCAATAATGATAGATGGTGATAACACAGTTGTATCTATTTCTAGTGTAGTCGCACCTGTTATCAAGTTAACTGCTGAGGGTGCATCAACCATGGCTGAATATGAAGAAACGGGTACAGTAGTTGAGACAGGTAACGGATATAGTCAGATGAAAGATCCCGTTATTAACATCAATACTAAAATGCCTGACAGATATACAGCACCTTCTTTGGGTGCAATCGTTGTTGATAAAATTAATTGTAGCTTATCGCAACGAAATACAGATGCATCTGCTCTATTTTGTGCAGGTATACCTACAATTGAAATGTCTATGTGTGCTCCTTATCTTGATATGCGCTTCATTTTAGGTGAGCCTGGAATATCGCCTGATAATGGAGCAATAAATACAATGTCACTGATAAGGTTTCTAGGTGTTTATCAAGCAGACCAGGGAAAAGATAAAGTGAATTTCGGCATAGCAAGTGCCATGCCTATTGATTCTAATGTCGACCCATTTTCAGGTGCTTCGTCAATACCTCAACTAACAGGCGGCGGAAGTGACACTGCCGTAGATGCGAACTTAAATACATCCAATGCTGGCATGGAACTCTTCACGTCACCTCAAACACTTGTTAACCCGAGTATAAATTCAAGCTTCGCTGCAGAAGGAGACTCTGCTTTAGACTCAAGAAGGGCAGCAAACATGCCCGCTGTCTTAGACCCGTTTCAGCCTCTAATGACGTTAAAAGAAGTACGAATAAATGATTTTTTCCCTAATGATAAACCTGTCGGTAACGGTTCAACAAGGGGCACAGTTACGATAGTCTTGCATGATAGATCAAGAATGGTTGATATTGCACCACTACTTGAGATCAGTCAGTTTTCAGAAACAAAAATATTTTTAGAGTTTGGATGGTCACACCCTCAAGGCAACATAATATCAGAATCACCTAATGCGTATGCAGTATTTTTAAACTCACTAAGAAACAAGCGAATTTTCAATCTTGTATCGGGAGAATTTTCCCTGCAACCTGACGGACAAGTTGAAATCACATTAGATATAATGGACGCAGGTTCAGTTGCAGCAGGTGCAATCCCAGTTGCAACAGGACGATATGTTTCGCTTAGTCTTGTAAAGAGTGTTATAAACTCAGCTGTTTCAACTGCGCTTTTAAAATTACAAAATACCCCTCAGATTCAGGTACCTTTTCCAAAAGAAGTTGCAGAAACAGGCGGCATAAAAGGCGCAGATCAAATGGTCCCTAGAAAAGTCTTGTTAGATTGTCTAGGCGTGTTAAAAACTCAATCATCAGATGTTCAAGGTGCTATTGATATTATAATTGAAACGATAGAAAAGCTAATTGGGTCTGATGGCACCTCAGGTGAGGTAACTTCATCTGAGATTGCTTCACAAGCAACAGTTTTGGGCGAAAAAATTGAGGGATTAGACCCGAATTCTGCAACTCCAGACCCTTTTTTATGTGACATTGTTAACGTTGGCTTAGAAACTTATCCAAAGTGGAGGACAGTTACGCCTGACTTTAAACCAGACGATGTTATTGAGCCATCAGATGCGCCAGAGGAAACAACAACCGGGGCACCCTATGTTTCTTTAGGTAAGGTTGCAATGGCGATGATAGGTGCACCACTTGCAGCGTCTCAGCGATTCGACGAAGTTCAGCTTTTGTTTTATCCGTTTAACGCTAGAGCAGGTGCGTTGTGGACAACAAATGTTGCTTCGTTTCCAATCTCTGTAATGGATGTAAAAGAATCTTTAAAGGGACTAGTCCAAGGCGGCGGAACACCAAAAGTAAGTTCAGTGTTTAATATACTGAAAAATTATGTAGGAGATGAAACTGCGCCAGCATATGGGTTTAGTGATTTATACCAGACAACTGAAGAGACAGCTGGAGAAAGCTTTATGGTTAGCACAAAGATGAGTGCAAGAATGCAAGCATTAAAATGCCCATTTAGTAAATTTGCGCTACCGAGTCTTGCAATGAGAACAGAAGTTGTTCCAGTGATGGAGGTTTCAGCAGCTGACCCTACAATAAGAAATCAAAGAATTAACAAGCATATTTGTAGGGTACACATATATGATACTGCATGTACCTCATATGTCGGATCTGAGTACATTATGTCTTTAATGTCGAAAGACTTTCCTGAAAACATACTACGCTCAGGCTTAGAAAAAACCGCATTAGAAAGTACAGCTTTTGCTGACTTGACGAAAAATCATGATACCGGCGCTTTAAAATCACTATTAAAAACACTGTCTAACGAACAAATTTTAAAGAAACTTGAATCTGCCGATGCCATTGATGATGAAGATGTTTATAGAATTATTACAACTTTTGACAACATCAAGACAAATATTATGAAATATGTGCCCACTATAATAATGGGAACAGCTTTTTCACCCATTGAAAATATAACCCTGAGGGGCCGCTTAGATGGAAAAGAACAGTCAGTAAGATTAGAAATGGCTCGTCAACAAAAAGAAAAAAATCCTCAAGCATCGTCAAGCGGCCCGATGATAGGTGAGATGCAGATAATAAATGCAAAAGCTGACGTAACCTCGCTAGGGAACCCTATGTTCCAGATCGGACAACAGTATTTTATTGATATGGGAACAGGTACAATGGCAGATTCTATCTATCAATTGCTTCGATTGACGCATACAATAGGCACAGACGGCTTCAAGACATCCCTAACGTTTACACAAATTAGTCAATACCAAGCATCAACTACTAGAAGTATTCTTAAAGGCATGCTTAAATCTCTTACTGCAGCAAAAGCCGAGTAGATTGAACATAAGTAAATGACACTATATTTTTTAATGTGGTTGTTTACATAAATAAAAATATTCTAGGCACTGATTTTCACTTAGGTTGGGATGGTGAAAACTTTATAAGGCAGAATATTTTGTCCGATGATGACTGGGTATTTGATAATTCTGAGTCACTTAAGTCATTAAGACCACTTTGTGATTTAAAATCAGTCAGCGTCGACTTTCCCAGCGATGTTCACAAAAAAATATGGTCACAGATACCGGGTGTTTCTTTTACAGAAATTAAATGGGCGCTTAGCCTTACTGGGAAGACCTTTAAAGAATCTGTAAGAAACACTCTGGAGCAGCTCTGGAAGCTTCTTCACTCTGTTGAAGGTACGTATTATATAAATGATTTTTATGTGATTAGAAAGCTGCTTTTAAGTCTATCTGCAGCTAAGATTGATGCATCTTTGTATCATGCAATCATGCGTAAACAAAATGTTAATAAAAACAGCCTTGCAGGATTCAAACCAAACAACGGTGGGTACGCTAAAGTCGCTGTATACAATCAAACAAAGACTGTGTCTGGAAGGCTCGTTGTCGAAAATGGGCCCAACATTTTAACGCTTAAAAAAGAATATAGACAGATTTTAAAATCTCGATATGATAACGGTGCTATTGTTCAAATTGACTTTGTCTCACTTGAACCAAGGGTGTTACTAACATTTCTAGAAAAAGAATCACAGCGTGACGTTTATAATCAAATTGTAAAAGATGTGTTCGAAGGAAAAGTAAGCAGAGACTCAGCAAAAATCTTAACACTAGGTGTTGTTTACGGCTTGTCATCAAACAGTCTCGCAGAAAAGCTTGGCGTCGATCAAGTAACAGCCAAAAGATTAAATAAAAAAATTAGAAATTATTTCAGGTTAGATGATTTAACACAACTCTTAATGTCATCAGCAGAGTCTGGAAAAATAAAGAATATGTATGGTAGAGAAATAAATGTGTCAGGTGATGCAGGCTATGTTCTTGTTAATAGATTTATACAATCTTCTGCTGCAGATGCAGCCCTAGTATCTTTTGCTTTACTTGTTAAACAGCTAGCTGAATTATCTGATAAGATTTTACCTATTTTCTTAATTCATGATGCAGTCATACTAGATATCCCTATTGAATTTCTAGAGCCACTTAAGTCTATGTGTGCTGTGGGTATCGATGTGCCTGTTTTAAATAAAAAATTTCCTGTACAAGTTGACATTATAAAGCAAAATTAACAATGGAGAAATTATGGCAAATTTAGCCTCAAGTAGAGCTGTAACATTTATAGATGTGGAAACAACCCACCTAGATTCAAGTCGAAGCGCAATATTATCGATATCAATCATAACAGACTGGGAAGGCGGCCGACAAGATACATGGTCGACAAAGATTAAACCCAAAGATATTGAGCTTGAATTTGCAAGCAGTGAAGCGCTAAGTGTCTGCAAGTATAACACTGAAGAGTGGTCAGATGCACCGAGCCTCGAAGAAGTTGCAGACGAAATAGTTAAAAGGTTGATGTGGGGGCCAATTGTTGGCCATAATGTTCAGTTTGATATTGATCATATCAGTGCTTCATTAAAAAGACATGGTTATTCTAAAGCTGAAAGAAATGAAGACATTTCTCCTGAAAATAAAAATTTTAGAATAGGCTACCCACTTATTGATACATGTGCACTTTCATTTATATTCTTGCCGACAGAGCGCCAAAATCTAAATGCTTTAAGAGAATATTTTGATATCGATACGTCCAGGGCACATTCTGCTGATACTGATGCAGAAGACTGTAGACATGTTTTTTATTCAATTGTAAATGACACACTCGGCAAGATGGATAAATCATAATATTTAATAATGACAAAAATTTGCATATTTAATCTGTAAAGACAATCTTATGAAAAAGTCAAGTTTTAAGAAAAAATATGCTGTTATGTCAAAGGGCAAACCATCAAGCCCCGGTAGAACTGCTCCCGTAGCCATGGGCGGCGGAGCAATCGGCGGCGGAGATGATTTCAAACAAAAGATCGGAAGAAACAAAATTCCGTGGAACCAAACAGGATTTAAGGGAGGCCCATCACAGTCAGCAGACTCTGGATTCTCCTCTTTTCTTGCAAGAGTCAATAGAGGTCATGATGACGAAACACAAGAAATTATTATGTTTCCTGACCAAGAAGATTCAGCTGAAAATGAACAAGAAGCTGATGATATAGATGTATTAATTAGTGATAAATTACCTAAGTATACAGGAGGAAAATCTCGTGCAAGTGAGGGCAAAGCAATGTCAGATTTAAGAAACTTTATAAGAGAAGCTGTCAAAGAAGAGACAGAACTGGAATCAAAAGAATTTATTGTCAGGTCTGACGATGATGACGATAAAAATGATACCGATAGTGTAGTTGATATAAAAGCAGACGATGGAAATATCGTCGCACAACCTCGTCAAGGCCTCCAAGAACTTAGGCGTTTTATTAGAGAGTGTTTATCTAATAAAATTTTAGAATCAAAAAAAAATATCTTAAAAAGTGACGACGAAGAAGAAGACAAGCCTAAGAAGAAAAGAAAAAAGAAAACAAAAGAAGCATCCGGTGTTGCTAACGTTGCAGGTTACACAGGACCTATGAGTGCACCAAAAAATGCTAAAAAGTTCTACTCAGATATGGAACGTGCATATCACGGGAAGATAATAGGTGATATTCCTACTTCAAAACCAGAATAAAATTTGTTTGAACATACTTTAATTCTTTGTTATACTAATTTGTGACTTTAAATGTCACGCTAAACTAGTCAAAAAATTAAGAATTTAAGGAGTTAATAAAATGGCAGTTGATTTTGAAGCAATTAGGCGGAAGCTTGATCAATTAAATGGTAACAAGGGACGAGCATCAAAGACATGGCGTCCACAGGAAGGAGAAGAGTACTCTGTTCGATTACTTTCTTTTCCTAAAAACGACGGGCAACCTTTTAAGGAGCTTTGGTTTTATTACAATGTCGGTAATAATCGTGGGCTTCTGGCACCACACCAATTTGGAAAGCCAGATCCTTTCCAAGAGCTAATTACAAAGCTCAGAGATGAGGGTACAAAGGAATCTTACGAGCTTTGTAAAAAGCTTTACCCGAAGATGCGGACTTACGCGCCTGTCATTGTCAGGGGCGCTGAAGATCAAGGAGTCCAGATCTGGGGATTCGGAAAGATGGTGTACCAGTCACTGCTAAACATCATGCTAGATGAAGACTACGGTGATATTACAGACCCAGCATCGGGTCGTGATGTAAAAGTAATCTGCACAAAGCAGCCAGGTAGAAAGTGGGCAAATACAGAAGTACGCCCTCGCGGTAAAGAGTCTGAGTTAGCAGCTAATACTACTACAGCGCAAGAATGGATGCAAAACATTCCTGATGTTGCAGATATGTTTGAGCTTAAGTCATATGATGAACTTTCTAAGATTATCAACGACTGGTTAAATGAAGACTCAGACTCAGAAGACTCAGATGGTACAGAGCGTTCGGGTGCGTCGAATGCAAGCACTGGCGGCGGCGATAAGCAGTCTACAGATACAGAATCCAGTTCTTATAAAAGTCTAGATGATGCATTTGCTGACTTGATGGAATAGTTCTTCCGACTCGGCATTAACAAAGGGGAGCCACATTGTGGCTCCCCTTTTATATTCATGTGAACAAGTGATAAAACATGTTTAGAATACTACACATAGGACAATTATTATATTATGGCGAAACAAGACACAAAAGACTTTACATCTGATTTAATCCAAGCGCTCAATAAAGAAAGCGGTATGCGAGTTGCGTATAACCTCTCAGTTGATGAGTCGCCCACACATGTTAAGCGCTGGATCAGTACAGGATCAAAACTATTAGATTATATCTGTTCTAACAGGAGTAATGGAGGCTTACCTGAAGGAAGAATTGTAGAAATCTTTGGTCCGCCCTCAATTGGAAAATCTCATATTGCAACACAGATTGCAAGAACAACTCAGTCGATGGGAGGCATTGTCGTATATATCGATACAGAGAATGCAACATCAGTTGAAAACTTAGGAATGCTCGGTGTTGATGTCTCTAAACGCTTTGTTTACGTTGATACACACTGCACAGAAGAAGTTCTTTCAATAGCTGAGTCGACTATTATGAAAGCCAAGGCGATGGATAAAGACATACCTGTGACCATCGTCTGGGACTCTGTTGCGGCGTCTTCGCCAAAGGCTGAGCTACTTGGGGATTACGATAAGGAATCCATAGGTCTTCAAGCCCGAGCGATCTCCAAGGGTATGAGAAAGATCACCGGTGTTATAGCAAACCAGAATGTCTTGTTTGTAATTCTTAATCAGATTCGAACTAAGATTGGTGTCATGTACGGAGATCCTGACACTACTCCTGGTGGAAAAGCAATACCCTTCCACGCTTCAACACGCATTAAGCTTGGTGCAGGTCAGCAGATTAAAGATGGCGAGGATGTAATAGGCATCAATGTGTCAGCAAAGACAATAAAAAATAAAGTAGCACCACCATTTAGAAAGATTAATTTTGAGATTCATTTTGGCGTGGGGATCAAAGAGCACGAGCAAGTATTTGATCTTCTGAGAAAGCACGGGCCAGAAATTATCGAAGGCAAAGAGATAGCGCTGTCAGGCACAGGCGCATGGAAAACATTCTCAGTGACTAATGTTGACACAGGTGAAGTTATGATAGAAAAGAAATTTCATAAACCTAAGTTTGACGAAGTTATGTCTAACGAAGAATACAACGTATATATCGACAAGCTTCTAGAAAGGGCATTAGTAAAAACATATAAAGTCGATGAAATGGACATAGACCCAGAGTCATATGAAGAGATGAGATCACTAGCTGAAGATCTAGGCGAATCACTTACAGAAGGTTGAGCATGATTCTCATAGTAGACGGTATGAATCTTTTCATCAGGGGTTTTGTAGCCAACCCATCGATGAGCGAAAATGGATTTCATGTCGGTGGTGTCGTGGGCTTTTTAAACTCTTTAAGAAACTGTATAGAAAAGTTTAAACCTACAGATATTTTTGTAGTGTGGGAAGGCGGCGGTTCTTCTAGGCGGCGCGCAATTTACTCAGACTATAAAAAGAAGAGTCGCCCACAAAAATTAAATCGATTTTATGGCGAAGACTTACCTGATACAGCTGAAAATAGAAATCAACAGATTTCAATGATCGTAGATCTACTTAGAGACACACCCACATGTCAGCTTTATGTTCCTGATTGTGAAGCCGATGATGTAATAGGTTACTTAAGCAAGTATAAATTTACAGACCATAAAAAATTAATAATCTCTTCAGATAAAGATTTTTATCAATTACTAGATGACAAGACAATTCTTTACTCTCCTACTTTAAAAGATTTTGTAACAAAAAAAGATGTGCTTAATAAGTTTGGTATAAGCGCACACAACTTTTGTTTAGCTAAAAGCCTGTGCGGAGATCCATCAGACAACATTAAGGGGATAAAAGGCGCAGGTTTTAAGACAATTGCAAAAAGATTTCCTGAAATGGGTACAGAAAATACTGTTTTGATTGAAGATATCTTAAAAGCTTCACAAGAAAAGTCAACACAAAAGAGGTCACCTAAAGTGTACAGCGAAATCTGTGACAATATTGATGCTGTAAAAATAAATTGGAAATTGATTTATCTAGACACGACATGCTTATCATCTTCACAAATTGATCAAATTCATCATAACATTAATACTTTTAGCCCGAGACGCCATAAGATTGACATGCTTAGAAAACTAATACAACAAGGCATCCAAAACATAGATGTCGACAGGTTGTTCCTCTCTTTTTCTTGTGTGAAAGATCAATGAATTCAGAACAAAGTGAAATTGCTTATTTTAAACAATACGGCAAAACATTCCAAGAAAAAATATTTCAATCTTTGATTAATGATAAAACATGGTCAATACAAATGATTGAAGTTATGACATCAGAATATTTCGACCTGAGATATCTTCAATTCTTGACGGGTAAATACTTTAAATATTTTAAAAAATACAAAGACTTTCCCACGTTAAATCTTCTAGTGTCTATTGCAAGAGATGATTTAATCGAAGGCACAGACGTGCTCTTAAGAGAACAAGTTGTTGAGTTTTTACAACGTGTAAAATCAAACCCTAATCCAGGTGATTTAAAATACGTAAAAGAGAAAGCGTTAGATTTTTGTAAAAAGCAGGCAATGAAAGACGCGCTAGAAAAAGCAGTTGAGTTAGTATCAAATGATAATTTTGATCCTGTTATTGAGCTTATGAAAAATGCTATTGCTGTTGGAATGCCTCACTCAGTTGGTCATGATTTCTTTGAAGACATTGAAGCGAGATTTATAAACATACAAAGAGTGGCTTGCCCAACTGGTATCGGCCCAATTGATAAAAAAGATATTTTAAACGGTGGCCTCGGTCGCGGCGAAATGGGCGTTGTCACTGCGAACACAGGCGTGGGCAAATCACACTTTTTAGTGCATGTAGGGTGTGAAGCACTTAAATTAGGCAAAAATGTATTACATTATACTTTTGAATTGACAGAAACTTCTGTAGGGATCAGGTATGATTCTAACTTATGTAGTATTCCAAGCAGTGACGTTAGAGAAAGAAAAGAAAATGTTTTAAACTTTTATAAGAATGAAGACTCACTAGGTAGACTAATTATAAAAGAATACCCAACAGGGGCTGCAACAATCAATACA
>Ga0209535_1002201_pt1 | contig 12739 bp, 17 predicted proteins | sample LinPmetageLP28_FD_184041 | JGI IMG/M metagenome (GOLD analysis project Ga0209535, IMG submission 184041) | Marine viral communities from the Pacific Ocean - LP-28 (SPAdes) (version 2) | ecosystem: Environmental > Aquatic > Marine > Oceanic | place: Pacific Ocean | collected 2009-08-22
GTGCGGTGTAGAACATAGGACAGGGAAGAACAGGGGGGTGAATATGAAACTTGTGAACAAGTGTCTCAAATAAAGAACAATCAGTATGAACAAGTGTCTCAAATAAAGAACAATCAGTATGAACAACAAAATCTTCAGTTAGCATAATTTTTTTTGTGAACAATCAGTTGTTCGTAGACCGACAAAAAACAGCAAACTGAACAATCAGTTGTTCGTAGACCGACAAAAAACAGCAAACTGAACATCATATTGTTCGGTCAACCAGCAATTCTCATCATAAATTTGATTTCGCAATCCAATCCAATCCAACCAATCAAAAAAAAACTCACATCATAAGAATACAGATACAGAAAAAAAGAACTCCTTACAACTCTCAAAAACTTCAGTATGTCGCTTCTCGGAAACACCGAACAGATTTCAGACCTCTGGATGGAGATGACTGGGAAGATGCACAGTCTTCATTCACTCTCAATCCATCAGTCCAAGAAGATTGAGGAACTCCGGGCAGAAATCGCCGAACTCAAGGCAGAAAACGAGAAACTCAAGGCAGAAAAGGGCAATGTCGCCGTATCACACGCCGCAATGCAGCGTGCACGAGACAGGGCACTAAAAGAACTTGAGGAAGTCGGGAAGTCTCAGGAAGCGTGGAAAGCATCGTTCTGGAAGAGAGACAAGGATGTTCAGGCCCTTCTGAAGTTCAGGTGCGATGTTGCAGATGCAGTCGGTGTGAACAATCCAGAAGATCTGGAACTGGACGATGTTGAGAACTTCATCGGAGACCTCCTGGAAAAAATTGATGAAGAACAAAATTCATCGGAACTTCTCAAGACATTCGCTATGAAGGTGCACAATCAACTCTATGGCACAAATTACGATGATGAGGATATCGCTACTTCCTTTGATTACGATTGCATTATCGGTAAGATGATTGACGATGAAGCGGAAGCGGCAAAGGAGTGTGCCAAACGCTGGCAGGACAATCATAAACTCGGTGAACAGATTGAGGAACTCAAAGCGGGCAATGAAATTATGAAAAGGACACTTCAAGATAACTTTAATGAAATTGATGAACTCGGTGAAGTGATTGAGGCAAAGGAAGCGACCATTCGTTCACTCAGTGCAGGTCTCAATCAGGCACAGGGAAAAGTTCCCAAGGAAAGGATTGAGGTAGCCCAATAGGAACTTCGTTAGATCAGATTATCATACCACACACTTGCATTACCATCGTAGAATAGAGCAGTATCACAATTTCCAACAGAATATCCTTTATCATTATTTTTTATGAATACGACATTATGAAAAAATTTATTTTTATCAATAGCATTATTTTTGATTACTCTTTCAAGCATATGATGACCAGTCGTCTGATACACAAATCTGCCCTTCCAAGTATCATAACTTTTTATTTTTATTTTTTCATAGAAATCGTGTTCTACTTGTTTGATAATTTCTAAAAATAGATTTTGATTTTTTAGCGAATGCATAATTGCATTATAAGGTTTTTTATTTTTATCATCTGCCCAATGAACAAAATATATCGGTTCACTAAAAACAGCATCAAGATTTTTCATCGGCCGAATATCACAATCTAAATATAGACCACCGAATTTATACAGAATGCAGTATCTTATGAAATCACATCTTTGTATATCAAATCTAAAGTCTTGCCATAATTGCCAGTATTCGTTAAAATCTTCTTTAATTAAATTTTCACAATCAGATAAGTTCCATAATTTATATTCATAATTATGAAGTTTACAAAAATTTTGTGTTTCATCAACATTCTTTGCAAAGGCAGGAATATCACAAAGTTCACAACCTTTAAAAGGCCAAAATATTTGATGAATCATCTATACAATTAGAAAAGGAAATTATATTTACATAGATACGCGAATATTGCCGATAGCGTCAATAAAATATAAACTATCAAAGGCAACATATGCATCAATATTAAATTGTTCGTTAGCGGCAGCTGCACCTCCACCGATATTTAGGATTAGAGAAATAGGGAGTGAGCGGTCGGCCGTATTGACGCCTGCTTCTAATGCAGTCCTCTGGAAACTTTCTAAATCCATAGCAAAGGGCGCGAACCGATAAGATACAAGAGGGGCACCAGCGCCAGGGTCTCGTGGGATGAGTGCCACATTACCCTGATCTAAAGCATAATTGATAGTAGATAGAGACCCTGTGCCGTGAGCAGAAGATACTGAACCGAAACACTTACTTAATTCAGAGAAGGCCTCGCCACGAGTGAATGCAGAAACACCATTAGGACCCTGAAACTGGCAATCAACAGGAGTAGGAGGATACACAACAGAGCCAATCTTAATCTGATAATCTATTAAGGTCATAGTGCCACCATAAGATAAATTAAAGGATTCACTATGATTACCTGCACCAGCACCTGCCGCATACTGCTGAGACGCTCCAACAAAGAACAGAGATTTTAATGACTTTCTACGAGCGGGCACATTAATCGTTTGATTACCAGTTGCCCCGCCTGGAACGTTGCCAGAGAAGTGTGTGTAATCTACGCCGTTGAGCACGAGTTTGCCACCAGATACTTCCTGAACCATTCTTAACTGGGCATCTACTTCAGGGCCAACCTCAACTAACTGAGCAATATAGCGGATGTCCTCAATCTGATAAGTAGGGGCCGCTACTGCCGCACCATAGGCACCGACATCTAATCCGTCTGCCAGTTCTATTTCTATAGTGAGGGGCGAAGAGCCTAACATCTGAAGGGGCACCATCTTATCCTGAGTTGTGCCGATAAGGCCGTTCATCAACGGGATAGAGAAAGTATACTGACCATTACCAGCGACAGCGGCAACTAAGGCATCCGAGTTGACTGGAGTATTGACGGCGGCACCCGATAAATCTGCAGCCAGAGTAGGAGCGGAGGAAGTGCCAGCGGCCCGAGCATTAGCGAAACGCTGACCCTCCGTAATACTACGATGAGCGACACTATCAATACCACCCTGGCAAGGGAGGATAACAGCGGCCATAAGCCTATTGTAGTGATTAATATCGGTTAGGACGTTTCCTGCCTGCTCAATTCGTAGGCGACGGATGAAATTGTGGCCTCCGCCGAAATCAAAGCCCATCGTTTGTGCAGTTAAATTTCTGAAGCGGAAGCGAAGATAACTATGCTTCGGGTCTAAAAAGGCCGATGCCGAGATATCAATACGAATGATATTATTACCATCACTCGTGAAAGTCTGCCCATTAGTAGGGAAGAAACTTCTACGCCGAGAACGACTTTCTACGGCAAGTGGCAAAATTTTAGTGTAATCAACATTAGACGGGAGCACTCTTTCCATTATTTTATACTTAATGAAAACAAAAAAAAATTTTAGAATTAAACTTTTTAGTTTTATTTAACAACGTTTACCTTCGGTTTAATGATTTGGCACCATAGTTATTGTGAACTGGAATGAATAGGCACCAACATCAACTCCAAGTGCACCAGGCGCGCAAAGATGAAGTTTCCCGCCAAAGTCGGGTCTCCTTATAGATATTTCTACTTTACTACCAAAAGGATTTGCACACATTATCGCTTCACCAAAACCTTCTCCTTGCCAGGCAGAGGAACCAACGCCAACATCAGCACCACCGACGATGCTTGTTCTGTTGCCATTCGTGTTGCCAATAATATTTAATGCGAGAGGAACTAACTGCTGAAATCTACCGATTGTATTTGTTCCTGTTCCTGCCTCTACCGGCTGAAATTGTTTGTTCGCTAAAACACCTGAAGAAGGAACATCTAAACTGACTTCTAAAGCACCAACTCTACCAGCACCCGCTCCATCACTCCAAGTGGCCTGTTCTATAGGTGCTATAGGGTAGCAAACCATTCCATCACAATTCATAATGCATTGTTTGTAATGCTGACTATTACCGAATGCAGTAAGAGGTGGCAACTCAAATACATAGGTGCCCAGTTTTGTAGGGACTGCAGTTGCACTATTAAAACCTGCAATCACACGGAACTTTAATCTTTCTTCATCAATACTTAAAACATTAACAGAATTAACACTTGCCATTATTTATATATTCTTACTTTATTTTATTTTTTAGAAATAAACAGAAAGTTTTTATTTTATCTCTGTCTCTGTATAATCCTTCTACACCGAAACAGAAATTTAGAAAAATAGAAATTGATAACCAAGTCTCAATAGTCATTATAATTTATGAAAATAAAATTTATTTGCTTATTTTCCACGTCTACGCTGAATATCTTTTCTGCCTGCCCTTGCCGCTCCAAACTGAGCACCTGCCGCTTTACCTGCCGCTATTGCGCCCATTATATCTCCACTTCTTGCAGCGTCAATTGCCCTGTCTGCCGCCATAGTTCCTCGTGCCCCTGCTGCTGCAGTTCTCGCTCCTTGGCCAACTAATGATGAAGCACCCTGAACACCTTTCGCTCCTGCCGCTACTACTCCAAGACCAGCGGCAACAGGTTCTAAGCCAATCATCGCTGCCCCACCTGCAAGAGTGGCCGCTCCACTTGCAATCGTGCCAGAGATATCACTAACTTTACTTGCCGCATCTGCTACAGAACCAGCGTTTTCAGCGACAAATTTTACGCCTTTACTGAATATACTTTCGTCCTTTTTACCATAATCTGCATTAGAAGAAGAAGTCTTTTTACCGAAGATGCTATCAAACATATTTATACTGAATGGAAATTTTTTTATTTTTTCTTTTTAGGTTTTTTTCTTTTTAGTTCTGCAGCGTGTGCCGCGAGAGTTTTATTCATCTGTTCTAATCCAGCGTTTCGGTTCACTACAAAATCGCCACGTCTATCAGGTTCTGCTTGTAATTCTTTATCTGCAATAAATTCTAATTTAAGTGAAATATCAAAAGTTAATCCGTTTAGATTAATAACTTGATTTTTTTGATTTGTAAGAGTAATTGCAATATCTGTGATTGATTTAACTTTTAAGAGTAATTTATGAACATCGCCATTAGTCGGTTCTATTTTGATGATTCCGCCGGGTTCTGCATTAATAGGAACTCTTGTTAAAATATTACTGAACCCTCCACCGATATGACTATCAAGCACAGAAGTAGTGCTTAAATTTGTTCTTAAAAAAAGACTTCTAATAGAATTAGTGACGTCAACAACATCATCTGCATACAAAAAATAAGCAGGTTCTACAAGAAACGGCCCGTTTCTAATTGTATCTGTCCCTGCCCCTGCAACAGGTGCACCACCTCCTCCAAGTGTAGGATTTGAGAAACCATTAAACCACTCTTTACCTGCCGCATTAAGTTCTACGAAAGGGTCTCCATCTACATTAATTAAATCAAAACCGAGTTCTTCATTCATATCTTCTCCAGTCGCTGCACCATTCTTCATCGCTAAAGTGACGCGGAGATTTGCAATAATACATCTGAAACTGAACTTTAATTTTATAGGGTCAAACTTTACTTCTAAAGGATTGATTGGCCCGGCCGCCTGAACTCCATCACTAATGACTTTTGCCAATTCTACTGCATTATAATTACCTTCAGGAATGACTAAAGTATTTGCCGCTGCAGGTGTTAAATCAAGAAAACCATTAGCATCATAATCGGCAGGTGTATTAAATACAGTCACTGCATAATCTAATCTGCAGTTTACACCGACCCGAAAATTATAAAAACTATAAGGAATTTCTGCACTAAATACACTCATAAGCATACTATGATGTTCTGGAACAACGATAGGTTCTTGTAATGAAAAAACAAAATCAGATTGATTTTGATTAAAGAAAGTTGTTGCATCTTTACTATTTATATAAAGAACTCTACTTGCAGATGTTTCTGTTTCTTTGTATGCCGCTAACATTAATATATTTATTCTATTATTTTTATTTGAGAAAATAACTTAGCACGACTTAGTGCAGTATATAACATTCTTAAACACTTTATTCTGTTGATATCAATAAATAAAGTATCTTTGCAAGTTTCTCCTTGAATGCTGTGTATAGTGAATGCGTGTTGCAATACACTATCAACTCCGTAAGGTTTTTCACCGATTACAATTTGCCCATTACTATAATCTCTTGTATTTTCTTTCACTAAATATTTTTGCTTACCGAAGGTTGTTGCCTTATCCTTGTAAGTTTCTGTGTAGTAATCTTTATTTTTGTGTGTTTTTGTAATGATTAAATCATCAAGTGAATAATCTATATCTTCTTTTTTGTGAATCACAAATCCAAAGTCTATTAATATTTTTCTACAATCAATATCAATAAAATCTCTTTCTATTAATTTTCTACAATTCACTAAAACCTTTGCTAAAATTTCACACTTACAGCGATAATTTTTCTTGTGTCTAAATAATGGCAAATTATTTGCACAGAATTCATAACCTTCTACAGGAGGCAATTGATATCCTAAATCTCCACAGAAGATAATTTTATGATGTTTAAATCTTTTCAGTATTAAATTTTTATCTTGATTGTTTAGCATACTGATTTCATCTATGATAAGAGTATTGTAGTTTCTTAAATTAGGCAACCAAACTTCAGGGTCTTTTGTAATAAGATAATGAAATACAGAACAATCAATATTATATTCTTGTGCCTTGTTTCTGGCAAGTTTCCAAGAAGGTGCAACATAAAGAGGTGCAATTAATCCTTTATCAATAAGATTGTTATGAGTTTTACCTGCACCTCCTGGCCCAGTATGAAGTTCTACTTGATGATGTTTTCTACCTTTAGGCAGCTTCGGTTTATCGTTTTCACAATTGATTACATATTCACATCCGTGAATGTGTTTGATACTTTTGCCAGGTTTTTTGACGAATAGTTTATTAATCTCAACATCACCTTCATAAAAGATACCATCAACCTGAACTGCAATGATTTGTGAAATATCTTTAAATTTAAGGAGTTGTTCTAACATCGTTATTCTGGCATAACTATGAATGAATGATGCTATGTGTGCACTATGTTTACACTTGTCTTTTTTGTATTCTATAATGCCTACTCCTTTGTATTGATTAAATCGTATATCACACTTTTCTTTATCGTCTCCTCTGCTCTGACCTGAGATATTATTTAATTTAGCAAATTCTATATCTTTGCAATTAAAATTGTATCTATCTTTTTTTGTGAGTTTCATAAGACATCCATACCACTTGCAATAATGTTTCACACCACCTTCACTCTCAAACATCTCATCAGTGAAAGTGATATCTGTTTTACTGCCCCAACAACCTCCCCAAATATCAAAAGTTATACCGAGTGATTTGTAGAATTCTAATTCAGGAGAAGGATAGGCATTATTTTCGTGAACAACTCTTAACTTTTTGAGAAGAGGAGGAATGTTTTTTATGTTGTAGATTGTGTAGATGCCGAGGCCCATAATTTTATTACATCTTCTAAAATCAGTAATCTTACCAAGATAACCTTTATAATAATTACATTCACTTCCTTTTGTGTATGCCTTAGACAAATCTATATGATTGAGAGTTTTTAATGAATGGATGAAATCTATGATTTCCAGATGCATACAATTGTGTGCATATCCTTTCTGCCAATTATTTTTGTAATCTTCATCTTGATTTTCTTTCCTCATATATGCTTCCTCATCTAACATCTTTGCTTCGTTATCCAAGTATTCTTGTAGAATGTTAAATTGTTCTGTGCCGGGTTGATATTTAGAATTGACTATTAATGCATTCAACCGATTCACATTATTGAGCAAATATTTACTTAAATCTTTTTGTGAATTATGCTCAACTTTAAATTGACTTAAGTTATTCAGTTCATCAAAATCTCGGACTGCTTTACTATAACCTTCATCTTCCGTTAATTTATAAACATTCTTTAATGTATTGATTTGATAGATTGCCCCATCTCTATCACCTTTCCATAATTTAAAATCATCAGTATTGTTATCCATTATGTTTTGTAATTCTTTTTGTGAAACTTCTTCATAATTATCTTTATTTGTAATTTCATTAAGTTCTATGTGATTTAATCTTGTATTAATAAATTTAAAAGTTTTTGTCGGTTTTTTTTGTGAACGATGTTTAATGTAATCAGTATCTTTATCTAAAACAGAAGAAGGCATATCAATTTCTATGCCGATTTGTAATTGATTACAAATAGAAGGAATATCTTTTTCAGGAACTCCATTACTATATTCATTCATTAACTTTTCTACTTTTTTTGCCTTACTATCATATTTTCTCTTTGTGCTTTCACTTTGTGCATTCATACTCAAATCAATTGCCCAATTCATTATCGGTGTGAATACGCAATGTGAGGTGCCATCTAAAAAGAATTGTTCGTAGTTTGACTGACCAACTCTTCCTGCAGACATTATAGTGAGTTGTGCCTGATTACTCATAGGCCCTGCAGGATTGTATGATTCACCAAATATCCATTCTTCACTATCAGGAAATAAGAATTGTGTGAATATACGCCACCAACTATTAAATCCTCTGACTGGAACTTCTGTAATTTGATTATCAGTAATGATTTCAGTTTGTGATAAAGATGGATGCCTTTTGCCAATTTCTATTGTTTGACCTCTATATTGTCTAAATATATTTTTGAGATAATTTAATTGCAAATCATCATTAGATAATCCATCTATATCTCTGTATGTTAGAATTCTTACATTCGGTGCCCTTCTTTGATTTGCTGGAACTATTATAGACATCTTATTCTATTATTTATAAAAAGATTAAGAACTAATCTTTTAAATAGTTTTGTCTAAAAAACAATTAGTTTAAATTTAAAAACAATTCTCTCTTTAAAAGAATAATGGAAGTGGAAACAAAAGGAACACAAACAATCTATAAAAAGAAACATCCTGTAAGGACAAAAAAGATGCCGAAGAAGGATGTGAAATATTATGAACCTTTATATGGCACACCTCAGTGCACCTATGAAGGAAATAAAAGAGGAAGGAAAAGTGTAGAAGAAAGGCAAAAACCTACATTAATAAAGAATGAAAAGAAAATTACAATATTATATTTTGATTAGCAGTCTTTAGCAGTAAGTGCCATTAACTGGAGAACCAGAACCATCCTTCACGACCATTCGCTAAAACCTCCCCGTTTTTTATTTTGTTTTCTATTTGATTTAATTTTGCTACTTCTAATCTAATTTCTGAAACAGCAGATTTTAGTGAACGGATTTCACCGAGGATTTCTTCTAAGAGTTTTTTGTTTCTCGCTGCTTGTCTTTCTGTATAGCCTGTGCTGTCCATTATAATTGTGTAATTATTTCTTTTCTATTTATCTTATTTATTTCTATTTTAGGGCAATATTTAAATCTTAAATATTTCTTGTTTTGTCCTCGCGAACTTAAATCTGCAACTTGCTGATAAGTCATATTAAGTTCTTGTGCTAAATCTCTAAGAGTTTCTACATTAATATTTAGTAGAACAATCGGTTCCTTGCCTTGAGCAGAATAATCGTGATAAATTTTGCAATTATACATTACTTATGATTTAATTAAGATTTATTCTTTTAAATATCTTTGTTCATAAAACAATACTCTGATGCAATACACAATTCTTTAAAATTCCTCGTGGATTGATTAGGCCGTGAAACCAATTAGAAATCACAGGTGCATCCATATTCAGAACAAAGGCAACATCTCTAATTGTTTTAAATTCCATTATTTTGAGCAATTCTGTATGTTTTTCATTCTCAAATAAATATAAAATCCAATTATTCTTTTTCATTATATTATCATACAATTATTTTATTTTAGTTTAAACTCCCGTAGATGGCAAGTAATAACCTCTAAAAAAGGCCGAAGGATAACTACCACCTGCCGCCAGATAATTAGTTGTAGCACTTGTTCTCGCTTGTGGATTAAAGGTGTAAGTGCTTCCAATTGTTAATCCTGTAATAGACCAAGTTTGATGAATTATTTGTCTATCTGTTTCATCTGCTCTATGAACTTCTCTCGCTGTTTGTATTGTTCCAGTTCCAGCACCGCCTTCACTAATACCTACTGACCACTCACTTCCACCCTTATCAACAAGTCTCATATCAGTATCACGATTAGTAGATATAGCATAATTATAGACTATTAATTCTACACATAGAGCAGTTTGTTTTGCTACAATACTCACACCGAGAGCGCCTAAAATAGATCCTGCGCCATAACTTGTCGTGAGACTATCAAAATCAGTTGAGGCGGTGCCGTAAACATTATGAAAACAATAAGGACTTATAATATTACTTGTATCTGTTAAATTTAAATCTGTGCAACTTGTTTCTTTGCCTGGATAAGATGAACCTGTTATTGAGGTTGTTGTTCCATCATTCAGAAAAGTAATATTTATCATTCCAGAAATAGAAGTATCTAAATTAAAAGTTGTTCCTGCTAAATTTAAATTAGTCCCTGCTGTGTATTCTGTATTTGTATCAGTTGATGATATAGTTATTGCCGCTGAACCATCATAAGTAGTTCCTGAACTAAAAGTTATATTTGTTCCTTTAGTTAAAGCATTCGGGACTTTTAAAACTTCTAATTCTCCACCACTAACCCCCATCGTGCCAGTATCAATATCTAATGCTACTTCTCTATTTAATCCTCCTCCATTATTTATAACAACTGGCAAAGCGGCAGTTAAATTTAATTGTGTATCTGTATCCGCTGCATTAATTGTATCTGCAGTTCCTCCATTAAAACTTGTTGCACCACTTGCAAGAGATATATTTGTGCCCATAGTAAGAGGTTGTATTATGCCAGTATGAGTATCCCATCTTGAGGGTTCGTCAGGGCCACCTGAAACTAATGCCTGTCCTGCAAGGCCAGGGTTTATTTCTGCACCAACTCTGAACTGACCTGAGTTATCAATAGAAGTGAATGCCCCTCTTTTTAATCCTGTTATACTGCCCATATTTATTTAATATAACCTTTTATTTTTTTCTTTCTAACTTTATCTGCTAAATCTTTATCTGCTTTGCCCCAAGTTCCTTTTTGTTTCATTACGAAACTATAAACTCTGCCGAATGCCCACTGCTCAGGAGATTTCACTGAAGGTCTTACAGATTTAGGATTTGTTTTATAAGCACCAACGCCTCTATCAAATACATCATCAAGAATTTTCACAGATATTCCAGTTAATTTAGAAATATCTTTTTTAGAATTTGCCTGATTAATCGGTTGTTTATATTTTTTATTAAATTTCTGTTTGTTTGTTTGCACCATTATACTGAATGTATATTTTATTTGCCTACCGCTTTTTGTGCCTTTTTATGTGCCGCTGTGAAACTCATTCCACTTTTCATATCTTTCTTCATCATCGCCATATGCTTTGATGAATGATGTTTAGAATGTTCTTTTAACTTTTTATTTTGAGCATCAGTCAATTTTTTCTTTTCTCTGCTCTGTGCCTGCCTAGCAGTCTTCTTTTTGTAATGACTTGGCATATTTAGTATAATTGATAAATTTATATTCTTCAGTCATAATTTTGTTTTTTTTATTTTGCACAGAGATTTGTGATTCACAACCTTCTTCTCTAAAACTTGCAGGATAATTATAATATTGTTTGATGCCAATATTGCCCATCATAATATCAATTGCCTTAAATCTGTTTTCACTATAAATTCTATTGAGAATGTGTAATGCAATTTGCCACTTTGGCACAATATAAGCCATAGTGCCCAAAATTCTTAAATTATCTGGGCATAAATTTATACCGACCTGATGTTCTATTTCAGGAGGTTTGCAATCCATCATCTTTCTATTGTAAACAAATCCTCCAACATAAGTGATACTATCTTGAGGATAAATTTTAGGCAAATCATTCACTTGTATTGCATCATCTTCAAGGATTAAAACATCATTAATTTTATTTTCTACAATATGCTCCAATAACTTTGTATGACTTAAGAAACATCCACATCTTGCAAGGTGTGCATCTTTAGCAAAATTATAACGACTTACCATTCTATTCTCAATATAATCAGGCACTTCCTCTTTATCAGTTGCCTTCCATCTTTCATAAGAAACGTCCTTAAATTTATTCCTCCTTGCAGTTGCAGTATCCAAGTTTATGTAAAAGACTTTCATAATAATATTTTATAGAAAAATTTTCACAGATGCTTACTTTCTTCTTAGTCTGTTCAGTATAAACTGCATCAAGAACTTCTATTTGATATGCTAATTGTTCTATCTCAAGTTTAATCAAATCCATTATATTTAATGAAAACAAAAAAAAAATTGTAATAAAACTTTAAGTGCTTTAAAAAGTTTAAATAAGCAAAATTTTTTTCTACAAGAATTCATAACTATGGAAGAACTTGATGATCAGACTATTCAGGAACTTAAAGCAAAGGCAATAGAAAGAGGAGGTGATGATAGTGATATCTCTACAAACGAGATTAATGAAGAACTGATAGAACAAGAACCGCCAGTAGCAGATGAAGGCAGCGACGTTGTAGAAGAAGAACCCGTGAAAGAAGCAAAGAAACCTAAAAGGCAACGTAGTGAAAAACAAAAAGCGGCCTTTGAGAAAGCAAGACTTGCAAGGGCAGAAAATCTAAAAATAAAAAAACAAATAGAAGCAGAAAAGAAACAAAAACAAAAGGAAGAAAAAGAACAAGTAAAGATAGAAGTAAAGAAAAGATTACAAAAAAAAGAAGAACCTAAAGTAGAAACTCCCTTACATAATCCTCTAAGACCTACAGATATTCACAGATTTGCTGGAGATATGTATGATGAACCTGGCCATCGTTATAGAGAACAAGTTGTAAATAATTATTATTATT
>Ga0209535_1002202_pt1 | contig 12731 bp, 16 predicted proteins | sample LinPmetageLP28_FD_184041 | JGI IMG/M metagenome (GOLD analysis project Ga0209535, IMG submission 184041) | Marine viral communities from the Pacific Ocean - LP-28 (SPAdes) (version 2) | ecosystem: Environmental > Aquatic > Marine > Oceanic | place: Pacific Ocean | collected 2009-08-22
GAAGGCGCACCAGACTTTAAGCCTTCACAGCATATACATTATTCTAAATCTGATTTAGATTACACATTAGATGTCACACAGATATTCGACAACTTATACAATGAGGCTGAGTGATGAACTATACAGAGCTTACAGCAGCGATAAAGAATTATACAGAGAATGAAGAAGCAACATTTGTTTCTTTAATTCCTACGTTCATTCAACAAGCTGAACAACGCATATTCAGGACTGTAACTATACCTGAGGTTAGGGCTAATAGTACTGGAAGCGCAACTCAAGGAAATCAGTATTTACAGCGTCCTTCCGATTTTTTAGCTGTAGCGTCTATGGCTATAATTGATCCCACTACAGCGGAGTATAGCTACCTTTTAGACAAGGATGTGAATTTTATAAGAGAAGGCTTCCCTGTATCAGCAACTCAAGGAAAGCCTCTTTATTACGCTCAATTTGATGGTGATAACATAGCAACATCCACTGAAGGCCACTTCATTTTAGGACCTACACCAAATGCAAATTACACTGTTGAGCTTCATTATTACTTTGAGCCGCCGTCCATAGTGACATCACAAACATCTTGGTTGGGTAATAATGCTGACACAGTTCTTTTATATGGATCGTTGGTTGAGGCTTACACGTTTATGAAGGGTGAGGCTGACATAATGAATGACTATAAAGAACGATATGAATCTGCATTAAAGCAGTTATCTCTAATAGACGCATTTAGTAAGAGAGACAGTTACAGGGATGGAGAGCCTAGATGAGTTATTTGCCTTTTGATATATCAATGGGAAGTGTTGAGGTTAAAATAACAAATAACCGTGGATTCACGCCTGATGAAGTTTCTGAATTATGCGTTAATAAGTTGATGATTATATCAAGTGACGCTCCACCAGCAATAAGAGATCAGGCTATAGATCATAAAAATCGCATGAGACAGGTAATCACAGCCCATATGAAACAGGCTATTCAAAGCGATAGAACTACTGTATATAATTCAATCAAACAGGCTGGTTATCCTGAACTAGCTGAACACATAAGGAAACTTTAATATGGCTTTTTCTGGAAACGCTCTTTGCACCTCGTTCAAAAAGGAACTCATGATAGGTGTTCATAACTTCACGACTGCAAGTAATGTTTTTAAACTAGCGCTATTTACTAACAGTGCGGTTCCCTCAGACATGGGCGGCTCTGGCAGCACTATGAATGGAAGCGTTACAACTTATGCCACTAGTAACGAAATTAGCAGCGGTGGTGGGTCAAACTACACTGCTGGAGGACAGCTATTAACTAGTGTAACGCCAACCACTAGTGGCACTACGGCCTTGACGGATTTTGCGGATGAGGTTTTTTCTAATGTTACAATCTCTTCAGTTCGTGGTGCATTAATTTATAATTCAAACCCAGTATCGGGTGGTGGAACACCCGCTGTTTGTGTTTTGGATTTTGGCAGCGATAAATCGGCTAGTTCTGGTGACTTTACGATTGTTTTCCCTACGGCTGACTCTAGCAACGCGATTATTAGGATAGCCTAACATGACCATATCGCTAGGAAACCGTGCAAAAATGTCCACCAGTACCACGGGTACTGGAACGATTACATTGGGCAGCGCGGTTTCTGGCTTCCAAACCTTTGCGGATGCTGGAATCACTAATGGTCAGACGGTGCGTTATGCCATAGACGATGGCGCTAATTTTGAAATAGGCAGCGGCACTTATACCTCTAGCGGCACCACGCTTACGCGGTCTGTTACGGAAAGCTCCAACTCTGATAGTGCTATTTCTCTTAGTGGTAGTGCCGAGGTATTTATTGCAGCGACTGTCGCGGATTTAAACCCTCTTTACGCTGCTAATCCTAGTTCAGCCACAAGTCCTACGGCCAGCGGAACCAATGCAGTAGCCATAGGAGATGGTGCGGCATCGGCGGGATTAAGAGCCTTAGCGGCAGGGCGAAATTCAACAGCTAGTGGTGATTATAGCACTGCGTTAGGAAATGGTGCTACTGCGTCCGGCGAAATCTCAACTAGTTTAGGGTCATACGCGACAGCTAGTGGTCAGTATTCTACCGCTATTGGACTAGGCAACGGTGGCGGTGGGGCAGCGGCGGTTGCGTCAGGCACTGGTTCAATGGCCCTCGGCGGCTCTAAAGCGAGTGGTACAGAAAGTTTAGCAGGAGCTATAGGAAACAACACCTCAAGCTATGGGGCTAGCGGTGATTACTCAGTAGCGATTGGGAGACAAGCAAAGGCTAGTGGAACAGGAAGCGCGGCACTAGGAAACCTAGTAAACGCTACGGCTACATATTCAAGTATAGTTGGATATGCTAGCACCGCCTCTGCAAATTATGCTTCTGTTTTTGGCGGCAGATCAAATACTGCATCCGCCACCTATGCTTCTGTTATTGGAGGTTATGCTAACACATCAAGCGGTAACGGGAGTATAGCAACTGGTTTTGCAAACACTGCAAGTGGTGCTTATGCTCTTGCGGGAGGTTATGGTTGTACAGCAAGTAATGCTTCAGCTTTTGCCTTTGGTAATACGTCTGTAGCCTCTGGTGCAAATTCTGTTTCAATCGGACACACCAGTACAGCTAGTCACGAAAAAGCATTTGCGATTGGTGATAACGTACAATCCACAGCTACAAACCAAATCAATCTAGGCGGTACGGCTGACACAGTACGCATTTCAGAAGGCTATACCCTACCAACGGCTGACGGTTCTGCCAATCAGGTGCTTACCACAAACGGTTCTGGGGCGGTTTCTTTCGCAGACGCTGGCGGCGGTTTTGATAGCGATATTACGATTGATGGCAAAACTGCCAACTACACTATTGTAGCTGGTGATGCTGGAAAAATTATTTCGCATTCTAGTAACGATGTTACATTTACGTTTACAGCAGCGGCAACGCTTGGGGCGGGATGGCATTGTTGGGTAAAGAACCGTGCGGGGGCTACAAATGTAACAACCTTCGATTTTAACGGTTCCGAAAACCTTGACGGGATAGGGAATGGTAAACTTTTTACGGGTGAAAGTATCCATGTTTACTGTGATGGTTCTAATTTTCACAGCGTAGACCGCACAATTATGTGGGCGGGTAATACAGCTACAGATTATTATGCTCAACCAATCGCTCAAGGTGGCGGGTCAATCGCTGGTGGTTTACAATCAAATGCAAGTGGCACTACCAGTGTAGCATTAGGTTTCAGCACCACTGCTTCGCACACTAATTCCAGTGCAATTGGTTATGGTTCTATCGCTGCCAGTACAAGAGCAATGGCGCTTGGGTGGTCACGGGCGGGTGGAACAGAGAGCCTTTCGGCACAAATTGGTACTAGTTCCTCAAGCTACGGGGCTACTGGTGCTAATAGTGTGGCGATTGGGCGGTTGAGCAAAGCCACTGATGCTGACAGTTTCGCTATAGGCGATAATAACGTTGTATCTAACGGTAATGCATTTGCTTTAGGTAATACAAACACGGTTTCTGGAAATACTGCTATCGCAATAGGCGAAAGCCACACGGTCAGTGGCACGTACGGGGCATCCATTGGCGGCTACGGCTCAACTGCAACACAAACTTACGCAATGACGTTTGGCCCATATGCTAAAGCGGCTGTGCAAAACGCATTTATCTTTGGTTCTAAGGGGTGGTTTTCTGCGGGGTCAGCGCAAGGTGGTATGTATATTCTGTACGCAGACACCACAGATGCGACTGCTGAAGCACTAACAACAACTAACAGCACCGCTGGAAGCACTAACCAAATCGTAGCCGCTTCAGACACTTGTATAACATTTCACGGCACCATCACTGCGATGCAAAACGGGGCGCAAGCCTATGGTGGTTGGGAGATTAAAGGTATGTTGGTTAATGATGGCGGCACTACAAGTCTAGCACTCGGAAACATATCGGACATGGCTGCTAATAATGCTTCTAGCTGGGCGGTAGCACTCAGTGCAGATAACACGAACAATGCCTTAAAGATACAAGTTACAGGCGAGGCTAGTCATAACATTCGTTGGGTGGCGAATGTACAAACAGCGGAGGTCACATACGCGTAATGGGACAGATTGAAATTAATCACACAGGTTCTGGCGGGGGTGTTGTTCTTAGCTCTGATGGTACTGATCTCTTACTAGGTGGCAGTGCTATTGGTGGGGGTGCTTCTCCCTCTGCTGATCTTTATATTGCTAATCCTAGTTCTGCTACAAACCCTACGGCTGCGGGTGCCAATGCTGTGGCGATTGGAGATGGTGCCGCTGCGGGTGGTTCTACGTCTATTGCTATTGGGAAAAGCAGTGTTGCCTCTTCACTAGAGGGCGTGGCACTTGGCCCTTCAAGTACGGCCTCTGGCGTTAGCGCAGTTGGTCTAGGGTATTATTCTATCTCATCTAGCGCGCACGCAATATCAGGGCCACACAGCCTTGCTTCTGGTACAAATAGTGTATCATTTGGTATGGGAACTAATAGCCAAACCTACGGGGCTACTGCGACAAGTGCTGTGGCTCTGGGCCACCACGCACAGGCGGTAAGTTCATATGCTTTTGCGGCTGGGGGTACGACAAACAGGGCTGGTGCCACATACGCAACAGCCATTGGTGGTTCAAACGGAATTGCATCAGGTAGTTATGCGATTGTCCTTGGCGGTCTATACAACACAGCAAGTGGTGAAAACTCTGTTGCTTCTGGCAGCAGAAGTTTGGCAGCAATTTACGGCAAAAAGGCCCACGCATCAGGGCGGTTTAGCAGCAACGGTGATGCCCAAGGCTGTATGTATGTTCTACGCTCAGACACTACTGACGCAACGGCTGAAGCTATGACAACTAACAATTCTACAGCCGCAGCAACAAATCAAATTGTAGCTGCTACGGATACGTGCATCACCTTTAGTGGCACAGTCGTTGCTATGCAAAATGGCGCTCAAGCATACGGTAGCTGGGAGATTAAAGGGCTTTTAGTCAATGATGGCGGGACTACGACAGTACCTACCAGCGCAATCACGGTTATAAATAATTCAAGTTCTTGGGGGCTGGCTTTAAGTGCCGACAACACCAACAACGCTTTGACAGTTCAAGTAACGGGCGAAGCATCACACAATATCAGGTGGGTGGCGAACGTCCAAACCTCAGAAGTCACCTATGCTTAAAGGAGCAATATAATGGCTATTACACACAATATTACGCAAGCTAACTCCCAATACGGGATAAAATTTGACGGGGCGTATTATCGCATTGTCACGGCAGCGGTGTCACGCCAACGCGGCACTGATCCAAAGTTCACGGTGATGATCGACCTGTCTGGTTATGCTGCAACTCCTGATGATGACACCCGTGAGGTGGATTTCAAACGGTATAACGCACCGCTGGACGCTGTGGAAGCAGCATCTGGTGCTACATTTCTAGCAAAATGCTATGCTTGGGTTATGGCTCAAGATGATATGGACGGAAGTTCAGCGGCGTAGGAGTATATTATGAGCCTTACGATTAATCACCAGACGAACGACATAAGCGCAACAAGCGGTTCAATGACGATTGATGGTGCTGCTATAAGTTCTAATCCATATACCGCATTATCAACCTCAGCCACTGGGTACATCACCCTAGTCGGCGGTTTGATTATTCAATGGGGGAAAAGTGGCTACCTTGGTACAGGTGGTTCAAGCTCTGTTAGCTTTGCCATAACTTTTCCAAACGCCTGTAGGTCCGTAACCATGTCTCCACACGCCGCATCTACTTCCAACAGCTTTAGTTGGGCTTCAGGGTCACCTTCTACATCAGGCGTGACTTTTTACTCTAGGGGTGCGGTTCCTGCCTCTGGGGTCTACTACATAGCAATAGGATACTAAGTTTTGAAATATTATGCTCACATAGGTCCTGACAATCGTCTTCTAGGTTATTATACTGATGACCTACATGATACTATACCTACACCGAACATTGAGTTGACACACGATCAATGGCTGACTTCTCTTAATAACAACTACAATGTAATTAATTCTGACGGTTCTGGTTCAGTAGTAGATTTTTCAACGGATGAAGAAAAAGTATCTAGGGTTAGATATGCAAGGAACGCTGAATTAGCGGCTACTGATTGGAGAGCATTAAGCGATGTAACTATGTCAGACGCTTGGAAAACATACCGACAGGCACTGCGAGACTTGCCAGCGCAGTCGGGTTTCCCTAGCAGCGTTACATGGCCTACGGAACCTAGCTAGTGCTTGGCTTTTCCCCTCTTGCTGGAGCGCCTCTTGCTAGTTCTGGTAGTGCTTCTGCATTGGTATCTGTTACGGGGGTTGCTGGTACGGGGGCGGTTGGCTCTGTCACTACTACAAGCACGGCTGACATATCCGTAACAGGTGTTGGAGCAACAGGCGGTGTTGGTTCTGTAACCATAACGGGTTTTGCAACTGTCACTGTCACGGGCGTTTCTGGAACAAGCGCCGTGGGTGGCGTAGCAACCTCCACCGATATTGACGTAGGCGTTACAGGTATTGCGGCTACGGGATCAGTAGGTTCTTCTTCCGTTGTAAGTAACTCTAGCCTTTCTGTCACGGGTGTTGCAGGAACAGGTTCTGTGGGGTCCGTGGTTATTGCCCTTAGACAACCTGTCACGGGCGTCTCTGGCACAGGCGCAGTAGGAAGCGCATCTACCACAAGTAGCTCAGTTATATCAGTTACAGGTGTAGCGGGGACAGGCGCAGTAGGGAGCGTATCTCTTAACATTGATTCCAACATTCCCGCTATAATGGGAGAAGCCCTTATAGCGTTTACTGACGGTCTTTTTGTGGGTGGCGGCGGTGTTAGTGGTGACGCAAATGTTTCTGTAACGGGAGTTTCATCCACGGGTGTGGTTGGTTCCGCAACGACTACTTCTTCCGCAGACATATCCGTCACGGGTGTTTCTGCCACAGGCGCTGTTGGTTCAGCTACTACTACTTCTTCAGCCGATATATCGGTTACAGGTGTTGCGGCTACAGGAAATGTTGGCACTACTTCAATTACTTCAGACAGCAATCTATCAGTTACAGGCGTTTCTGGTACAGGTGCGATAGGATCGCCTACAACTGTCGTTGATGTAGATGTACCCGTCACAGGCGTTTCTTCCACCACTTCTGTTGGTTCAATAGCCTCTAAAGTTGACAACTTCGTATCAGTTACAGGCGTTGTTGGCACAGCCAAAGTAGGAAATGCTTTTGTTTGGTCAAGAATACAACCCAATCAAACTTCTAACTTCTCAAATATAAACCCATCACAAACCCCGTCTTGGACGAATATCGCTGCTTAGGTTCAATTGAACCAAACCGTATAGTTGATTAAATGACTTAGCATGGGTATAGTTCAAACATATTTATAGTTGAGGTCACGGCATGGCTACATATACCGCATCTAACGCGATTAAAAAAATAACTACGGGGGATGAATCTGGTTCGTGGGGCAGCAGCACCAACAACAACTTTGATATCATAGACCGTGCTGCGAACGGTTTTGTTTCTATTGCTTTGTCCAGTACATCTTACACTTTGGCGTTATCAACTACGGCTGTCCTGTCTAATGGGCATTACAAGGCGATAAAGTTTACTGGAACTCCGAGTGGAACTTGTACGGTTACATTAGAGCAAAATGACAAAGCTAGAATGTATATGATCCTTAATAGCACAAATCAAAGCCTGTCCATTACGCAGGGGGCTGGGGCAAATGTTACTATTATTGCTGGAAAATCAGCTATTATTTTAGCTGACGGTGCGGGATCAGGTGCGGCGGTTACAGACTTTACTGCGCTTGTTAGTATTTCAGAATTGGACGGCATTACTGCGGGGACGGTAACCGCTAGTAAGGCGGTTGTTGTTGACGCCAACAAAGACATTACGGGCTTTAGAAATATTACAGCTACGGGAGAGTTGGACGCTGTTACATTAGACATATCGGGCGATGCGGATATTGATGGCACCACTAATTTAGACATAGTCAATATTGCTGAAACTACAACTATAGCAACGGATAATAAAATACAGTTTAGAGATACGGGCCTGTACATTAATTCCAGTGCGGATGGTCAGCTTGATATCGTTGCAGACACTGAAATCCAAATTGCGGCAACGACAATAGACATTAATGGTGCTGTGGTTTTAGATGGAGCGATTACAGGGGCCACTAACATTACACTGTCAGGTGAGCTAGATGCCGCAACATTGGATATATCGGGCAATGCAGATATAGACGGCACTCTTGAAACGGATGTTTTATCTATAGATGGTACGACAGTCACTAGCACAGCGGCTGAGTTAAACATTATGGACGGTGATACGTCTGCCTCAGATGTGACTATTGTAGACGCAGATCAGTTTGTCTTAAATGATGAAGGCACGATGAAGCAGGTTGCTGCTACTAAAATAGCAGAATATGCTGCACCTAGCACCACTTTAGGAGACGTAGGAACTTATTCTTTCTTGATGCGTACCGCAACAGGGGTAAACGACTACATAACCTCTGGAACGTCATATTCTGGAAGTGTGTTGACATACGCTGGTGTGTCCCGATCTATTGGTAATGCTATAATTATCTCTCCAAGTGGATCACCTTCTGGAACGTGGAGGTCGATGGGTTATGTTGGTGCGGCATTTTCTGGCTTTAACAATAGAGCAGCTTTATTTGTGAGGATTTCCTAGTGACTGCTACAATCACACAGGTGCGTAAGGCACAATCACTTAACTCTGATAATACTCGGATGGATGTGGAAATTAATCATCCCACTTACGGTTGGATACCGTACACCTTAGACCCTTCCGACACTGACACTACTGTTGATAACGACGCAGTAATGTCTTTAATCGGTACAGATTTCACATCTTACGTTGCACCAACTCAGGCAGACTTAGACGCAGGAACAGCCCTTCAGATTCGTTCTGATCGTGACTATAAGTTACTCACAGAGGTTGACCCATTAGTGTCTAACCCTTTGCGCTGGGCAGAGCTGACCTCTGACAAGAAGACAGAGTGGTCACAGTACAGAACTGACCTATTAAATTTACCACAACAGTCAGGTTTTCCTAATGCAATCACTTGGCCTGTAAAGCCAAATTAGGACATATACAAAGATGCCTCTTTTAGACCTTAAATTTAAAGCTGGAATAAACAAAGAAATCACGCCGTATTCTGAAGGAAACGGTTGGGTTGATTGTGATAAGATACGTTTTCGCTTTGGTTATCCTGAAAAGTTAAATGGTTGGGAAAAAAACTCAAACGAAGCTTTCTTAGGTCAATGCCGTGGAATGCATGAGTTTGTAGCATTGAGCGGCGAAAAGTTTTTGGGCCTTGGTACAGAATTAAAGTTCTACATTAAAGAGGGTGTTGACTTCAAAGACATCACTCCAATCAAACAAGTCACTTCTGCGGGAGATGTCACCTTTTCTGCATCAAACGGATCACCTGTAATTACTGTATCAGACACAAGTCACGGGTGTGTAGCAAATGATTTTGTAACCTTTTCTGGTGCCGCCTCTTTGGGTGGAAACATTACAGCAAATGTTCTCAACCAAGAGTATCAGGTTACAGAAGTTGTCGATGGGAACACTTACAAAATATCAGCTAGAACCGTTAGCACTATACCAAGTGTTACGGCCTCAGGGGGAATAAGTGCCACGGCAGTAAATGCTACAGGTAGCGACACAGGCAACGGTGGTGGCAGTGTTGTTGGTACTTATCAAATTGGAACCGCTTTAAATAGTTCGGTCTTTGGCACTGGTTGGGGTGCGGGAGTTTGGGGTGGAACAACTACGGGCGCTCTTACTACAATTTTAAATGAGGGCGGTACACTTTCAGCTAGTGACACTACTATCACCGTGACTAACACTACGGGTATTGTAGCCAGTGACATTGTTTTAATAGACGATGAACTTATTCTGGTGGGCGGTATAAGTTCCAACGATTTAACAGGATGTACCAGAGGACACAAAGGCACCACCGCTACAACACATGCAAACGGTTCTGCTGTTAGACTTGCATCGGGAAATGCAGATACATCGGATGATTTTTCTGGCTGGGGATTGGCTCTTGTTTCAGGGACAATTACGCCCTCTGCAAACCTACGCATTTGGACACAAGACAACTTTGGTGAAGATTTGCTGTTAAATGAAAGAAACGGCAAAATTTACTATTGGGATAAAACAAATGGTGTAAATACACGGGCTAAGTCCTTAACGGACAGTAGTTTGGGACTAGGCACAAGAACTTCAGTTCCTACTATAGCCACACAAGTTCTTTTATCTGACAGAGACAGACATGTCATTGCGTTTGGCGCAGATGGCCTTGGGGCCACCTCATCCGCAACGGATGGTAATGGTATTCAAGACCCATTGTTAATTAGGTTTAGCAGTCAAGAGAACCCTGTCGATTGGTATCCCACCTCTGTAAGTACAGCGGGTGACTTGCGGATAAGTTCTGGTTCCAAAATAATTCAAGCCGTTGAAACAAGACAACAGATACTAGTGTTCACGGATGTTTCTATTCACGCAATGCAATTTCTTGGACCACCGTTCACGTTCGGTATAAATTTAATCTCTGAAAACATTACTATTGCTAGTCCAAAGGCTGCAGTTGCAGTGGACGATGCAGTATTTTGGATGGGATCGGCAGAGTTTTATGAATTTAATGGTGCTGTTCAAAGAATACCATGCACCGTTAGAGATTATGTATTTAATGACATTAACACATCTCAATCTGACAAGATTATTGCAGGAGCCAACGTGTCTTTTTCGGAGGTTTGGTGGTTTTATCCATCCTCTGATTCCACCGAAAACAATCGGTATGTAGTCTATAATTACCTTGAAAAAATATGGTTTATAGGAAACCTATCTAGAACTGCTTGGTTGGATCGTGGCATATCTTCTTTGCCTCTCGCAGCGGCAAATAATAACTTCTTGTATAATCAAGAGGTGGGCGCACAAGATGACGGATCAGCCATGACATCATTCATTGAGTCTGGTGATATGTCTATCACAGACGGCAATCAGTTTTCTTTCATTAATAGAGTTATACCAGACATTAATTTCAGAGAAACGGTAGATACATCTTCTTTAGATTTTATATTGGACACTAAAAGTTTTCCCGGTCAAGCAGACCAAAGCTCATCAACAAACACTGTGTCAAAGACATCTAGCACACCCGTTGATCAATACACGAATCAGTACTTTACACGTTTAAGAGGGCGTAGCTTTACACTCAAAATACAGTCTACAGATGCAAACGTCCTTTGGAGATTAGGTGTGCCTCGCATAGATATTAGACCTGATGGGAGAAGATAATGGCTGCTAACACCCCCGTACCATTCTTTCCGATACCACCACAAGAATACAGTAGAGCGTATTTAAACGAGGTAGTTCGCTCCTTTTCCGTGTTCCTAAATCAGTTCAATAATACTCAACAAGTGGCAGACGATGATACGACTGCCCTAAGCTGGTTTATGGGCTGATGGCTAACGCATATATAAACGCAAAGGTGGACCTAACGACCACAGGTGAAACCACGTTGTACACTTGTGGTCAGTTCACCACTGCAATTGTAAAATCTATCATTGTATCGGATGATAGCAACAATGCTGATACCTTGACACTAACAATAACTAGTGGTGCAAGCGTTTTTAATTTATACAAAGACAAGGCCGTTGGAGCCAAGGGTACGGTTGAGTTGCTGACAGCGCCGTTAGTAGTACAGGCAGATGAGGTCTTAAAAGTTACGGCTGCGACAGCAAATAGATTACACGTTGTCGCTAGTATTTTAGAGATAACCTAATGGGACGCGATGATAAACTTATAGAACTGGAAAAAGACATGATTGCTTTGCAAACAGAAGTTAAAATACAGTTCAAAGAATTATTTACTAGAGTTAAGCGACTAGAAACAACCTTAATAGCAGCGTCTGGTGCTATTATATTAATGTTAGTGACTATACTGATCAAAATGGGGTAGTTTGAGTTTAGGTTCAATTGAACCAAACTAAGCTTGGTTTAAAAAATGATAGACCCTGTCACAGCATTTGCAGCAGCTAACGCAGCCTTTAAAGGCGTTAAAATTCTAGTTGGTGCTGGAAGGGAGATGCAAGACGTTAGTAAACAGCTTGGTGCTTGGTATGGAGCTGTTGCAGACATTACTAGAGCTGAGTCTCAACGCAAGAAGCCCACATGGCTAGATAAGGTATCTCACGGCACTGACAACATAGAGCAAGAAGCTATGGACATTGTCATCCGAAAGAAAACTTTGCTTGAAAAGGAAAAAGAGATTAAGTTCATGTTGGACTACAGATTTGGTTTAGGCACATACGATGAGATGCTTGGTATGCGTAGGCAAATCCGTAAAGAAAGAGAAGAAACTGTATACAGAGCTATGGAAGCAAAAAGACAGATACAAAGCAATATAGCAATAGCTACTTTATGCTTTGCTATAATTGGTACTTTAGGTGGTGGTGCTTACTTACTTGTATTGGTTTTACAATGATAAATGCTTTAATATTATCTGTAACACTAGCGGGAGTTGCCAACCCAACTTACGTTCAGTGCCACCTATGGAAGAGGTTTACAGACGTAAATGGTCAAAAGATTTGTGTATATAGATTTACAGCGGGTTTTGGCGGCTTAGGATATCATTATCCAACTAAAAGCTTTTCTGAATGTCCAAAGGTTTTTAGCTGTATTTATCAAAAGAAAGACAAGCGACCAAGTTTGTCTGAAATATTAGACGGCCTTAAAG
>Ga0209535_1002203_pt1 | contig 12728 bp, 29 predicted proteins | sample LinPmetageLP28_FD_184041 | JGI IMG/M metagenome (GOLD analysis project Ga0209535, IMG submission 184041) | Marine viral communities from the Pacific Ocean - LP-28 (SPAdes) (version 2) | ecosystem: Environmental > Aquatic > Marine > Oceanic | place: Pacific Ocean | collected 2009-08-22
AGTAATTTTGCATTACCATTGAAAATGTCAAAGACATTGATATCTTCATTCAACCCATACTTAATGCCGATAAAGTCCATCTTGTCATCTTCTTTCTTTGTTGCATGAGTCGAACCCGTCCAACTATTCTTACCAGATGTTCCTTTGATCTCCCAGATTCGTCCATTGATAGTAACATCGCCAGAAGAACTGCGATCCTTCTTAACATCGAAGGAATTGCACTTTGCCAGTTGGCATGTTAACACAGACTCAAGAATTCGTCCCAAATATACAAACACTTCGTTGCGATCTTCTGCACCAAGTTCACGAAATGTGATGCAATCACTATCAATAACCCCTAAATCTCTCTCTCGGTTGAGGTTACGCAGAATCGGACAAAAACCGATCTCCATATTCAGTTCGCTGACAATTTGAGCAACGATGTTAGAATCGCTGAAATAGTCACGGATTGCGGTTGCTGTCATGAATCGGTTTCTTTGACTCTTTTAATATATAAGGGATTGAATTCTCATGTAGTTCGTGGTGATACAAAACTACGAAAGAAAACCTTAAGGTTGCTTGTGACGATTGGGAACCGTCACACTATATCTTTATACTTCCTCATATTCAAGTTCAATGATATTAAACGCCGCAACTTTGTAATGAATTTCTGTCTCTAACTCTTCACGCGAGTTAGCCTCAAATAGCATCGATTTTGCTTTCTGGAGATATTCTCTCATGTCATCACCATTTACATCATCTTCCATGTCAAAATAGTCGAACTGAAGGTGTGTTACTCTGTAAGTCATTTTTTGAAACTTTTTATATAATTATAATCAAACTTTTCTGCTTTTGTAAAGTAATCATCAAAATTTTCATTCGATTCTTCACATACAGTCAGGAAAAAATCATCAATAGAAGGATTAGCATATGCCGTAAGTGTCGCACCGTTGTCTTTAAAATTGTAAAGTTTTGACGATGGAATGCAACATGCTTTGCCCTTTTTAACATCAGTGATAATAAAATAGTCCGCTAATTTGTCTTGATAGTCTTTTGCTGCTCTCCTATTTTTTACAATTAAATTTCTCACTGCCATCTGAGATTTGTTTCTAAATTGTGTTACTTTTGATTCATAAGTTACACCATCGGGAGTAACAAGATCTACGCCAGGTAAATTAACTCTTTCTAATTGTCCATTACTGTAAACTTCATACGCAATTTCAATCAATTCTCCTGCTTTAGGAAAGCGCAAGTTGTTATCAGTGTATTCCACAAGATTAGGAATAAGATGTGCTAAACTATCAAGTTCAAAAGTTTTGAAATCAAGCATTAAATTAGCGTTTGATGGTAGAAATAGCGGGTTCACCTTGGTGAAAGACAGTATCAACAACTGCTTGCACCTTTCTGCTGGTTGTAATACCCACTTTATCATAGACGGGCACAACAACCAAACCGAACTGCTTAGATTTATCTCCTAAGCGAATCACTCGCCCAATAGTTTGACTGATTCCAATGTAATCCATGTTACGCAGGAAAAGAACTGCTTCTAATCCGTTGACGTTGATACCTTCACTCAAAATAGAGTGATGGATAACAACAAACTGTTTGCCTTTTGTCTTGCCCCAAGTGTTAAGAGTCTCGAAGAATGTCTCACGATCAACTTTATTACCATCGATGACTGCACCCGTCTTGGATGTGATCATCATCCATGAATATCCACGCTGATACAACTCAACACAGAAATCAGTTTGTGACACCAAACCGATGATTTGTTTTGTAGTACGGGCAGCGATCAAGATCTTATCAACATTTTGATCATCAATGCAACCAAGCATATACTCACTGTCGCGATCATAACTGATACCTTTGTCTGCCATCTCCATTTTCTTCACTACAACTTTAGGAGGAAGAATGTATCCACCATCAACTAACTCAGGAGCAGGCACATTACAAATGATGTTACCATAAACCTCAGGCATATTCATACCGGGTTTGAATATCGTGCTGCTGTACTTTGGTGTTGCAGTAAAGAAGAATGTCCGCGCATCTGACTGCGACACGACTTCAGTTGGAGCAAAGAAATTGCGTTTGACACTATTGTGTGCTTCGTCAAAATATGCTGTATTCACGGCAATCTCACTGTCTACGATCTTTTGCAGACTGTTGTATGTTGTGAATATAAGTTTTTTTCCACGAGTAAACTTATCCCACAGTTTGATTTGCTTTGCTTTAGTTGTGCTGAAGTAGTGTGTCTCACCACTATGAACATGCAGAACATTTACATTAGTGATGTGCTCAAGAAATTCGCTGCACAGTTGATCTGCCAACAAAATACGAGGAGCGACAACAACAACCGTTCCATCCACAGCATCATCGAAAGCCGACAATGTGTCCTGAATCATGCACATCGTCTTACCACCACCCGTGGGGATGATCACAGTTCCCTTTTCATTGCACTGCATTGCCTCACATGCTCGCTGTTGGTGTGGGCGAAGGGTGAACATCGATGGATCTCTCAATAAAGTCAATATACACGAAAAAGTGCCCACTTGCAAGTGTGGTGGACACTACATGTGCTGTCACATGTCAACCAGTATAATACGCATTGCGATATAGATAACCTCCTGCCCAGTCACAATTCTCTAGAACAAATTCACGTTCTTTGATAATGTTTAGATTGAAGCGAACACCTTTAGCAGGTGCTTTATATGATGCCGCTTTATAAACTTCACCAGACTTTCTATCAATGAAGCAATGAACTGATTCAGTCTCACCGTTGACACATTGCATCACTTTGTGATACTTACGCCCAGAAATCAGTGCATAAGAATAGTTTTTACCATTCGGATACTGACTCTGATGATTTTGCTGGAGTGCGTCACATAGCATCAGAGAATACTTAGTGACGTTGAGTTGAATCGTGTTCTGTGCATCCTTCTGAGCAACGTAGTCAGAAAACTCAGTAGTCATGTGCTTTGTTTGTTTGTTGAACTTAGTATAGCAGGGATCAGGCGTTGCGGATCTCACCACCGACCACTACGTCATCTGGCACACGAGAGACAGTGTAGCGACGGATCTGCTGGGAGTAATCATACCATGCTTCCACAGTTTCGTTCACGATGCGATTGTGCTGACGATCCATACCCTTAGCAGTGGTACACTTGCCTTCCTTGCGGAAATAGATGATGGGTTGCTGTGGTGCATCCACGGTGTCGATCTCGATCTTGTAGAAGGAGTGCTTGACTGCTGTGACTGCCATGTGGTTTGAATCGTATGAATGTATTGTAAGCGCACATAGGCGCTTCTAGGTGCCTCTGGTGGACACTATGAGGAACGTCCACTCCATGCCTTCATATTGTTGAAGTTTGCACGGGAGAATTCATAGCGATTTACAAGTTTATAAACACCATATTCATTGCTGCGAACATAACCCTCACCCTCACATTGTTTGCCATCAATATATGTCTTCGCTCCATCATTGCGACACATAAACAACATGTCATCTTTGATAGATTTAACTAAGAACCAAAAAGAAACAAGCATGGAATTGTCAAACGTTTCAGGAACCACGCTGATACCTTCGCGGATACACTTGTTCAGTTTGATAGTAAGTTCCGCTGCTTCCTTTTCATCCACGAAAGTTACTAGCTGCGACATTTGCTTGGCGAAACCAACAATCTCATCAAAATCTTCATCGATCTCCCAGCACTTTGGTTGAACAAACTTACAAGTCTCAGTGTCATCGAAAATATCAAAGATGTAGTCTCCAATATCAATAACCTGTGCATCTTTCAATTCACCATCAGTCGCATACAATGTGTGTGGTGCGATGATGATATCTTGATTCACAATATCGTCGAAGACATAAGTGAGTGTGTTAGGAGTGTAAGTATCATCCCCGCCAAAACCAATAAAGTCACCTTGGACGATGCAATCTGTATGAGGGATGCAATCAAAACAAGCATGAAGAATTTTAGCAACTTCGCCACTGTGATTGTTGTCAATATCTACATGCGATTCATTGATCTTGATCTTTACTTTATTGAAGACTGATTTAGTGCCAACAAAAAAGTTTCCTGTCGCTGGATTCTTACCCCACACGATCGCGGGGGATCCATCCATCTTGACAGAAAGGTGCGATGGAGTCAAGAACCAGTCGAGAACGCTAAGATCGCCCGAAAGAATAGAATCTTCTGGGTGCTGAAGGTGGGTGTTTTTCATGAGTATATACTAATCGCTCAAAAACGCGATTCCACCTCTTTTGTGACAGTTTTTATATAGTCACACCCCTCAAAACTGCAATTCTAGCGTTTTTTATATAAAAACTCATTAAAAAAGGGGTGTTTCCACCCCTGCTGCCATCTTTATGCTTCCTGTCGTCTCCTAAAGTATTCACTCTCACACTTGAAATAGATTCGTGTTTGTATGAATTTTGGATCTCTATATTCGATTGTAATTGGCTTTTGGTTGTAAGGATTTCGATGGATTAGTATATGATCGTATTTGTGAGGTGTCATAAAAACAAATAAGGCACCCCTATTTAGGGATGCCTTCAAAGAATTATAAGAGTTGTTAGAGTTTCCTGAACAACCATACCAAAGGTATGTATATATTTTACAAATTACACAGTCATATCCGTATCGAATTCATTACATTCAATGTTCATGCCCATGATGTCACCTTGCTCATTTAAAAATTGATCAAGTGATCCATCATCCTCATACATTAATTCTTCAATCTGAGGATTGTCGATAAAAGATTGATTCATAATAAAAATAAAAATGGATGGTAGTTCCTATCGCCGCTAATCCTGAACTACCAAGGGGATCACCGCAGTTGAGAGGCGGTTCCGCGTGAGGGAACGCATTGATTTACCTCTCAACTCATTCAATATACACGGGACTAGGATGTTGTGTCAACTTAGTAGTCAGTTTTGAAACTGACCCACCCAGTAACAATATATTTTGTTTGAGTTTTACTGGGTATCCCACAATGTGGGTGGGTAAAGTATGCAGGCCAAAGCATCAAATCACCTGTCCTTGGTTGATACTTTTTGTTTTGTGATGGAAAATAAGTTTGTCCAGCATCTGTCACATCATTAAGATAAAACATCCATGCCATTAATCTTAATGATATAGAAATTTCTTCTTTCTGAATACCAGGATTTTCACAATGTATTTGTTTATAGAACTCACCTGGAGAATACTTTTGTATCTTAAAAGCAGGAGCAACTTGAAATGGATACAATTCATCAACAAAAGGATATTCTTTTACATATTTTTGAATTCCATAACCTATTTTGTCTAACAACCAAGTGGGACCTTTGTTTGTAGTAAAATTACATATTATTTCAGTATCAGTCTTGTTTTCTGCACCGATACGATGATCTTTTTCATGCAAATGATGATTTGTATCAAAGAATTTGATTATTCTTTGACAATCCTCACGATTTAGATGTTTTTTAAGTCGTAATATGTGATTTTTTGTAAACATCAATGTGCAGTCAGTTGAATATCTTTAGCATTCAAATCGTTCTTTACATGTTCCTCCCAAGAAATAGCGTCTTCAATGTTATAAAAGACTGCTTTATGACAAGCATAGCCTTTCTTCTTTGATTTTTTGTACGAAACTTGATACTTTAACATTACAATCCTTTTTCAAATTTGGGGTGTTCCAGTGTCTTACAACTCCTGAAACAATAAAAAAATTAGTAGTGAGCAGACTGACAAATATGATGCTGCGAATGATAGCAACATAATTATCATAAGGTTTTGTTTTGTCATCACTAAAACTCCCTAACGAATACTTCCATATCTGCCAAAGTTTTACCATACTTATTCTTCCTCGTATGAACATATTCTAATTCATTCCAAAACCACGGATGACAAAGTAAAAGTGTGTGGATATATTTGTGCCTCTCATTCTTTGTATATTGACAGTTAGGTTTTGGTTTGATACCTGTTTCAATTGTAATATACTTTTCATCAAAAAAATATACCCAACCCTCAACGTTTACATGATCAGATTTCCATCGAACATAATCATCAACTTGAGGAATATATCTCATGAGAAAAATGCTGCTTCCAAGGGATTTAGGTTGAGTTGCATAGCAGTATATGCACGAGTATTAGATATGTCTACCTTATCTCCGTGCCTGGTGGAGTTAATAGGCGCATGATAGCATTTCTTTGTTCTACTGTAGAAGCCCCAGATTGACTGAGGTGGTGTGTCAGTATAAGAGAACATGCCATGGTTGATAATCCAAATAGCAAGCATATTTTTTCGATGCTCTGTAACACTATAGGAGTAACCTTCTGGTGGTTCATGGGGAAAATCACTCGGGAGATTGGGGTTCATCGGGAACAGAGATTGTTTCATACTCAGGATACATTGTAGACACAATATACTGTGCCAGATCTCTATTTGGTGCCACTACATCAACTGCCACAGTATAAGTGTACTCTGGTTCATCATTAGCACCTTTCATAGAGAGATCTACCAAAACTCTCCACACATTTCCACGTTGATAATGACTGGTAAAATGTATTAACATGTCATAATCATTTTCATTTGCTGTATGTGTCATATCCCTTAGCATCGTCCTCTTTTTTTAATTCTGCGGCAAGTTCTTTCTCTGATTTAAAATGATGTGGTTTATGTTCTCTATCCATAGGTAAAGATCTAGTCAAATCTCTACGAGATTGATTACTGATGATGATAAACGCATCTTTGTTGTACTTTCGAGTGCCAATAGGTGACTGCCACTTCTTGTTATAAACTTCACCAACATCAATACCAGATACTTGAGTACCTGCCATTTCAACTACAATGTTGTCACTTTCTTCCCACCCATATTTTTGAGCAAGAAGAGAAACTTGTTCGATGATTGTGGGTGATCCCATAACATGTTCCTCTGGATCAAGTTTTCCATTCATGTTCCCCACTCCTGTCGAACTACTCGCAATCTTTCTGGTGCAATACCATCCGCCATAGCAGTATCAACCCATTTAATTCCCTCAACTTTGGTAAGATTTTGTGCTTTATCATCTAGAACCCACCAACCATTGGTTTCTTCAATGATAACTTTGTACTTTTGATCTTCGTTCATGATGTGAAAAATTCCTCCATATAGTAATCAACAGTTACTTCAAGTTCTGCCGCTTCATTTTCAATTTCTTTCCAGAAATCAACAGCGACTTCTTGCCAATACTTCTTTTCAGTTTCAGTCATTGCGTGGATCATTGAGATAAAGTTCTTGAAGTTCAATTGTTTCCATTACAGAAACAATTTTGTCGTAAAGAACAGGCACTAATGTGTCTGCACTGTCAGATTTAGACAAGTTTTGGAGGGCAGTTTGCAAAACCTCCAGTTCCTGATAATTTACTACAAGTGTTGCACCATTCATGTTATCAATGAAGTTTCATAATGACATTATCGCATAAAAGAAAGAGTCTTGCAACCTTTTGATTTGAACTTTATTAATATAGAGCATCCTCAAGAGGATTGGACTCAGGAGTTGACACTTCATTGACTGTCACATGCTGTTCTAGTCGTTTCATGCAAACATCATGGTAAGTTTTATCTACTTCAAATCCAATGTATTTGCGTTGAGTTTCCATACAACAAACAGCAGTTGTTCCTGATCCCATAAAAGGATCTAGAACTAAATCTCCTTTATTACTCCATGTCAGGATATGATCTCTAGCTAACTTCTCAGGATAAATTGCAGGGTGCTCAAAAGCAATATCATCTTTAGTTGTATATCCTTTGCCAGTATTATATTTCCAGATATTATTTCGCGGACTAAATTCTGGGATGGGTTTAATCTGTCGATCCTTAAGTTCTCCATCCTTTGTTCTAATAGTTCCTTTACCAAAGTGTGTATAACCTGCCCATCGATTTGGTTTATCACAAAGAAGATTTGAAGTATTTGGTTTCGTTTTTTTAGAGAGAACAAACATGTACTCAAAGATTTGTGAGTATCGATTACCTGTGCGTTTTGCAGGAAAAGGACTACCATTCTTTTCATAGATCATGGTGTCATGTAACAAGAACCCAAGATCCATAAAGTGAACAGCTTGACGAAAACTAGAACCAGTTTCACTACCTTTAACGGTAGCATCTCCAATCACCCATACAACAACACCACCAATCTTCATCACACGATAAAGTTCAGCAGCAACATCTTTAAATGTGTCAAAGTTCCATGAGGAACTGTCATTATATGAGCGAAGATCATCATAAGGAGGAGATGTGACACAAAGATCGACAGATTCACCGTCTAGTGTCTTCATCCCCGACACACAATCAGATAATAAAATTTGGTTCATTTTTGTTCATCTTTTATTTTGTCAACAAGATATGCAGCAAAATCTTCCATTTTGTCTGGATGAATAGCACTGATGCCAACCTCATCAATAGCTAACTTCATGCTCTCGATTTCCCGTTTCTTAGGTTTTTTATCTTTTGGAAGTGTCATAGATTTGTGAAGCATAGAGAGATTATACTATCATTTATCAGGATATCCTAATAAATTAACAAAACTTTAAACTAAAGGTAGTTTGGACTTGTCATGTCATCTTTGTGGAGAAGAACACCATCAACATTCCGAAGTAATTGTTGCATATCATCATGCAAAACACGATATCCAGTGCCGACATACAATTGCCCAAGGACAACAGATACTGTAGCAGTTCCCCAAAAAATGTAGTACCACTTAGATTTTACTTGTGCTCTAGTCTTGGTTTTCATAATGTTTAATTAATCGTTCTGCTTGTTTTCTATCAATACCACAAGGGGCATTCTTAAGGCATCTAAGGATAACCTCATTATCGCATATGGTAGGTTTGATTGTAAACCCCCACTTATCAACTTTACCTTCAATAGGTGCTTCACATGGATCGAAATGTTTCATCACACAAATAAAAACTCCTGCCATTCGGGCACTTCAGTATATGATAGTGCAAACTGTACTTTATTATAGGGAGCAAAAGGTTTTCTTGCAAGTTTCATATTTGTTTGCTCAAGAAGTTTATCACCTTTCTTGACATTACACGATGAACATGCTATCACTAAATTTTCCCATACATCTTTTCCACCTTTTGAACGTGGGATTACATGATCTATTGTTAGTGATCTAGTTGCTCCACAATACTGACACTTATTATTATCCCGCTTGTAGATCATTGCACGAGATGGAGTTTGTGCAACAACTTTAGAAAAAGGAATACGAATATAATTAACCAATCTAATTACACGACTTGATAATGCTTGTGCTTTCTCTTTAAGAAGTAAAACAATAGCTCTTTTCCAATTTGTAACGTTGATTGGTTCGTAACTATTATTTAAAACTAGAATTTGTGTGTAAGGTGCAATAGGTAATTCATCACTCATACCTGCATCGCAATTATGACTATGTAGTTTTCTTTTTGCGACGTTTAAACTCATAGATTTTACCATAACGATTAGAGATTTTTACATCTTTGGGTTTGAAATCGTAACGTTCAAGATATTTTTCCAAGTGTTCTTTACATTCAAAGTGGCACACAGTAAGTGCAATACCTTTTACATTATGATTATCTTTATTAACTTCTAATCTCCATGGAAATGTTTCAAATGGAAAGTTAATGTGAAATTTGGTGTCAAGAATAGAAGATCGGATCATAGAAATCCCTTTTTTGATTGTGGTTTATCTAAAACATCAATATGTGAAAGAAATGCTTTTTGATTCCACCACATTAAAGCAGCATCTTCCCAATTTTCCATGACAACCGTATCACCAGTTTTACTCACCACTCTATAATGGTGGCGATCATACAATTCATCAGATGACAATGTAAAATACTGAGGATCTGTTCTTTCAATTAGTGCTGTCATTACTATCAGAATTGGGGGTGGGATAAGATATAATTATTCTTTCTGATAGTTCTCCTTTGGAGTTGAGTAGTGATTGTTTGTGCCAGGTTCCATTAACAATTTTACAGATGTTATCGAGTTGAATCTCCATCATGAAACGTGAAGTCTGTTTGTCCATCAATACCACCTTTTTGTTTTGAGATAGTTAAGAACTTCCTTACGAACGTCCATCAATTCATTATAGCACAATTGATTGTGAGCGCACTGACGAAGAGAGGGATCGGGTTTGATTACAGACTCAATAAAAATATCAAGTCCTCGATTCCATTTGTCTTGTTTGCTCTCATCGTTGGAAATTTGATTTTGATCCTTCATTTAAAACATTCCGGTGCAGATTCTTTCAATACATCAACAATTTCTTTGACTTCAAGTTGCGTTGCCCTGGAATCATTTTGTTTATATGTATCAACGTTGTCAATAAGACGGTTTACTTGAGCACAAGACAAAGACGCATAGAGTAATACATCAATCATTTGATAACCTCCCAGTGATCATCAGCATTTTCATTCATCCAAAAGAAGTATTTACCACTGATAGAAGCAAGAAATACTTTTCCATCGTCACGTTTTTCAACACGACAAGAGTGTAAAAGATCCATCTCATTAGCAAAACGATTCTTTGCCCTAGAGCTCTTGGGTTTGACGCAGATGAATTCAGTCTTCATAGTTTGTTGAACCTTCACAAAGGTATTATAGGGGAATTTAAGAATTTGTCAAGCAGTTAGATATTCAATATATTCGTTGTAAAGAATCTTCTCCATCTTTTCTGCTTCATGCTCCCATGGTTGATCTTCATAGGATAGGTAATCTGAATCTATATTTTTCCAATGTCTGACACCACGTTTATCACGGAGTGAACCATTTACGTGTTGCCATACATGCCAGAGCTCATGCAAAAGAACAGTGATGTATTGTTCTTCTCCGAGTGTTGTTTCCATTTCAATTAAAAAATCACGAGGACGATAATCACAGTCCATAACAGTACAGAATCCTAGTGCATGTTCGCGTTTAAGTCCTCTGTGAGCGACTGTAATGTCTAGATGGTGATAAGGCATGTGTTGATCCTTAAACCACTGCACCACCTTCTTACAGCGTCTTCTAGGTGCCTTTCCAGTAATGTCAAGATAAAGCATTGATTGTGACGAAAGTTACACGGGTTCCCCAGTTCATTAACCAGAAAAATGATGCGATAAAGATCAGTTTTTCAGTGGCAGTCATCCTCCTCCGTGTGTATGCACATATTATAAAACCCGTCAAGCAAAAACTTGACAGGTGTGTGACACTTATTTTTTTGTCCTTCTATGCTTTCACCAAGTCCATGATTCTATGTGATCTAGGTAATTATCATGTGATAGGTTAAAGGAGATAGAAATTCTATCCTCATCACTTTCATTTGGTTCTACTTCATGTTCCAACCATGTGGGGAAGAAAAGTAATAAACCTGCTTTAGGAACAATCCACTGATATTGACAATCATCAAAGTAATAATCATGTTCAGGTAGTCTGTGATGTAATATCCCTCTAGGATCCCAGAATCTTATGTTACCACTATTCTCAGGGACTTTCACATAATAAACACCAGATAAAAATACATTATTGCAAAGATGAACATGTCTACAGTTATAATCACCTTTTCTATTGATATTAACCCAATCATTAATTTTTAATGGAGGTAATTTTTTATCAACCCTTCTAGGTGTTTCATTAAGTATGACATCTTTAAACTTAGAATTTTCAAAATTATGAGATTGAAATCCTCCTCTGTTTGAAAACTTCTCAGAAGAATGAGTTCTTTCTATTTCATAAATCTGATTTAATAATTCATTATTATCAAAACACTCCAGTTGGGTTGCCCACACTGGAGAATAAAACATTTTAACTAATTCCAATTTTATCCTCTTTTAGACTGCATCAGGATACGAGGTATCTCACAACGGCTCTTCCTATTCCACCACCAGCACCACCGGTAGCCCCACTGTAGCTATCCGGCATGGGCCAGCCACCTTTTCCTCCACCGCCACCACCACCGTAGTTACCACCAACTCCAGCTGATTGATTCGGTGTGCTTGGGGTATTCATGGATTTGATACCTCCGAGACCTGGACTAATATAAGGTCTCCACCAGTTACCTGCGGGTTGTGGAACACCACCAGCTGGAGCTCCATCTGTTCCTGGAGAGTATGGTGATTGCGGAGCAGCCCCGGACCTACCACCAGTGCCGCCATTAAAAGTACGTTGTGCAGTTATACTTCCTGCAAATCCAGAGGTATTATTATCACCACCACCAGCACCACCACCCGTGGATGTTACTGTTCCAGAAGAGTCACTAAGTGTGAATGTAGTATTCCCACCAGTACCACTACCACCAGGTCCACCGCCACCAGCCACAAATGTGTGATTTCCAGACCCTAAGTTACTGATAGTCCAAACTCCAGTGGCACCACCGCCACCACCTACACCACCGATCGGTGGTGGGCTTCCAGGAATACCACCGCCACCTCCACCTTGAAGCATGATTTCAACTTGGCCTTTACCCTTAGTTATATTAAAGGGGCCTGGTGAATTATATTCATATACATGATATTTGTATCCATCACCAGGTGTAGATTCAGTACCACCTGTTGCTTCAATTGGAGTAGAACCACCACCACCTAAACCAAGACCACCTCCGCCAAATCCACCAAATCCAGTAAATGGTTTTTGTTTTATATTTTTTTCAAACATTAGTTAGCTCCTAGTACGTTTTTTAGACTGCATCAGGATACCTAATAACTACAATTCCTCCACGTCCACCTCCTTTTGGTCCTGCTCCAGATCCTTCGGTTCCTCGATCAC
>Ga0209535_1002204_pt1 | contig 12728 bp, 13 predicted proteins | sample LinPmetageLP28_FD_184041 | JGI IMG/M metagenome (GOLD analysis project Ga0209535, IMG submission 184041) | Marine viral communities from the Pacific Ocean - LP-28 (SPAdes) (version 2) | ecosystem: Environmental > Aquatic > Marine > Oceanic | place: Pacific Ocean | collected 2009-08-22
CTTTATCTGCAACCACATCTTTAAATATTCCTACTGATTTTATATCATTAAAACCTGGTTGGGGTACACTTGACTGGGGTGAAAATGGTTGGGGTACTGTTGAGTCTGCAGTATTTAATTTAACAGGTTTATCTACAACAGCTAGCGTAGGGTCATTAACTGTATCAGATCAAGTGATGGGTCTTACAGGCTTATCTTCAACAAGTGCATTAGGAAGTTTAACTGCATTTTCTAATCACACACTTGTACTACCTGCATTAAGTTTAACATCAAGTCCAGGATTATTATCAGTTGATGATCATTCAATAGGTCTGCCAGCTTTATCGGCTACAAGTACCGTAGGAAGTATATCTCCTGCAGATGTAATGGGTATAACAGGTTTGTCTGCACAGACAACAGTGGGTAGTATTTCTATTACATCAAACCCTGTTACAGACGTAACGGGTGTATCTGCTACGTCTTCTGTAGGTTCGTTAACTATTTCAAATATAACTAAAGTTACTTTATCTGCTTTATCATCTACAAGTGCAGTTGGATCTTTAACTACTACACAACTATCAATTGCTAGCTTAAATGGATTAGGTATAACCGCTTTAACTAGTGTCGGAGACCTTACAACTACGGGATATGCTGACATTGACATTACGGGAAATACTAATTATAATAATATTGACGTTACAGGAAATACATCGTATACAGACGTAACACACGTAGTTTAGGAGAAAAAAATTATGGCATCAACTTTTACAGATCTTGGCCTAGAGCTAATGGCAACCGGTGAAAACGCTGGTACTTGGGGAACAAAAACAAACGCAAATTTAAGTTTAATTGAACAATTAACTGGTGGATATAATTCTCAAGCTGTAACTGATTCAGGAACACCAACTGCTTTAACAATAGCAGATGGTGCTTTAACAGGAACTGCTCAACAAAGAGTTATAGAATTAACAGGATCAATATCAGGAAGCAGAGTTGTAACTTTTCCTCTTCTTACAGAAAATTTTTACATTATTAAAAATAGTACATCGGGTTCACAAACAGTACAAATAAAAGCAGTATCTGGTTCAGGTGCAACAGTTACTTTTGCAACAGATGATAAAGGATATAAACTTATTTATCTTGATGGTGTTGCAACTAACACTGGAGTTTTTGAAGCAACTGTAGGTGCAACTGGAGATGTAACTCTTACAGGAACACAGACTTTAACAAACAAAACTTTAACAAACCCTATTTTAAGCCCTACAACAACAACTGCTGGTAAAGTAGAATTTTTAGAAGGTACAGACAATGGTACAAACAAATTAACATTAATTGGTCCTGCTGCAACAGCAGATGTTACATTAAATTTACCAGCTGCAAATGACACATTAGTTGGAAAAGCTACAACAGATACTTTAACAAATAAAACTTTAACTAGTCCTGCAATAGGGACAAAAATTTCAGATACAAATGGAAACGAATTAATTAATCTTACTGCAACAGGTTCAGCAGTTAATGAAATTACTATAGCTAACGCAGGTACAGGAGTTACTGGACCAGTTATTTCAGCATCAGGTGAAACTAACGTTGGTATTAATGTTGACCCTAAAGGAACGGGAATTTTTAAATCTGGAGGAAATGCAGTTAAAATTGCAGGTCTAGAGACTATGTGGGTTCCAGCTTCAGCTATGTATGGACCAACTACTAACCCTGCTGATGCAGCACAAGTAGAAACAACAGCAGCAAGACCAGATTTAAAAGTATTTGATTTTGATGCTAGTACAGTTCAATACACACAATTTTCAGTAGCTTTCCCTAAATCATGGAATGAGGGAACTGTAACTTATCAAGTATATTGGTCTCCTAGTACAACTAATACAGGTAACTGCATATTTGCAATGCAGGGTGTATCATGTGGAGATGGTGATACTATTGATGTAGCATATGGAACTCAACAAAATATAACAGACGCAGGGATTGGGACAGTAGAAGATCAACAAGTTTCACCTATTAGTAGTGCACTTACAATTGCAGGTTCTCCTGCAGAAAGTCAACAAACTTATTTTCAATTTTTTAGAGAAGCAAGTTCAGGTGCAGATACTTTTACTGGTGAATCTAGAGTTCTAGGTGTTAAAATATTCTTTACTACTGACGCAGCTAACGACGCATAAGGAATTTAGATATGAGAAACAAATTAAATCAACCTCTTACTGTTGAGGGTAAGAGTTCAAATAAAAAAAAATCAACCCGAGGTAAATCTTTTGGTTATCAAGTCTTAGGATTTGGTGCTGGTGGATCAGTATCACCTTACACAATTAAATTTTTAGTTTTAGCTGGTGGTGGCGGAGGTGGACAAGGTGTTGGATCAAATCTTCTTGCCTCTGGTGGCGGCGGAGCGGGTGGTTATAGAAATTCTTACGCATCAGAAACATCTGGTGCCGGATCTTCAACCGAATCTGCAGTTGAGGTAGATCCAGGAGATATTACAATTACAGTTGGTGCTGGTGGAGCTATCGGTTTTAAAGGTGAAGATAGTAGTATTGGAGCTACGGTTGTATCAGTTAAAGGCGGAAACGGTGGTTATGGTAATGATAGAAATGGTGGTTCAGGCGGTGGAGGTGCTTCAATAGGATCAGGTCAACAAACTGGAGGATCAGGTACAGCAAATCAAGGCACAGACGGTGGAGACTCCCCAGGTCCTACAAACAGAACTGGTGCAGGTGGCGGTGGAGCTGGTGGAGCTGGTTCAAATTCACCAGCAGGTTCTAATGGTGGAAGCGGTTTATCAAGTTCAATTACAGGTTCAGCAGTCACTAGAGGTGGTGGCGGAGGTGGCGGAAATAATCCCGCAGGTTCAGGAGGCCCAGGTGGTGGTGGAAATGGAGCATTAGAACCTTCAAATGCAACTACTGGCGCAGTAAATAAAGGTGCTGGCGGTGGTGGAAAACAGGGAACAGGTCCCCCAGGAGCAGCGCAAAATGGAGCTGCAGGAGGCTCGGGTATAGTTGTTATTAGAATAACTGACGCGCCTGCTGCTATTGCAGTTTCACCAGGTACAAATACATTAAATACATCTGGATCTGATCACATAGCTACTTTTACTGTAGATGGGATATTAACAGGATAAATTATGGCACATTTTGCAAAATTAAAATCAATGATAGATCCAACAGGTTTTACATCTGATACACATTTAGTTGTACTCAGAATACATGTTGTGGGAAATGACAATCCCGCAAACGGTGGTACTATTGGTGAGAATGATATGCATGTTGATGGTGAAACGTTTTGTGAAAAGTTTTATAAAAGTGGAATATGGAAACAAACTTCTTATAATAATAGTTTTAGAAAACAATACGCTGCAGCAGGTTTTGTTTATGATCCTGTAAAAGACAAATTTTTACATCCACAACCTTATGCTTCTTGGTCATTAGACGATATTGATGATTGGCAAGCACCGGTAACTTATCCAACTATTGTTAAATATACAGTTGGAGAAGAAGAACATTTTTATGATGTTACATGGAATGAAGAGGGTTTAAAATGGACTGCTGAAAATCATAATGGACAAGCTCTTGATTGGGACCCATCTGCATTAGAATGGGTAGCAGTTTAATAAATTAAGTCTTTACTTTAATTTTAATTTAATATATCATAACTTTAGAAAGTTTATGAATTTAAAAAATTATTATTGGTATTTTCAATCAGCAATTCCACAACATATTTGTGATGATATTGTAAAATACGGTTATCAACTTCAAGACCAGATGGCAGTAACCGGTATTCAAACTCACAAAAAACAATTAAATAAAAAAGAATTAAAAAATTTAAAGAAAAAAAGAAATTCAAATATTGTTTGGATGAGTGATAGATGGATTTATAAAGAAATTCAACCATATATTAATTTAGCAAATAAATTAGCTGGATGGAATTTTGAATGGGATTTTTCTGAGTCTTGTCAATTTACAAAATATAAAAAAGATCAATATTATGATTGGCATTGGGACAATCATAATGAACCTTTTAATTTTCCAGATAATCCAAAAGATCCAAGGAACGGTAAAATTAGAAAACTATCTGTTACTGTCACATTGTCAGATCCTAAAGATTATAAAGGTGGTGAGTTAGAGTTTGATTTTAGAAGTGGGGACCCAAATAAAAAACCTGTTATTAGAAAATGTACAGAAATATTACCCAGAGGTTCTTTAGTTGTATTTCCTAGTTTTGTGTGGCATAGAGTATGTCCAATTACAAAAGGGGAAAGAAATAGTTTAGTTATTTGGAATTTAGGAAAACCATATAAATAGTATGTTTAAAGAATATAAATTACCTAAAGAAAGTTTTATTGGCGGCTGGTTTATTCCTAAAAAAATATGTGATAATTTAGTATCCTATTATAATGAATTTAATTTACACACTATACCAGGAACTGTAACAGGTGGACTGGTAAATAAATTTTTTAAAGATTCTATGGATTTATGCATTAAAAAAAATAATTTTGATGAAGAAATTATTGAATACAATAAATATCTTCAAAAAGTTTTAAATTTATATATGAAAAAATATCCTGAAGTAAATACGTATGAAAAATTTAATGTTTCAGGATGTAATATTCAAAAATATCCAAAAAAAGGTGGGTTTAAAAGATTTCATTGTGAAAGATCTTCGAAAGTTTTGTCACAAAGAGTTTTAGTTTTTATGACATATTTAAATGATTTAGAAAAAGGAGGCACTAAATTTAAATATCAAAAAATTACTACTCCCTCTAAAAAAGGTCTTACTTTAATTTGGCCTACAGATTTCACTCATGTTCACAAAGGTGAAATTGTAAATAAAGAAAAAATAATAATAACAGGATGGTTTTCTCTAATATGAGTTTTAAAAAAAATAAATATTCGGTATTAAAAAAAGCAATTAGTAAAGAATTAGCAGATTTTGTTTTTGCTTATTTTTTAAAAAAAAGAAAAGTAGCAAAATTTTTATTTGAACAAAAATACTTATCTCCATTTCATATTGAACACGGTATATGGAGTGATGAGCAAGTTCCTAATACTTACTCGCATTATGGTGATATTGTAATGGAAACTTTATTAGAAGAAGTAAAACCTACTATGGAAAAACATACCGGATTAAAATTAAATGAAACTTATTCGTATGCAAGAATATATAAAAAAGGAGATGTGTTACCTAGACATAAAGATAGATACTCTTGTGAGATATCTACTACTTTAAATTTAGGAGGAGATCCATGGCCAATATATTTAGATCCAATAAATAACAAACTACATACTGAGTATTCAAAATATACAGAAGGAACTAGCCCGGGTGTAAAAATAGACCTAGAACCAGGTGACATGCTTATATATTCTGGATGTGAACTAGAACATTGGAGAGAAGAATTTAAAGGTAAAGACTGTGGACAAGTTTTTTTACATTATAACAGAGCTAATTCTAAATTAGGAAAATTAAATAAATTTGATCGAAGACCTTTTGTTGGTCTACCAGCATTTTTTAGACCTTAAAAATAAAAGTTTAAATTACTAAAATTATACTGTATATAATAATATGGCAGGAGATTCCACCACACCATCTTCTGCCCTATAATTAAGGATTATATATGTTACAAAAATTAGGTTTTGCTCCAGGATTTAATAAACAGGTCACAGAAACTGGTGCCGAAGGGCAATGGTTTGATGGTGATAACGTACGTTTTAGATATGGTTCACCTGAAAAAATAGGTGGCTGGCAACAGTTGGGGCAAGATAAATTAACAGGTGCAGCTAGAGCTATTCATCATTGGGATGATAACGCAGGTATTAAATATGCAGCACTTGGAACCAATAGAATTTTATATGTGTACTCGGGAGGCATATATTACGACATACATCCTATAAGAACTACTTTAACCGGTGCAAAATTTACAAGTACGTCATCATCTAAAGAAGTTACGGTGACATGTACTGGGTCTCATGGATTAATCGAAGATGACATTGTTTTATTTGATAGTGTAGCAGGAGTTCCTGCAGCATCTACTTACAGTAATGCTACGTTTGAAGATATTAAGTATATGGTAACTTCCGTACCAACAACTTCAACTTTTACAATTACGGCTGAGAATCAAGAGTCGGGAACACCTTTAACTACAAGTGATGGAAACAGCACTTCTATACTATGTTATTTTACAGTAGGTCCTTCTCAACAACTTGGAGGTTTTGGTTGGGGTGCTGGTTTATTTGGTGGTACCGCCTTAGGTGCTGCAACTACAACTTTAGCTTCAACTATTAATGATGCTGTAACTGACATCCCTTTAGTTAACTCAGCAGCATTTCCATCAGCTGGTGAAATTAGAATAGGGACAGAGGACATAAGTTTTACAGCAAACAATACTACAACCAATACATTAAGTGGTGGTGCAAGAGAAGTTAACGGAACTACAAAAGCTGGTCACAGTGGTGGTGCTACCGTTACAGATATTTCTGGTTTTTCTGGTTGGGGGGATCCAGCATCTTCTGACTTTACCATTGATCCTGGTTTATGGATTCTTGATAACTTTGGTACAAAATTAATTGCACTTATTTATAATGGCAAATGTTTTGAATGGGATGCTTCAGCAGTTGGAGCTGTTAACAATAGAGCGACATTACTAGCAAACGCACCAACAGCATCACGTCATGTGCTGGTATCTACACCAGACAGACACCTAGTATTTTTTGGTACAGAAACAACAGTTGGAACATCTACAACTCAAGATGATATGTTTTTACGTTTTTCTGATCAAGAAAATATTGATGGAACAGATGCTTACACAGTAAAAGCAGAAAACAATTCTGGTACTCAAAGACTTGCTGATGGTTCTAAAATTATGGGTGCTATCAAAGGTAGGGATGCAATTTATGTATGGACCGATACTGCATTATTTCTTATGAAATTTGTAGGAGGGGATTTTGTATTTGCCTTTGAACAGGTAGGTACTAACTGTGGTTTGTTTGGTAAAAATGCTTGTATTGAAGTTGATGGTACGGCTTATTGGATGTCAGAGAATGGTTTCTTTACGTACGATGGTCAGTTAAAATCAATGCCGTGTCTTGTAGAAGACCATGTTTATGATGATATAAATGCTACATCTAGAGACCTTATTAATGCAGGACTAAATAATTTGTTTGGTGAGGTAAATTGGTTTTATTGTACAGCTGCATCAAATCAAATTGATAGAGTCGTTACTTATAACTATTTAGACTCATCATCTAAACGTCCCATATGGACAACAGGTACTCTACCTAGAGCGGCGTGGCAAGATTCTGCAGTATTTGATAGACCACATGCAACTTGTTATAAACCTAGCGATGATGCGTCTTCAGATGTTATTGGTAATACGGACGGAAGTACAATATATTATAACCAGGAAACAGGGACCGATCAAATTAATGCAGGTGGAGTAGTGACTGCAGTTATAGGAAGCATTACTTCTGGAGATTTTGACATTACACAACGTAGAAGTAACACAGGACAAACTGTAGGAACGCCCGACATTAGGGGGGACGGTGAATACATTATGAGAATTAGTAGATTTATACCAGATTTTATTTCACAGACAGGAGATACTGCAGTTAAATTTAAAACAAGATTATATCCAAACAGTGGTGAGACTACTACAAGTTTTACCTGTGACTCTACTACAACTAAAAAAGATGTAAGAGTAAGAGCACGACAGATTGCATTAGAAGTTGCAAATACAGGTGCTTCACAAGATTGGAAATTAGGAACATTTAGATTAGATATACACCCAGGAGGAAGAAGGTAATGGCTACAGACCAAGAGATACGAGACAGAGGTTTTAAATATATTCCACAACAAAAATATTTACAAAATCCTTTTCAGTTACCTATTGCACCAGAACCACCGGTAACTGATTTAGGTATTGTAAATACAAATGCTTTTGCAAACTCTGGTGGAGATAATTCCTACAATCAAGCTGGTAATGCTTTTGGTTATGGGACTCCTGTAAATGAGGTTAATGTAAGAACTTTTAATCCTCAATCAAATGACCCTACTGGATCAGTAGCTAATGCGCAACTAGCATATAATCAACTTGGAGATATTAAAGATAAAAGTATTTACTCTGATTATGCTGATATAAATAATCAGATAATGGACAACAGACAAAACTACCAAGCAAATTACAATAGTCCCTATGAAGATAGTATAGATCTAGGTTATCAAGGTACTTTAGGTAATAATGAAATGTATCCAAGTGAAAAATATCCTAACCGTTTTATGAAAGGTAAATTAAATAGATTTAGAAATACTGTAGGTGATGCTGCAAAGTTTGTAAAAGGATTACTTCCTTTCCCTTTAAATCTAGCAACAAAATTTTTACCCAAACAAGAAGATCGTGGTCCAGGTGGCGGAACGTATGGTATAGCAGGATTAAGTGATGATAAAAAAGCTGCCTACAACGCTTTAGCAGGACAAGGTTATTTATTTGGTGGTGAACAAGGTTTTAAAACTTTAACAGGTAAAAATTTTCAAGCAACAAATTATGTGCCTAATCAACTAGAGATGTATGAAAAATTAAAAGATGAAGAAGAATTAACTGGGTTTCAAAAAAAACAACTTCTAGAAGCTTCAGCTGTGTATAAAGCAACTCAGAAACAAAATAAAGATGCGGCGGATGCAGCTGCTCAGGCTGCTGTAAGAGAAACAAATTTTGCATCTCAAGGTAAATCAGACCCTAATGATCAATCAAGAGCAGGATCATCTGGTAGAAGACCCGGATCAGGTAGCGGACCTACAACTCAAGATTCTCAATCAAAAGGTGATCCAAGTGCAGGTCAAACTGGTGGTTATAGTTATGATTCAGGAGGTAGAGAAGGTTTTGGTTATGGTCTTAAAAAAGGTGGCAGAGCCGGATACTTTTTTGGTGGTAGAGTAAATTTTAAAAACGGAGGACTAGCAAGTCTATTATAATGGCAAAAATTGTACAATCATTAACTAGAGCTGAACCAGAATATAATCAAACTAACTTACAATCGTTGGTTAGGGATCTTGATTCAGTAATAAAAAAATTAAACACAACATTTCAACAAGAAGTAAAACAGGAGATAGAAGCTAAAAGTTTCTTTTTAGAATAATGGCAGTAGTAAACCAATATAAATTTGTAGGTAAAGATAATGACACTACAGGAAATGCACTAACTGTTTTTGCAACAGACAAACCTGGTGTTAATGAAACTATAATTATTAAATCTATATTAGTTACATCTGCTAGTACACCAACAGTGACAGTTTTAAACAATAGTATAACAGCTATAAAATCAGCACAATTAACAGCTAATACAACTAAAGAATTATTAACCCAACCTCTAATAGTAGAAGGCGGATCTGCTTTTACTATACAGTCTAGCACTACAGACTCATTTGATTTTGCGGTTAGTTTTTTAAACATTAAAAAGGAGAAAATAGACTAATGAAAACCACAGTAATTGACGGACAAGAGGTACCTGTTTTAGATGCGACTAGTGTTGAGACTACTTACAGACATATGAAAACAGGAGAAGTGTTTAAGGAAAGAAAAGACTGGGAAGCCAAGGGTTTTAAACAAGAAGAGATGGCACAAGACGTAAAAGTTATGATGCCTCCTCTTGATTTAATAGGTAAAACAAAGTAAACATAAGAATTAAGGTAAATTTATGGCAATATCTAGAATGCAACAACCCCAACAAATACAATCAGGAATAGGTTCCTTACAGGACCCTAGACAAAAGTATTTCTTAGGTAAACTTGTTAAGAAAGCTACACGTGCTGTAAAGAAAATTACTAAAAGTCCTTTAGGTAAGATGGCTTTAATAGGTGGCGGCTTATATGGATTAAATAGATTTGGTTTAGGTTCAGGTGCTTTTGGTAAAGGGTTTTTAGGTAAAGAAGGTTTACTTGGTGGACTCCAAAGTAAAACAGGTTTTCTAGGTAACGTCGGTAATATGTTTAGAAAAGGCGGGGATGAAAACGAAGGTTTTAGTATGGGTAGAATGTTAGCTGGTGGCTTAGGTGCTACAGCTCTTGCAGCCCCATTCTTAATGGGTGGTGGTGATGATGAAGATGAAGGTCCAGTAGAAACTATGGACCCAGCATACCAAACACAAAGAGCAAGAAACTATTACAGCGGTGCAGGTGATGCAGGTGCTGGTTTAGATTTTATGCCACAAAAAAAATATGTAATGCAAAATTTTTATGCAGCTGACGGTGGCAGAGCCGGTTATGCTAATGGTCAACTAGTTACTCCAAGCGGAGATGGTTTAAGACCTGGTTATGCAGGTGACGGTAATTTTATGGATGGAATTTTAGCTGCTTTTGGAAAAGGAATGGGTGATAAAATTCCAAAAATGAAAAAAGATAGTGAACTAAGTGAAGAAGAGATTAATAAAATTAAACTAGCTGTATATGCTACTTTGGATAAACCAGGTGGTGGTGAAAGTGAAGATCAATCTAACTTTGGTTTTGCTTCACGGTATATAGACAATTTAGGTGATGGTCTGGAACAATTTACTAGACCTGATCTTGGTAGGTACATAAATGATTTTAACACTAAAAGTGGTATTTTTGCAGAACAAAAAGCATATGGTGGCAGAGCAGGTTATGCTAACGGTATGTTAGTAGATGAAGACGATGAAGAAGAATACATTAGATCAGGTGCAGGTATGTCTAGAAGACAACAAAAAACATTTTTAAACATGGGTGGTGGTGCAGGAGAAGCACAAGCAGAACAAATGCTTATGATGGAATATGTTAAGTACAAAAATAAAGGTGGTAATTTATCTTTTGAACAATTTGTAAAAGCAGTAATGCAAGCACAGCAACAACCAGAAGGTGCAGGTATGGAACAACCAGAAGCAGTCGCTATGGCAGCTAATGGTGGTAGAATAGGTTACGCAGGTGGACAATTAGTAAGTCCAAGCGGTGATGGTTCAAGACCTGGTTATGCAGGACCTCTTGATTTTTTTAAAAATTTAAAATCTGGGTTTGATCAAATAGTTAGTGGAGAAACTTCTGCTTTTTTAGGTGGTGACCAAGAAAAAATAAATGAATTTTTAACACAAAAAGGTTATGGAATTGATTTAGAACCAGAAATAATTGAAATGATTATAAATATGAATAAAGAAGGTGTAGATACATCTACAATATCTAGTATTACAGGAGCTGATGAAGGTTCAGTCTCAAATGTTATAAATATGTTAAACATGAACATAGAACAAAAAGCTGATGGTGGAATGGCTGGTATGAGTGTACCAGGATATGGAACACCGGTTGGCACAAATAAATTTGGTTATCCTAGTGGTGGAGTGAGAGTTAATGCTGCGGAAGGTGGCATCATGGCAACTGATGAAGCATCAGAAATGATTGACATGGGTGGCATGGAAAAAGATTATAGAAACGAAGGTGGTTTTGTAGCAATGGGTGGCAAAGAAAGAGCTGACGATGTACCTGCTAGACTGTCTAAGAATGAGTTTGTATTTACAGCAGATGCTGTTAGAAATGCAGGAGGCGGCGATATAGATAAAGGCGCTGAAGTAATGGAAAATTTAATGAGTAATTTAGAGCAGGGCGGTGAGATTTCTGAAGAGTCACAAGGTTTAGAAGGCGCACAAGCAATGTATGACCAACAACAAATGTTACAATCGAGGGTAGTATAATGGCAATAGCAGAATTTTTAGAACCAGCAGTAAAAGATTACGCCGAACAGGCGAAAGCCACATATTCCGCACCAATAGATACATCACAATTTACAGGTCGTGGTTTTGTAGCCGGTGAAGATCCGTTACAAACACAAGCAATCAATCTTGCACAACAAGGTGTAGGTTCTTATCAACCATTTTTACAAGCAGCACAAACTGCACAGACAGCAGGGGCCGGGGCTCTGGGACAATCAGCACAAGCTATTGGCGGACTAGGAAGTTATCAAACTGCAGCAGGCAACATTGCACAAGGTGCAGCAGGTATGACAGGACCACAAGCTTACCAACCTTTTATGTCTCCGTATCAATCACAAGTTATTGATGCAACTTTAGCAGAGTATGACAAACAAGGTGCAGCAGGAGAGCAACAAATTAGAGATGCAGCTGTAGCGTCCGGTAATTTTGGTGGCGGTAGAGAAGGTGCACAACTAGGTCAGTTTCAATCAGATAGGTTAGCAGATAGAGCAGCACTACAAGCTTCAATGTTACAACAAGGATTTGGTCAAGCAAATCAATTAGCACAACAAAATTTTCAAAACCAAGGTAATTTATTTGGTATGCAACAAGGATTGTTTGGACAACAAGGACAGATAGGTGCAGCACAACAAGGACTAGCTGGTGCATACGGAAACCAAATGAACCAACAATTTGGTCTATCTGATTTTGGTAGAACAGGTATGGGTCAAGACGTTTCTGCACTAGGTTCTCTTGGAGGAATACGTCAAGGTATGACACAAGCAAATTTATCTGCTGATGCACAAGCAGCACAAACTGGAGCGTATGAGCCTTACGGAAGACTATCACAATACGGTAATACATTAACTGGTTTAGCTGGTGGTGTAGCAGGATCACAGTATGAACAACCAGGTCAAACAAGTCCATTCCAAACAGCACTAGGTACGGCTACAGGTCTTGCTGGATTGTTTGGTAAAATATACGGGTAATTAATTATGAAGCCATTAAATAGACCAATGTTTAGATACGGCGGCCCTATCAAAGAGGGTGTTATGTCGGGGATCAG
>Ga0209535_1002207_pt1 | contig 12723 bp, 13 predicted proteins | sample LinPmetageLP28_FD_184041 | JGI IMG/M metagenome (GOLD analysis project Ga0209535, IMG submission 184041) | Marine viral communities from the Pacific Ocean - LP-28 (SPAdes) (version 2) | ecosystem: Environmental > Aquatic > Marine > Oceanic | place: Pacific Ocean | collected 2009-08-22
AACATCATCAGTTGGTGTAGAGCTTCTTCCGCTACTTAAGCAGCGCCTGGTCGTACTAAAAGAAGAAGTCAAGGCTCTTAAGGAATCATGGGAATGGGTCTGGGGAGAATCGATGGGTCTTATAGAGCTTCGGTCTCAAATTGCGCAATCATATCTTTCATCAAAAAAAATAGATGTGAACATAGAAGAATTATCTCATATTATTTCTCAAATAGAGGATGGATATGATGATAGGGAAAATTGTTAGGCTTACAAAGTTTTTTTCTGCCTTCAATGACATAGGTGATAGGTATGAGCTATCGCCTGGTGACCTATTTCTTATACTAGACCATAATTCTTACGATACTACTTTTTTATCTTATGGCGTCGTTCTTTATGGATCAACAAGAGAGCTACAGGAATATGTATGTTCCAGTTTGTAGCAGCCTCTATAAAGCAATACAAAGAATAAGCTTGGAGAAGTAAAGGATGACATTAACTACAGCAAAGAGAATAGTAATCCCAACGTATATAGATTCATCAGGAAAATCAGACTTAAGTCTTACTGGCGGTTGGGAAACAAAATATTTAGAAGACGAAAACTTTGAAGTTGTCATTTACGAAAAATCGAATGACTTAACGAATACCGAACACCGCGAAGGTAATGTTACCAGAATACCAAACATCGGCCGATCTAGTTTTGTTTTTTTGTGGCACATCGTCAACAACTACGGTAGTCTACTAGAGACTGAGGTATTTACAAAAACTCATGTAAGTAGACAACAAATAGATATCGACCTGACAATTAAAGAATCCCATAAGTTTTCGCATTTGCAAGCCGTGAACTATTGCAGGATGATGCTGTATGTTTCTCAAGAAGACTATGATAAGCATTTCGATACTTGGGTTACAAGAGGGCCAGTCCAAGAAGCAGTACCAACCGCGATGTATCTTCGTCTGGTTAATCCTCTTGATGCCTTTCGAGAATTAGATATAAAGTTTATGGATCTTCACTGCATTCGAGCTGACGCTTTAGTATACCCGTTTGTTCCAGGTCTCGAAGATTACCCTGCTGCTCATGCACTAAAAGATATATTCGGTGATGATTACAAGTTTCCATATCCGTTTTGCTTAAGGCGAGAAAATGTATGGTCTGTGAACAAAGCGACAATCACATCAAATCCGTTATCACTTTATAAACGAATGCTAAAGTATACGATGGAAGATAAGCAGCCGTGGAATATGGATCATGATAACTGGTGCTTATTCTGGCCTTTATTTTGGGAAGAAACAATCCGTCGTGCAGGACTAAAAAGTGAGTCCTGATGTTGCAAAGATAATACAAGAAGCTGTTCGTCAGGGTGGTGATGAGCTCAAGGACAAGCTTCCCCCGCATCCTAGACTTAAAAAGAGAAATTCGTACGCTCATTTATACGAAAGAATAAAATCAAAAATGGGGAAATCGTATAAAGAGTGTGAAGATTGGGAAGCTCAAAGGATACTAGACCTAATTGAGTATTACGTAAAAAACCCCTGCTAAAACTTGAAAATCGACTCTAGCTGTGATATAATAAAAACAGTTCACAACTAGGAGTCATTATATGCGTAAGCCACTTATCACACCACCAAGTAACTTTATTTCGTTACACTCACATGATGGGTTTAGCACCTTCGACGGTTTAGGCTATCCACAAGAGCATATCGATTATGTTATTGAAAACGGCATGGACGGATGGTGCCTCACCAATCACGGTCACATGAACTCTTTTGGTCACGCTTTTCTACATTCTGAAAAGATTCAAAAAAGAGGCGGTAACTTTAAGTTCGTACCAGGTTGCGAAATGTATGTCCATCCTGATCTTGAAGCATGGAAGCTTGATATGGAAATCAGGCAAGCTGCAAAAAGAGGCGAGAAGGATAAGATTAGGCTACTTCGTGCCCAGCGCGAGGCTATAGCCACCCCACTAACAGCTATCGTCGATGGTGATGATGAAATTGTAGATATTGGAAAGTCAGAGGCTGGTCTTACGGTTGAAAACGAGGAAGAAACAAAGTCTGGAAAGTTTTATGACCCAATTAAACGTCGTCACCACCTCGTTGTCTTACCAAAAACGTCTGAAGGCTTGCAAAGATTATTTCATCTTGTAAGTAGAGGCTACAGAGAAGGCTTCTATCGCTTTCCTCGTATTGATTATAAGATGCTAAGAGAAGCAGCTGAAGGAGGCCACTTGATGGTGTCTACAGCTTGTATCGGCGGTCCTATCGCTTACGAGGTATTTAAGCATGCTCAGCAAGTAGAATTTGATGATCTTAAGCATAACTTAATGGACAATGAATCGTTTCGTTCTAAGGTCATGACTGGTGTCGGTAACGCATACCAAGGCCTCGTTGATGCTGTCGGCATTGATGATGTACATTTAGAACTACAATTTAATAAACTACCAGCCCAGCATTTAGTAAACCGCGCGATCATTGAGTTTGCAAAGAATAATGGCTTAAATGATAAACTTGTTGTAACAACAGACTCACATTACGCTCGTCCTGAACACTGGCGGGAACGTGAGCTATATAAGAAGCTTGGCTGGCTAAACTATCGAGATATGGATCCTTCAAAGTTACCTCAATCTAGAGAAGAGCTTAAGTGCGAGCTATACCCTAAGAACAGCGGTCAAGTATGGGACACATTTCTTGAATCAGCTTCAGGTATGGATTTCTATGATGACCAAGTTGTTAAGGATGCAATCGAGCGCCCTTATGATATTGTCCATAATAAGATCTCTGCGATTGTTCCTGATAGAACCATGAAGCTTCCATCCTACGTTGTACCTGAAGGTATGACTGATGATAAGGCTCTTCTTGAGGCATGTAAGAAAGGTCTTGTTGAAAGAGGTCTAGCAGGAGATCCAAGATACGTCGAAAGAATCAAGCATGAGCTAAAGATTATTAAGGATAAGAATTTCTCTAGATACTTCCTAACAATGGAAGCGATTATCAAGATTGCCAAGCAAGCCATGCTTGTCGGTCCAGGCCGTGGCTCTGCCGCCGGAAGTCTTGTTGCCTATGTCCTCAAGTTAACAGATGTGGATCCGTTCGAATATGATCTTATGTTTGGTCGCTTTCTCAATCCTTCTCGTGAAGGCGCACCAGATATTGATACCGATGTAGGTGATCGAGATCTGCTTATTAACATGATGAAAGATAAGTGGGGTGATGAAAACATCGTTCCGATTTCCAATTACAACACATTTAAGCTTAAGTCTCTTGTTAAAGACATATCTCGCTTTTATGGGATCCCGTTTAACGAAGTCAATAAGGCTCTAGGCCCGGTTGAGGATGATGTAAAGCGTGCTGTGTTTAAGCAGGGTACTGATAAAAACCTGTTTGTGCTGTTATACGAAGATGCCATTGCTCACTCCAAGACATTCAGGGACTTCATCGAAGCACATCCAGAAGTGGCTGCGCCAATTCAGGTCTTGTTCAAACAAAATAAAGCTCTTGGTAGACACGCGGGAGGCTGTATCGTCGCAGAGAATATTGCTGAAAGAATGCCTCTTATCAAAGCACGAGGTGAACTTCAAACCCCTTGGGCTGAAGGTATGAACTATAAGCATCTTGAAACGTTTGGATGGATTAAGTTTGATCTTCTTGGTCTTGAAACCCTCCGAGTAATTCAGCGAACTATTGAACTAATCCTACAACGTAAGGAGGGTATTGAGGATCCTACATTCAAGCAGGTGTATGAATGGTTCAACAAAAACATGGATCCTAAGGTTCTTGATATGGATGACCAGCATGTGTACGAGCATGTATACGCTAAAGGTCGTTGGGCCGGAATCTTTCAGCTAGCAGGTAGAGGTGCCCAAAACCTATTTAAGAAGGCCAAACCTAAGAGCATCATCGATATTGCAACACTGACTTCTATCTATCGGCCCGGTCCACTAACTGCAAAGGTTGATAAGCTCTATATTAACGCCAAAAATAATCCGGATGATATTGATTATGGTCACCCACTAATCAAGGAAGTGCTAGAAGAGACTTACGGTCTGATTGTATTCCAGGAACAGATTATGAAGCTGTGTTCTGTGGTGGCTGGTTTCCCGGAGGAGGAAACAGACACAGTACGTCGTAGTATTATGAAGCGTAAGGCGTCCGAGGCAGCTGAGTCCCTTGCTAAGGCTAGAGGCATCAAAGACCAATTCGTCGCCGGTGCTGTGAACAACGGAGTAGACCGCCAGCTGGCAGATGATTTGTACGAAAAGATTCTATTCTTCGCCGGGTATGGGTTTAATAAGTCACACGCAGTTTGTTATGCTATTGATTCATATTACTGTGCATGGCTTCTTACGTACTTCGAAGAAGAGTGGTTATGCGCTTATCTAGAAGCTATGTCTGGTAGTGACAAGAAACGAGCAAAAGCGTTTTCAGAGGTAAAAGCGTTAGGTTATCGTGTTGTACCTATTGATATTAATTACGCGACTAAGAACTGGACAATTCTTGAAGGTAAGAAGTTTATGCCATCGCTCTTGTCATGTAAGGGTGTAGGCGAGTCTGCAATCGATGAGCTTGTTGCTAATAGACCGTATAAGGACATAGATGAAATGCTGTGGACACCAGAAGGTAAGTGGCGTCATTCAAAGTTTAATAAGCGCGCCTTAGAAGCAATGATCAATATTCGGGCATTTGAGTCTATGGATGTTATCGGCAAAAGTAAGATGTTTGAAAGCTACAAGCATATGCATGAAGTTATTATTGGTCGCCAAAATGACATCAAGAAATGGACAAAGCGAGATCCTGAAAGAGGTCGAAACAACTTCAAGGAAGCGCTATTGGAAACTAGCGGTGTTGGAAACTGGTCTCGTAGAGAAATGGTTGAAAATAGTATGAAGCACTTTGGGTCGTTTAATGCTTCAACACTAGTCAGTGATGAAGTACAGGAAAGGCTAGCCGCCAAAGATGTAAGGTGCATTGATGAAATTGATGGCCATGATGTGTATTGGTTCTTAGTATCTGACGTAAAAGCAAAGCTTACGAAAAACAAAAAGCCGTACTTGCTGGTAACAGCTACAGGTCTTGGAGGTAAAAACTTTAGGATGTTCTGCTGGGGATGGGATGGTCAAACTGATCTACCCCTCTATAGCTTATGCTTAGCAGAAATTAAGAAAACGGACTTTGGTTTTCAAACTTCTATGAGTAAAGTTAAGCTTCTTCGTATATGATTAAATCAACATAAAGAAAAAATGCAGTCGTCAATAGTGGAGCAAAAAATGCACATCGGTACATATCAATCATTTACACATTGTTATCTTTCATTGGTAAAAAATGTTTACGAAAGTCCTCAATTTGAAGCATCTCCAAGAGGGCAAAAAGTTAAGGAAATCTTAGGGGCATCGTTTACGATAACAAACCCAAGAGACAGAATACCTTACGTTGCTGGTCGAAAGTTTAGCGTGACGTATATGGTCGCAGAGTTACTGTGGTATCTTTCTGGAAATAATGAAACAGAATGGATATCTAAGTACTCATCATTCTGGAAGAACATTTCAGATGATGGTATAACTGCTAACTCAGCTTATGGAGCGCGCCTCTTAAAAACGCACCCCAAAATAGCTCAAGGCAGAATTGATCAGTGGGAGTACGTATTAAATGAGCTAAGAAGTGATCCAGACTCTAGAAGGGCGATCATGCATATTAGGGTTCCGGATGATAGCATTGATGCTAAGCTTGATGTTCCTTGCACACTGGCTTTGCAATTCTTTATAAGAGACGGCAAATTACATCAGGTTGCAAATATGAGAAGCTCTGATGTTATTTTTGGTATAGCTTATGACATTCCAGCTTTTACGTTATTCCAAGAGTTATTGGCGAATGAACTAGGCGTTGAGTTAGGAAGTTATACGCACACCAGCAATTCTTTGCACATTTACGAGCGCCATTTTAAGATGGCTGAGAATATTCTAGAAGCAGATAACATCAATAAGTCTTTACACAAAATGCACAAAACTCATGGTGAAATGCCGCCGCTACCATGTTCATCTAGGGAAGAAATGTCATATTGGGTTGAAAAGCTATTCCAGTGTGAAAAGGATATTTGGAGTGCCGATGAACCATCAGCTATCTGGAAAGACTTCAGGAGGCAATTTGCTTTTCCAATGGAAGGTCATTCAGAGCTTTGGCATGATTGGGCGCTTGTTTTGGCTGCAAATAAATTTAGAAAAATAAAGTCAACTGATGATGCTTTAAAAGCTATTAATAGCCTAAAGTTTAGTGGATATGGTTTTAATGTAAGGAGTACAAAATGAGCCAAGTTATTAAAGATAATGATTATGACTATTTGATTGTAGGTGCCGGGCTTTTTGGCACTACATTTGCCAGAGAAATGACAGATGCTGGCTATAAGTGTCTTGTGATAGATAAGAGAAGCCATATTGGTGGTAATGTTTATTCTGAAAAAAGAAGCGGTATTGATGTACATGTTTATGGTGCTCATATCTTCCATACAAACAGCGACAAGATTTGGGAATACGTAAATCGCTTTACAACATTTAACAATTATATCAACAAGCCAAAGGTGAGGTTCGGGGATAAGATATTTTCTTTCCCGATTAACCTAATGACGTTGCACCAGCTATGGGGTGTAACTACTCCGGAAGAAGCAGAAAAGAAATTACAAGAAGTTAGGATCCCATGTGATAATCCAGACAACTTGGAAGACTGGATCCTTTCACAAGTAGGTAGAGAGGTCTACGAAACGTTTATCAAGGGGTACACTATGAAGCAGTGGCAAAGAGACCCTAAAGAGCTTCCTGCATCAATTATTAAGCGACTTCCGATTAGGCTGACATTTGATGAAAACTACTTCTTTGATAAATACCAAGGGATCCCGACAGAAGGCTATACTCAGATGGTTGAGAATATGCAGGATGGAATAGAGGTCGTTACCGATATCGATTATTTCTCTAACAAAGACTACTATAACAGTTTAGCTGATAAAGTGGTTTTCACAGGAAAGGTAGATGAATACTTCGACTTTAAATTTGGCGAACTAGAGTATAGAACTCTTAGATTTGAACACGAAGAAATTGAAGGCGATTTCCAGGGAAACGCTGTCATTAACTACACTCACCCAGAAACTCCATTTACAAGGATTCTAGAGCATAAGCACTTTCAACCTCAAACTGCATCTAAGATCTCTAATACAATCGTTACTAGAGAATACTCTGATGAATATAAGAGGGGTAAGACGCCATATTATCCGATCAACAATGATAAAAACATGAAAATGTATAAGAAATATGCGCTACTTGCAAAAAATGAAGAAGGTGTCATATTCGGTGGTCGTCTTGCCGAATACAAGTATTATGACATGCACCAAGTAATTGGTTCTGCGTTACTTAAATCTAAGCGTGAGCTTGAAAAATTAGGCGCAAACGATTATAATAAAAACACTGATTAAGGAGAACATCAATGAAAGTACTTTATAGCTTCTGGGGTTTTATTACACCTCTTGAAAAAAACTCTGTAGTAAATACGCCTGACGGTGAAAGAGGCAACCGCGTAGATTGGGTTAATGACCTTCTAAGCCGCGGCCATACACCAATCCAGCTACAAAAGATGAGAGATGATGAGCAGTATCCGGGTGTAGAGTATGATGATTCAGGCTTTCCTGATGGAGATATCCTATACGTAGAATGGCGTTGGCCAACGTGGAAAAATTCTGGGGAAACTGCAACCGAGCCTGATTATAATAGGCAATGTCAGGTGCTTGACTACTATCACGAGCAAGGTATTCCAATTGTGATTGTAGACGGTGATCTAAAGATGACACCAGAAGAAGAGTTACGATGGCCAAATGCTATCTTAGCAGATGCTTGTGTGGCGCCTCAGCACCAAACAAGGAAAAGAATTACTATTCCATGGTGTAACTATATGAAGAGGTATTTTGAGCCTGTCGAGTATTCTTACAACTATACGTATGTTGGGAACAACTACGAAAGAGAAGATCCTTTCGCAAAATACTACACTGCGCCATCAAGACAACTAAGAATGCTTGGTATTCAAACTTCGATTTATGGAAACTGGCTACAAAAGTCGCCTGAAAGAATTGATCCGCAATTATTGCTAGCGCAAACACCTCATGTTGCATTTGGTTCAAGGCTGGCTTATAAAGATATCTTCAAGGTCTTAAATGAATCAATTACTGTTACTCATATTACAAAGCCTTCGTACACTCCTTATGGGAATATTACAGGAAGATTTTTTGAAGCGATTAAGAGCAATGTACCTGCGCTGGTTCCTGTGGAGTTTACGCATGCAGTCCCGGTTGGCTTAAAAGATGAATCTTTGCTCGTAAGAAGCACTGACGATGTTGTCCAAAAGGTTAAGTGGCTATCAACTTTAAGTGCTTCAGAGCGTAAGTCTCTAGTCGATGCACAAGAGGAAGCATTGCGAACAGTAATTGATCCTAGTCCAGAATATAGAACAGGTTTGCTGGAACACATTTTAGGAGACTATAAGGTATGAAGTTAGCTTTTATAGGTCCGGATATGACAGGAAAATCGAACATTGCAGCTGAGCTTTCAAAGCGTATAAACGTTCCTGTATTTAAGAACTCTGGAGAGTGGAAGACACAATTAGGTAGCGAAGACTACTTCTTAAATCTTCTAAGATTTGGAGGGCCTTTCTTAATGGACTTTATGAAGCAAACAAATACAGATGTTATTCTAGATCGATTCTATCCATGTGAGCTTGTATATTCTCAGGCTTTTAATCGATCAACAGACATGAACGCAATTTCATGGATGGATAATGAATTTTTCACTGCTGGTGGTAAGTTTGTCATTTGTCTTAAGAAAAGTTACGCTGGCTTGGTCGATGATGTGTTTCCAGACCAGCTTCCGACAGAAAAGCTTATGCAGCTTGATGAGCTGTACAAGGATTTTTATAATTTCACCCAGTGTGAATCTATGATATTATACACTGATGATCTTAACTTAGATCGCCAGGTGTCTGATATTTTGAGTTTTTTAAAGAAATAGGAGATTATTATGAGTTTTAGAAAGGCGCTGGTAACCGGCTGTTGCGGGTTTATTGGTTCTCATATGACAAGGTTGCTTGTTAACAGCGGGTGGTATGTAGAAGGTGTAGATGACTTATCAAACGGCGATTTATCATCTTTGGAAGATCTAGATTTTCGAACAGTTCCGGCACCGCTTGTTCATATGTTTGATTTTGATAAATCAACACCAGAACCACAATCAGGAGGTTTGCTAGTTGTTACTTCTGACTTTGCTGCTCCTGAAATATTGTCTCGTGTCGCAAGCGGTAAGTACGATGTTATCTTTCACTTTGCAGCAAATCCAAGAGTTGAATATTCTGTCCAACACCCGGCTTTAACGACACACGAAAATGTACAAAAGACCGTTGAGTTAATGACAGCAGGAATTAAGAACATTGATAGGTTTGTGTTTGCATCTTCTTCGTCTTGCTACGGCAATGCAAAAGAACTGCCAACTACGGAATCTTGTGAGTCCAACCCAGAGTCTCCATACGGTCTTCAAAAGCTTGTTGTAGAGCAATTTGGTAAGATGTATAACCAACTATATGGTATGGAATTTGCAGCACTTAGATTCTTCAATGTATACGGTCCAGGACAAGATGGAACCAGCCCTTACTCAACAGCAATTTCAGCTTGGTGCACTCGCTTAAAGAAGGGTGAGCCACTAAGGAGCGATGGAGATGGCACGCAGACTAGAGATATGGTCTATGTTGGAGACGTAGCGTCTGCAATGAAATCCGCTGCTGACTATAAGGAAGACTTAGGCTTTCAGGTCTTTAATGTTGGGAATGGAGAGGCGTTTCAAAACAAAGAAATCTTAGAATATCTAGTGTCTAAATTTCCTGACGCAGAGATTAATCACGCTCCTGAAAGAGCAGGTGATGTTAAGCGTACATTAGGAAGTATAGAAAAAACGTCTAATATGCTTGGGTGGAAACCACAGGTACAATTTTGGGATGGCTTAAATAAAACATTAAGCTGGTGGGATCTCCTATGAATCGTAGCGCTTGGACAGGTACAACGAAAAAACATAAAAAGCACTGGGGCCATGAAATTGTATGGACAGGCTTGTTTCGCGGAAAAGAAATCTTTATTAAAAGTGGTCACAGAACTAGTCTAAAGTTTAACGTTCAAAAAAACGAACTTTTATACGTCCAGTCTGGAGAGATTTTTGCAGAATATGCCGATGAAGCACATTTAGCCGATAGCATTCGTTGTCCTTCCAAAGCTACAAAGCTTATGCCCGGAGATATTTTAAACGTTCAAGCCGGCTGCCCCTACAGATTGTCAGCATTAAGCGACAGTATAGTTTTTGAGATATCTGATAATCAAGACCGCGCTTCGACACCCAGTAAGGTAATTATTGAAGATGACTACGGTCGTGATACTAAGGAAGCTAAACGCAAGAACATAATATTTAAAGCACTAGTAAAGAAGTAATGAAAAATTTATAAGTACCGTATACAATGGAGAAAGTATGACTTCAATGGATCCAAATTCAGTGAATACTGTGATATATCACGCAGACTGCACCGACGGTTTTGGAGCCGCATATTCAGCGTGGAAGTGTTTAGGCAATAGAGCAGAGTATTTTGCTTGTAAGCATGGCACCCCCGCGCCAGACGTCAAAGGCAGGAATGTAGTTATCTTGGATTTTTCGTTCGATAATAAGACAACCAAAAAGATGATTGAAGACGCCGCGCAACTGCTGGTTATTGACCACCACAAATCTGCGATGGTTGAGCTGCACGATATAGCTAATACGCACTTTGATATGACAAAGTCTGGAGCTATACTTTCATGGGAATATTTCCACCCAGGTAAAGAGCCGCCAAAGTTTATCAAATACATTCAGGATCGTGATCTTTGGAAGTGGGAGCTAGAGTACTCAAAGGAGTTTAGCGCCGCCTTTGATATGGTGCCTTTTGAATTCGAGGAATTCGAAAAGTTTGAAGACGATTCAGTGTTTGATGATGCGTGTAAACGAGGGTCGTATATTTTAGCTTATTCAAAAACCGTAGTTAAGAAGGTTTGCGAAAAGGCGCAAAAGAGAAAGTTCGATGATAAAGATGTACTTGTTGTTAATGCTTCTCATTGGATGTCAGAAATCGGTGCACGTTTGGCACCTGATTGCGATTTCGCGCTAATATGGTTTTGGGACCACGAGGCTAAGCATACCAAAGTAAGCCTAAGAGCGTTTCATGATACAGTAGACGTGTCGGAAATATCATCTCGCTTTGGTGGAGGTGGCCATAAGAAAGCAGGCGGATTTCAGTTACCTGCAGGTAAGCATATAGAAGCCATTTTTGACACGCCTAAGAAAGCTACTAGGGCAAGAAAGCCAAAAACAACCACGAAAGGTAAGGATTCAAATGAGTAAACTATATTCTACTATTATGGCAGATCCACCATGGTATCAAAGAGGTGGTGGTAAATCAAAGCGTGGAGCCGACAAGCATTACGAGATTCTAAAAGAAAAAGAAATAAAGAAAGTAATGTCTGAAATGCTGGATAATAATGTCGCAGAGAATGCTCATATGTATATGTGGGTAGCAAACAACCACTTAGCAGAAGGTTTGCGGATTATCGAGCATCTAGGCTTTAGGTATATCACTAACCTTGTTTGGGCTAAGCCGAGCTTTGGCCTTGGTCGGTATTTTCGAGGACAACATGAAATTTGTTTATTCGCAACCAAAGGCCGTGGATTTTCAGTACGAACTGACATGAATAATTGCTCTACATTAGTAGGTAATAAACTGATCAAGCCTACACGTCATAGCGCAAAGCCAGAAGAAATCTACCAGCTGATAGAAAATAGAAGCGAAGGACCTTTCCTTGAACTGTTTGCTCGAAACCGCCGTCCAAACTGGGACTGTTTAGGGAATGAAGCTCCAGATGAGGGAAAAGATGTCTAGACCATCATGGGATGAGATCTGGATGAATTTTGCTGGCTTAATTTCTGAAAGGTCGTATGACCCAAGGTATCAAGTAGGATCAGTTATTGTAACTGAATCAAATACCCAGGTATTGGCGATAGGATATAACGGTAATTATTCAGGCGGACCTAATGAGGTCGAATCCGAAACACCTGGGCAATCAGGAATGATTCACGCAGAAATTAACGCGCTCATAAAACTTGATTATAATAGTCCCAATGATAAAATAATGTACCTAACGCTAAGCCCATGTCGAGGTTGCGCAAAGGCGATTATAAACGGCGGAATATCTGAGGTCATCTATCAAGAAAAGTATAGGGATACATCGGGTCTAAACCTATTAGAATCAGCAGGGGTAAAAGTTAGACAATATTGTCCTAAGCAAGACTAGCTTGTGGTGTATATTTAATGGATGATACATGACTTTTTTCGGAGTTTAACGAATGAACAATTTTTTAATCGAGCGTATTGCTTACGATTGTGTTAAAGCGATATACAAGACAAGGTCAAATGATTTGTTGTCTGCAGCCATTAATGAAGGTATTACTGATGGCATTTTACTTGTTGAAGAGTTTGACGATTCCGACGCTAGTGAATTAGAAGCTGCCTCAAAAGAAATGACGACACTAATTACATCTCTTGAAAGAAGACTAGCAGATGCCGGCGAAGGCTGGAAACCAGTTTTTGATTCATTAAAATCAGCTGCAGGCGAACTTAATACCAAGCAAATTGCAACGATGGCATTAAGCGGCG
>Ga0209535_1002209_pt1 | contig 12718 bp, 16 predicted proteins | sample LinPmetageLP28_FD_184041 | JGI IMG/M metagenome (GOLD analysis project Ga0209535, IMG submission 184041) | Marine viral communities from the Pacific Ocean - LP-28 (SPAdes) (version 2) | ecosystem: Environmental > Aquatic > Marine > Oceanic | place: Pacific Ocean | collected 2009-08-22
TTTATATACAAATAAAATGGTGTTAGAAAAAATTAAAAAGGCCTTGGAAAAGAAGCCTAAGTTTGAATTGATTGAACTTCCGTACATTGATGTATCTGAAGATCCTGTACGATCTGAACTGAGTCTAGAATTCAGGCAATCTCATGGCAGGAAGATTTACGGCATCAAGGACCCAGAAGGGGACATAGCCGCGGTAATGTGTTTTGCATTCACACACGAGATTCCCAAGAGTGTGGAAGAAATGGACAAAATGAGCAAAGACGCCGCCATGCAGGCTATACACAGGGCAGGTGTACAAGGTTCTATAGCGATTGCATACACAGTATGGGCAAAGAAGAAAGGTGGCGGTAAACACATGGTCAACGAAGTTTATAAAATGATTAAAGGATCAAACCATTTAAACAGACTTGTGACCTTAAGTCCAATGACTGACATGGCAAGGAAGTTCCATCTCAAGAACGGTGCTAAGGAAGTGCAGGTAAATCTTACTACGCAAAACTTTGAATACGATATAGAGTTGTCTGAGTGGGAGAAGTTCAGAGATAGGGCGAAAGGATGGTTTAAAATTAAATGAGTTGTTTGGGATTATTTCTAGCACTGTCTATGCACGTTGGTCTAGAAGCAGATTACAACAATATACATCCACATGCCAGATGCACAGTGGACAATTCAATTGCAGGGGTGTATTACAATTCTGAGGACAGAATTAGTGCATACGTCGGCAAGGAGTTTGAATTAGACGAGTATTGGAACATTGAGCTAGGACTTGTGACAGGTTACAGATCAAAAGATATACTTCCAATGATCAGGTACAAAGCAGGGGGATTGTTTGTGTCTCCAGCATACGAAAAGCACAACGGCGAAGAGAACTACGGTGTAGTTATAGGCTGGGAAATAGGCAAATGAAAATACTTATAATGGGGTTGCCAGGATCGGGCAAAACAACTCTAGCAAAAAGACTTGTTGAAATGTTTAATGCTGTATGGCTCAACGCAGATGAGGTTAGAAAAGAAGCGGACGACTGGGATTTTTCTGAAGCAGGAAGAAAAAGGCAGTCTTTGCGTATGTGGACATTTGCGGAAGAGGCCGTTGATTCAAATAGGACAGTGGTGGCAGATTTTGTTTGTCCTACAGAAGAGACAAGGAAACAATTTGATGCAGATTACACAGTGTGGATGGACACAATCAAAGAGGGCAGATTCGAAGACACAAATAAAATGTTTGAACCACCTAGCACATATGATTTCAGAGTCACACACATGGAAGCAGGCATGTGGGCGTTCTTGATCAAACAAGATATATTAGAGAAGCACGGCAACCTAGGACCACACAGATGAAAATATTAGGAATCAACTGCATGAATCACGATGCCGCAATGGCAGTCGTTGATTACAGTTCAGGCATAGGTGAGATATTGTGGGCGGCACACAGTGAACGGTATTCAAAGATTAAGAACGATCATTATCTCAACCAAAAGATAGTAGACGAGGCAAGTACATTCGGACCATTTGATAAAGTTGTTTATTACGAGAAACCTTTGCTAAAGAAAACAAGACAGTTGTACGCAGGACAATGGGGAACAGCATTAAGTTATACAGAGATGCCACAATGGCACCTGGATAACTTTAACATCAAAATAGACGAGTATGTGAAACACCATGACTCACACGCCGCGGCAGGTTACTTCACGTCACCGTTCAAGGACACAGGAGCAACAATACTGACAGTGGACGCAATAGGAGAATGGGAGACAGTATCGATATCGACAGCAGACAAGACCTGGGTCGAAAGAAAAGAAACACTGAACTATCCTCACAGCATAGGAATACTTTACAGTGCATTCACACATCGTTGTGGGCTGAAACCTGCAGAAGAGGAATACATCTTGATGGGCATGGCCGCATACGGAACACCAAAGTACAAACAGAAGATCTATAACGACTTTGTGTACCAGACACCCTTCAAACTTAAAAAGAATCTACACAGAGGATTAAGCAACTGGGAACCAAACGCGGATGTAATGGACATAGCCGCCAGCATACAAGCAGTCACAGAAGAATGCCTTGCAGAATTATGGCACAGAGCAAGTAAGTACGGGTCACGTAACCTTGTATATGCAGGAGGCGTGGCGTTGAACTGTGCCGCGAATAGAGTATTGGCAAACATAGGATTGTTCGATAACATATGGATAATTCCAAACCCAGGTGACGCAGGATCTAGTTTGGGTTGCATAGCCGCACACCACAAGAGACACCTCAAGTGGGAACATCCATTCCTAGGACACAACATAGATGGCGAGTATCCTGTGGACAGTCTAATTAGAGAACTCAAGGAAAATAAGATGGTAGGCGTAGCAAGTGGAAGGGCGGAGTTTGGACCCAGGGCACTTGGTAATAGATCATTGTTAGCAGACCCGCGGGGTGAGGACATCAAGGATTTGGTAAACAGTATAAAGAAAAGACAGAAGTTCAGACCGTTCGCTCCGGCCATATTAGAGGAGGATGTAAATGAGTATTTCACCCTGCCTAAAGCAGTTCAAAACACCCCTTACATGCAATTTACAGCGGCGTGTACGCATGGTAAAGACTTCCCTGCCATAATACATCATGATAACACATCGAGGGTTCAAACGGTGCGTAAGACGGATAATCCAGGGTTTCATGCGTTGTTAACGGAATGGAAAAAACAGACTGGTTGCCCTATACTTTTGAACACTAGTTTAAACATAAAGGGGCAACCGATCGTAAACGACAGAGAAGATGGTAAAGCATTCACCAACAAATATGGGGTAACAGTATTAGGATGATAAAGTTTGGCGGAGTAGACAGAATTTATGATGCATACAGTTGGAGGATCACACGTAAGGCCAAAGAGGTATGGAGTTCAGGCAACGTCATAAGCAGTAGGCACACCGAGGGATCGTTCTTGGATAAATTTGAAACGTCAGTAGCCAAGTTTGCAAAAAGGAAATATGGTGTCGCGGTCGGCAGTGGCACTGATGCACTGTATTTTTCTTTGAGGGCTAAAGGCATAGGAGCAGGAAGCACTGTGTTGTGTCCGGCGGTCAGTTACTTGGCCACAGCCGAGGCAATCAAACGCACAGGTGCCACAATACAATTTGTAGATGTAAACAATAAAGGACTGATTTCCAAATTGCCTGATTTTGGACTGCCTAGTGCTGTGGTGTATGTAAACCTTTTTGGCAACCTGGCGGACTACGAAAGGCTGAAAGAGTACTGTGTGAAAAGACGCATTCCTCTTATAGAGGACGCGGCACAAAGTTTTGGAAGTTATTACAATATAGTACCCAGTGGTAAACTTGGAGATATCAGCACTTTGAGTTTTGCTCCTAGCAAACCATTGCCCTGTTTTGGAAACGGTGGAATGGTTCTTACAGACAGCGAACAAGAAGCGGACATGGTCAGGGGCCTAAGGTATCATTCCGCAGGCACAGGCAAGTTAGATTATGGATACAACTCGTGCCTTAGCAATGATCATGCCAACGTTTTGAATTTTATTTTATCAAAATACAAAGGACTACTCGGTAGGACAAAAAAAGTTAGACAGTGGTATGAACACAAACTTCGAGACCTTGGAATAAGTGCAATACAGACTGGCACAGGAACCACGTCAAACAATCACAAACTAGTGATAAGGACGCAAGACAGAGATGGCCTAAAGAAGTTCTTGGAACAAAAAGGCGTAGAAACCCAGGTACACTACCAGCAACCTATGTCCACAATGAAGATGTTTGACTCAGGACAGAAAATGCCAAATGCAGAGAAATTTTGTATGGATGTTTTATCATTACCGATATACCCTTTTCTAAAAAAAGAAGAAGTTCTTTATGTTTGCAAATGTATCGGAGAATACTATGGCGTTTGATAGTATACAAGTAAGGTTCACTAAAACAGAAAATTTTCAATCGCCATTCGCAAACACTAGAATTGTACCTTTTGTCGAAAACTATTTTGCAGTTCTCAAGACCGTGGTAGAAGATGTGAAGACAGAATACTTCTGGTTCTTTGCTAACTTTATGAACATGGCTACTGTAGATTTAGATTTCATTCCGGAGCAACACGAGAAAAAGCAAATCCACGTATGGTACAACACCCATCCAAAAGGAGGTACAAACAAAGAAGGAAATGTTATGTTGATACCAACTGCAGAGTTTAAAAAACAGATGAACAATATAAAACATCTGCGAGATTACAAAGACATCAACTATCATGCACACAGCAACCTGTACCAAACACTTATTGAAAAATGTTACTACAAACTTGACAAAATGAATGATGCCTATCAACACCACAATGAAAAATTTTACACTTGGATGGTAAATGATGATCTATTAGAACAAAAAATACCAAACTTTTATCCAAGTTTCTGGGATGATGTCAAACTGTACACATGGGGGCTGACGAAAGATATCATGCTTGTACCAAACATAGGAAACATCAGGCAATTCTATGATATACAAAGCAGTGTGCATTATGATTATGACTATTCGGTCAAGCCAATGGACATTGTTTTTATATCTTATGATGAGCCAAGTGCTGAAAAGAGATACAAAAAATTGAAGGCAAAGTTTCCACGTGCCAAATGGTGTAAGGGAGTGCAGGGACAGACAATGGCATACTTTAAGGCCGCCATGATGAGTGACACACCATATTTCTTTGCTGTGTTTCCTAAAAATGATCTTGTAGACGAATTTGATTTCACTTATCAGCCGGACAGGTTAAGGAATGCTTGTCATTACATATTTGACTGTTACATACCAACTATCGATTTAAGGTATGGATGGGGAGGGGTTATATTATACAACAAAGATCTGGTGATGAAAACCCCTAGGCCAGGATTAGATTTCACAATGTCACAGGCACATCATTCTGTGCCAATACTCTCTGCTATTAGTAATTGTAACGAAACGCCATTGTTGGCTTACAGATCATCGCTTAGGGAAGTTATTAAATTATTACAAATGAAACCCACTGTTGAATCACAGTACAGGTTAAAGAAATGGCTCCAACTAGGCAAAGGTGAAAACGCAGAGTGGTTGCACAGAGGTGCATTAGATGGCAAGGCACATTATGAAAAGTACAAAGATGATTTTGACAAACTGATGTATTCGTATGACTACGAATGGATAAAAAAGCAGTTTAAATCTTTGTATTCAGAACAAACTTTGGATTAATATTTAAATTTTCAAAATAGAACTGCTGATTTAGGAACCAATTGATGTATTTTGGTATACCGGTCTCTATATCTATTTGAGGATTAAAATTAAACATTGATTTTGCCTTGTCGCTGTTTAGTGTATCTCTGTTAGGATAAAATGTGTCGTGTGGTTTGGTTATTATGTTTCCTATGCCGAGATTCTGTTTTATTATTTCTGCCGCCTCGAGGATTTTTCTTCCATTGCCTCTGGTACAATTAAAAGTTTCGTTCTTAACTTCGTTGGTGGTTGCCAACGCAAAGTATTTCGCTACATCTAAAACATTAGAAAAGTCAAGTTTGTTTTCAGGTCCTTGCACAGTCATGGCACCAGTGGTCAAAACACTTTTTAACATCTGACTTATAACTCGAGTTATGGTATCTTTTTCTCCGTACAATGCCGATGGACGCATGATTACATAGTCTAGACCATACTCTCTGTTCCAAATCTTACACATTATCTCACCTTGTCTTTTGTATGATCCGTACAACGTGTTAGGTTTTGGTACGACTGTTTCATCGGGGATTTTGTTGTCGAACTCCCCATACACCATACTACTTGATGCATAGACTATTTTTTCAACCTTGTGCTTCACACACAGGTCAAGGACATATGCCGTTGCCGTCACCATGTTGTTGGTTGCATCTAGCACATTCCTTTTGACCATTCTTGCATTTGGATAGGTAGCAACGTGTATTACCCGATCTGGTTTGAAGTTTTCAAAAGTTTGTTCCATGAATTGTAAATTTTCAATCTGTCCGATGTATTCATAGTCTGCGTTTGTAATTTTCTTCCTTTGACTTAAGACAGGATGATATTCCCAATCAGGAAAGGTGTAGTATTGATGATAACAATCAACGATACCTATTGTGTGTCCTTCTGCTTTTAATTGTTGACATATGTGACTGCCTATGAATCCATATCCTCCCAGCACTAAGATTTTCATATTGTTCTCCATTTGCATTCAAATGCTTCTGCGTACTTAGAGTCAGTCATTTGTGCCCTGTAAGCCGCTAGGCCTTTGATATTGTGTAAAAGTGTGTCAGAGAAATAACTGTCATAACAACTAACAAGTTCGATTTTTTTGTCAATGTGATCAGATATATCCACAAACACGTTTGGTTTGAATTTTTCATTTTTGTTACTGTATGGGCCACCCTCCATCAGCCAGAATTCGCCTTTCCATCTACGCAGTGATGAGTTTACTATATGGAAAGTGTTTACATGATCTTGGTGATGGTCGCCTGGACTGTGTGTAATGATAAGATCGTAGTTTCCACTGTACACAATGTCGTCCATGATTTTGACAAACTTACTGTTCCAAGTAAGGACCGGACGTCCATCATCGTCTACAGGGTTTTTAAGTATGTTGAATTTTATTCCAAACAGGTCTTCGGACTTCATATATTCCTGTTGCATTTTTTCTTTGTTTCGCCAAACGCTTGGTTTAGGTGCGTTGTCGTCCCTACAGACAACAATGTCGATGTGAGATCCTTGTGCCTGGTATTTCAATAAGGTGCCTGAACAACCTAGTTCAACATCATCCGGATGTGCACCTACGGCTAGTATTCTTTTGAAGGACATATGACCTCTCCTGTTTCTAAACTTTTCTGCATACACTCCACAATGTATGTAACCCTTTTTATGTGTTCCATATTGGAATCTGGTAATTTGTCTTTCTCACAGTAATCTTCAAATGCTTTTATTTGTCTTTGCAAAGGAGAAATGGATTCAGCGAAGGTTTTGTTTAGATCCATGTGTTGTATCTGACGCCCATTTTCTATTGCTTGGCTTATCCATTTGCTTTTGTTTTCAGCATCATTCCATACAAGTGTGCCTTTGTCTGTAATCACAGTGACATCCCTAACTTTCTTATGGTAGTACCAACCCATTTGTAGTTGCACAGTCACCTTGCCGTATTTCAAATTACAAGTGACGAAATCTGGTTGTGGCTGTTTTATTACGTGTATGCCTGTGCTGTGTATCTCATCTGGCATAAGTCCCAGCAGGTTATCTAGTATGGCTATGTCGTGTGGTGCGTAGTGTAATATTGGGTTGATATCCTTTTGCATTCTTCCCCATGCCAACCTTCGATGTTCTATGTGTAATATTTCTTTATCAACAACTGTCTGTTTTAAGAAATCAAAGTGTTCGTTGTACAACAATATATGTCCAGCCATCAATTTCGCATTGGCAGTATAAGGTTCGATCTCGTTGCATTCTGCCATGTTCATGAATGCAGGTTTCTCGACTAACACGTTGATTCCTTTTCTCAGCATTATTTTTGTGATATCTTTATGGGTCGAAGCAGGTGTGGCAATGATGACACTGTCTATCATACTAGGAACAATACTGTCAAGGTGATCATTTATATCGTAAAGAGTTGCGGTCAATCCCATGTTCTTTACCGTCTCAATTATTTTACTTCCCCAGTATCCTGTTCCAATGACTGCTAATTTCATGCTACCTTTTTAATTGTTTCTATTATAAGGGACACTTCGGTGTCTGTCAAATATTGATGCACAGGAATTGCCAATACCCCACGACTACAGTATTCGGCATTTGGATATGAACCTTTGTCTTTGTACACTTTGGTCTTGTGTAAAGGCGTTGGGTAATACCTTCTTGACTGTATGCCTTTTTCCAACATGAAGGCCTGTATTTTATCGACCTTGTTGTGTTTTATTACGTACTGATGATAGACGTGTGTGCTATGTTGATTTTGAACAGGTATTTCCACTACACTGTGTAGGTTACCATTGTATTGCGTAGCAATAGCTCTACGTCTGGCATTATGCCTGTCGAGATTTGGTAACTTGTTTACAAGAACTTCTGCCTGTATAGAATCCATTCTTGCATTCCATCCTACCATGTTCATTTTAAATTTATAAGACTGTCCATGATTTCTTAATTGGCTTATTTTTTCTACATATTTCTTATTTCCAGTAACAGCACCTGCGTCTCCCCAGCAACTTAAATTTTTTGTTGGATAGAAGCTGAAGCACGTGAGATCAGCCACACTGCCTACTCTTTTGCTTTTATAGTAAGCACCTGTGCTCTGTGCAGAATCTTGTATCACCGGAACATTAAATTTTTTCAATTCGTCTATATCACAAACATTTCCATAAAGATCCACACCTATGATTGCTTTGGTCTTCTTTGTAATTTTTTTGGCAACTTGTTTGGCATCGATACACATATCATCTAGGTTGATGTCAACAAAAACTGGGATTGCACCAACTTGTTTAATAACTTCGACTGTGCTGACCCATGTGTATGGTACAGTGATTATTTCATCTCCCGGTTGTATTTCAAGTGCAAGTAATGATAATTGTAATGCAGAAGTGCATGAACTGACTGCAACACAACTATCTGCACCACAATATTCCGCAAACTGTTTCTCAAATTTTTCAACAGATGGCCCGTTAATGAAACTCCTTGTTTTCCATGTCTCAGCAAATGCGTTGGTTGGGTTCTCGAGTGTATCTTCGTAACCGAAGCCAGCAAGGGTTATCATCTATTTGAATGTTTTTGACATGAGCAATGAAGTTTTTGATTCCATGTCTTTTTTAAGTGCCAGGATGTTAAATTTCATGTCAACGTTTATTATTTTGTTGTAGTTGGTGGCTAATGTCTGCTTTAGAAATCTTGCAATAGCATCTTGTTTCCTTATTTTTAATTCTTGTGCTATGTCGTAGTGTATGGTGATGTTGTTTTTAAGTTTAATATCGATGTAAATCAGGTACTTGACCGGCATGTTCTGAAAGGTTAACCCTTCTAAAACTTCCGGCCATTCCTTCACGAAATCTTTCGTGAGTTGTACCCATGTGCTATTTTTTGGCGGTTGTCTTTTTGGCATCCGCTTTCTTTGTTGCCTTAGCCTTTGGTGCTTCTGCTGGTGCTTCTGGATCTTGTGCAAGATCAGATACTTTGACACCTTTTTCTTTAGCTACCATTTCGTTCAACTTGTTAAGAAGTATTCTACCGTCAGCAGTGTTACCGAAGGTAACCATTATCTCTTTGGTCTTGAACTTCTTGATGTAGTTGTCGTTGTGAAGCATCGCTAACATGTTCGTACCATCTGGGAACGTCTGTCTGCCGGCGAAATCCGCAAATTCTTCTGCCTGTTGTCCGCCATCTGATTCTACAGCCTTCATTAAAGAGTTGTGATATAAATCCGTTAAGAATTTAGTCCCTACAACAAGACAGTTGTCTGACTCACCAGGCACTGTTCTGTACATGATCACAACCTTTGCTCCACCGTCAACAAGTTCTCCAATGTGCTTGTAGTGTCTCTTTGGTCCTGTCTGACCCTCACCTGCTCCAGAGTCTGCACCCATCGGCATGGCTTGGTTGTTCACGTTCATTAGTGTTGCCATATTATTTCTCCTTTGGAGCTTCTGCTGTTGGTTGGGCTCCTGGTTGTTTTTCCACATTCACCAAGAACGTGTTCAGCTTGTTGAAAAGTGTTCCCACACCTGCCAACTCTGCGGCTTTGAAAGCACCTCTTGTAGATGCCACATCAATGATTGATGCTAGACCTTTCAAGTCACCGATCGATAGTGCCATTGGGTCTGGTTGTGCTGGAGCAGTAGGTTGGGCCGTCGCCGTCGCTGGTGCTTCAACAGTTTCCGTCTTTTTTGTTTCTTCTTTTGCCATTTTAATTTTCTCCTAATTGCAATTGGTATTAATATACGTATATTATACTAAAATTAATTATGGAGTGCAACGATTAGTTTTGATTTATCTGAGCTTTACCACTTAAGGCGAACAAAGTTAGGTCACCTGGATTCTCAAAACCAAGCACGGTGCATGACCTAGACGTGTCACCCTCATACTTGATATCTTTGGTAATTGAATATCTGCCAGAGCAGTTTTCATATATCCATTTACGCATCTTTTCGATGTCGGCTTCATGTGCCTTTACCACTGTATTAACAAAATGTGGTGGTAATATATCTAATTCTCTTTTGAAAAAATTATTTGGATTGATTTTCACGTTTCCTATCCATCCATTCCTGTGCGGCCTGCCATCGCTGTTCTACAGTTTTTTTTGGACCTTCGTATAATACATCTCTGTTTGTGTTGCTTGGTCCAAGGACTTCTATACCTTTCCAAAACATGGCAATGACTACTAGTAGCATCACTCCTACAATAATTTTACTCATCAATAACTCGCGTATATTACAAATAGAATACAAGAAATCCAAATTGTTAACAACACATGGTTGCCAAGATTAGCCCAGCTCTTTCCTACGGTGTGTTTGTTTTTAGGATCTATTATTTTTTCTTTGTTCATTATATTATGCACCCCACACGTCGTCGTACAACGGCGGCTCAGTTGAATCTGGTTCCATTTTATGTGCGGCGTTATGGAACTGTTTAAAAGTGTAATACACAGCAAACACTATCGCCACGTGTCCTAAAACAAGTCCAACCCAACCCCAGATCATTGTTGATAATGTAAAGAAGTACAATGAGAACACTGTACTCCACACAAAACTTAACACAACCAGTAACTGCATTCTCACAGTCTTTGGCAGTGCCCTTAGATCATTGTGATTATCATTAAATAAAACAGTTGCAGTATCGATCATCCAATTACGGAAACACTTCACCTTGTTCATTTTACCAGAATAAGGATTTGAATTAGGAAATAGCATCATATGTGTAAACCAATGTTAAAGAGTAGCAGTATAACCACCACTATTGCAGTGCCTATCACTATAGGATTATTAAATAGATCCTTAATCATTTCCCACCAAAGTTTAATCATTGTACTGTACCGTTAATCCGAAAGGTGCTTCTATGTCTCTTTCGTATGGATTGTTGATTAGGAATATTGTTTCACAGTAGTGCTCGTCACCCCATGTTTCAAAAGGCCAACCATCTGTGAACATAACAAACTTCTTAGGTTCTATGCCCTGTTCTTTCATGTAGTCCCAATTACATTCAAACTCTGTACCACCACCTGACCCTAGTTCATAGTCTAACAATTCGTCTGCATTGTCTGGTGTGAAAACTTTTGGATTAAACACCGCAGTGTCGAATGACCATAAGTGTATTCTAAAGTCCTTGTATTGGTCCATTATGTTTTTAACTTCTGTAAGGAACTCTTTGCATTGGTCGTTGCTGATACTACCACTGGCATCTAAGGCAAGACAGATGTCTATCATCTCGTCATTGTTCTGACCTGGCAGAATAGCAGATGTGTGCCATGACTTCCTACTAGGTCTCATCCAAGTGTAGTCTGACTTCAATGTACTCATTATCTGTTGTTGCAATATTTCTCTCCAGTCCATTTTAGGCTCTGTAAGATCCTTAACCAGTCTCTGTAAAGCACCAGGCAAATTACTAGCACCGGTCGACTGTGCGGCACTTACCATTGCTTCTTTAACTTCGTCTCTAATTTTTTTAAGCTCTTCTTTGGTGTAGACAGGCTTACCTTTGCTACCCTTCTTGCCATCTTTGCCTTCTCCCGGAGCGTCACCCTTCCCCCACTCTTGGTGGTCATCCATTAGCTCGCCTAATTTCTCCAAGAACTTCTTACCGTTCTTCTTGGCAGTCTTCATCAGGTCATCGTATATTCTCTCAGAAGCCCAGTCCTTGTACTTGTCGTCCTGGAAGCCTTTGTTCTCACCTTTTTTGCCTTTAGGCATCTCACCAATGTTGCTGTCCTTCAATATCTGATTGACGGCATAGTCCGCCGCGATGTTCCAAAGTTGTGGATCTCTATCTCCGATCCTCACTAGCATGTGTTCAAATACATTGTGCAACACTTCATGTCCAAACAAGAACTCCGTTTCTTTGGGTGTAAGTGAATGTATGAACTTGGTGTTGTAATAGAAGTGTCTGCCATCTGTACCTGCTGTCGGACACCAGTCGTCTGCATTCACAAGTTTGAGTCTTGTTGCAAGATTGCCAAAGAAAGGATGCTTAAGAAGTAAAGCGATCCTTCCTGTGACTAGTTTGTCTATGATTTTCTGTTCGTTGTAATCCACTATTTTGACTCCATAGCAGTTATGACGTACTTGCCAAACTTCTTATGGAACCTATCAAATGATTTCAACTTGCTAGGATCAAACGGAAGTTTGTAATTTGTTAAGGCAATCTTCGCACCCATAACAACCAACTCTGTTTCAAAGTTGTCCATCATGTAATTAAAGAACCTGTCTGCTTGTTCGTTCCAAGTCTTGTCTTTCTTCTCGTGTGCCTGTTGTAATTCATAACACAAAGAAACTGTAAGAGAGTACATCGCTGATATCTCTTTGCTCTTAAGATCTCGGACCTTACCGCTCAATATATCAGATGGGTTAGGTAACTGACCGCTAATCTTACGATGATTCATAAACTTAACGGCCAGGCCTTCTCCTACGCAACCTGCAACGAGGTCAGTGAGCGTACTTTCTGGCAGGTCATCTGATAGAAGTTGGGAAACGAAACTCCATGATCTTGGAGTTGCGAATGATCTAGAACTACCTCTAGGATCAAAATCGTATAAAT
>Ga0209535_1002210_pt1 | contig 12718 bp, 8 predicted proteins | sample LinPmetageLP28_FD_184041 | JGI IMG/M metagenome (GOLD analysis project Ga0209535, IMG submission 184041) | Marine viral communities from the Pacific Ocean - LP-28 (SPAdes) (version 2) | ecosystem: Environmental > Aquatic > Marine > Oceanic | place: Pacific Ocean | collected 2009-08-22
ACCTGTTGAGCTTCTAATAATTACAGTCAGATCTGCTGCTGCAAATATTTTAAAAGCATAAGCAAATGCGGTAGTGCTACCATCTCCGCTGTAGCTGTTTTTAATGGTTGAGCTTGAGACTGTCATTAGTTTCCTCCTAAATATTCGTTTCTTGCATCTAAGGCAATTTCGATTTCTGGGTATTGATTAATTAAAAATTCAGTTGCTGCTGCATCATAAAACTTTCCTTCTATTCTTCTAAATGCTGCTTTTCTTTCTTTGTCATTCATTCTGTCGTAGGATCTAGAATTATATAAATTTTCTAGTGCCTCTACAAAATTAACTGTTCTACCTTTTATTCTTAATATCTGTGTATTCTTTGCATACTCAGTCCATTTACTACTTTGCATTTTTGAAAGTTTTAAATTTTTATATTGGTTTCTTTCAACACTTAAAGGAACTCTTAAACGAACAATTTCTTGTTGTAATTCAGAAAACTTTTCTCCATAACTGATACCAAATGGAGTAATCATGTTCCATAAAGCTACAACCCAATTAGTTGAAAACTTTACTCCTCTATTTTTAGGTTTACCCAAAACATCAAACTGCTGTGCTTCTCTATCAATATCTCCAACTTGAGCTGTTACAATTCTATGATAAGATTCTCTAAAACTAATAGCACTTTTAGGAGTACCAATGTTTTCATAAAAAGGTTCACCTGCTTGATCATATCTATTATTTTTTTTTGCATCTTCAATAACATCTTCTTCAGTCCATCTTTCAAATTCATCTGATTTCTTTTTATATTCTGTGTTTTCTAATTTACCTATGTTTCTAATTAATGAACTAAATGGTTTTGGTATAGGCCCTATAAAATTAGATAATGGTGAGTTGTATAAAACACTTACATCATCTTCTTGAAATGCTTTTGATATAGTTCCAAAAGCTGTAATCATTGGCATCTCTTCTAAATAATCCAACATAGCAAAAACGTATCTGGCTGCTTTATTATTATGTTTATTTAAATCTCTGCTTCTTTTTGATCCTTCTACAAAGTTAGCACCTAATGCAAATAACAAACCTACTGGTTCTAATCCTGCATAACTTACATAAGTAAGATTGCCATTAGGATTTCCAAATTTATCAAACAAAGGTTTATCCTCTGGAAAATTTTCTCCCTTAAATACAAGACTATGAGCTTGCCAACCCGGAGGTAGCATCTCTCTTTCTTTTTTATCTTTTGGCATAGCACCAGTAATTCTACCTTGGGTAGTTAAATTAGTTACATACATAAACATGGATGAACCAATAGTTATTTTAGATAAAGCTGCTGCTCTTTCTTTAGGAGTTCCTGTAAATACTTTTAAAGCACCGGGTACATTTAATATACTTCTTTCTAATGTTCTAGCTATTACATTTGTAGGAACAGTAGCAAAAGGCATAATCAATCTACCTATTGGAAATTTCTCAGGATAGTTTTGCATCGTTCTTGCTAACTTTCCTAAAGCACCTGTATCAGTAGTTAAGGTTGCATAGTTTGCAGCGTAATCTAAATCTTTAGCAATAGCATTAGGATCTAATAAAACCTCTACACCAGCTTGCCCTGCTTCTTCATTTGATTTTCCTAAGTACTTTTGCTTTGCTGCTTTATTAACTGCTGCTTCATATAACGCTGCTCTTTGAGCTATACCTTTCCAAAAATCATCTGTAGCTTGTAAAGCATTACCCGGTATTCTTGTTATTCTACCAAAAAAATCTACAGCAGATCCAAATGGGCCAGATATACCTAATGTTTCTGCATCTATAGATCTAAATCTAGCAGTGTCTACTCTACCTACTGATGCAGCAGAAGATTCTGTTTTTAAAGTTTCAACACTATTAGAAGCAGCATCTCTAAATGCGTGAATGTATCCATACATTCTTGCAGCTATTTGACTTAAATATATTCCTTCAGCGTCTTGAGGTGTAAGTTGTTTATTAAAAAGTTTTTTACCTCCTCTTTCTAAAGAACCATACAATGCTGCAACTGTATCTTCTGCTAATAGATAAGTCATAAATAATGGTGTACCTAGTGCATTTTTAAAAAATGTTTTTGGCCCAGATAATAAACCATTAATATAAACTTCATATGCTGCATTACCATAAGCAGTTGCTTTATTTACAAAAGTATTAAAACCTGCATTGCCTCCATCTTCAAAAGCTTTTTGTATACCCTTTGCTAACTTTTCTGTTTCTTCATAACCGCCACTTGATTTAATAACATCATCCATTAGTTTGTCTTGAAAGTTTAAATCTGCACCTACATCTATTCTATAAGAACTTAATGCTCGTGCTAATTCTGTTTGTTGTTTTTTAGCTGCTAATTGCAAACCTGCGTGTAATGCCATTTGCCTACGAAATGCAAACATTGTAGCTGTACTTTTATCTGCTGCTATTGGTTCTCCATTAGGGCCTACCCCATTTATTTTTTTTGATATGTCATTTATTTTTTTTGCAGAATTTACTAATAAAGATCTTAATGCTGTAGATTCAGAAGCATCTAATAAACCTCTATTTTTTTGTAAAGCTTTTTTTGTTATACCTAATTCATTTGCTAATAACTCGCTAGCTTCTTCTTTTGTTTCATCTAAACTTTTTGTGCCGCCAACTGATGAGTCAATTTGTTTTCTATATATATTACTGGTAGCTTGTATAACTCTTTTTATGTCATCAGAAGTTTGTATTTTTTCAAAATTAAAATCTAAGTCATCACCTATTATTGTTTTTCCTTTTTTTGTTTTTTTATTTTCTTTAACAATAATAGCGTCTTCACCTTCTGTCATACGAAGCATATCTTTAGCTAGGGGTACACCTTCCATTGCTAACTCTGATTCTAAAGCTTCATTAGCTTTATCTAACACTTGTTGTTCATTAGCATCACCAGCAGTAAAACCTCTTTCTTTAAATGCTTTATATCTTTCAGGTGTTAATAATTTTCTAGCATAATAATCTTTAGTAGCCTGAACATCTTTACCTTTAGCTAATCTAGATTCAATAGGTGTTGGCACTCTACCGGCAACTTCTTCAGGAGCATTTTGCACACTTTCTTTTACACCGCCCATAACATTTGCAGCTTTTAATATTTCATGTAATACACTACCCATACCTCCTGCTACTTGCAAATTATCTTGTGTGGGATCTTCTGCTTGTTGTGTAACGCCACTTGTGGAAGAAGCATCTAATACTTGTTCTTGCACATTAGCTGCTTGCTCATCTACAGTATTAAACATAGATAGTTGTGTTTTAGCCATAATTTTTCCAAAAAAAAAGCGGTCTTAAAACCGCCTTTAGTTATTTATAATAGGTATGTGTGTAGTTTATTTTTTCATCTTTTCTATAACATTCTTAGGAACATTAGAAAAAGGTGTCGTATTATTATCTCTTGCTTTTAAAAATACTAATCTTGCTCGATGAAATGCTTCACTTGATGACAGTGGCTTTTCTTTCGAGGGTTTGTCTTGTAATGTCTGCGTAACTTTTTGGTTCACTTTTTACTCCTAATTTTGTATATAATCCTTGTTCAAAGTACCATAAAACTGCTTGCGTGTCACGATTATTTAAATTAACTTTTTTAGAAATAGATGCTAATACATCATTCATAATTTTTCTTTCTGATAAATTTCTAGGTTGTCCTGCAAATGATCTTTCACCGTCTTTTGTTATAACAGTCATGTTTCCTGCTTTACGATTAAAACCTCTAGTAAACCAAACATCAGGTACATTCTCATCAGCAACTCCTAACATATTAGCCATGAAAGAACTTACTTTAGGGCCAAAAATATCAGCACCTCTTATTTCATTATACAAAGAACCTGATACTGGTTTAATACCATATTCTTTTCTTAATTCATTTACTTGCTTTCTTGTTGTTGGTGTGTGTAAAAATTGTAAAAATGCAGGCAATCCTTTATCATTTATATATCTTTGAACAAAATCTAATTGTTTTGGTAAGTGTGGCCTTCTTGTCCATCCTTTACCAGTATTAGGATTAGTAGCTGGTATTTTACCTGTATCTAAAAATATATCTGTTATTTGTGTGCCTACTCTAAAATCTAATCCTACTCCTATACCCGGTGATGCTATTGCTGTTAAAAAAATCACAAAATCTTTAGCTTGTCCATTATTAACAAATTTAGGATTTATTTGATCAAGTAAATTCATTGCTTCTTTTACATCATCATCATACCAACCTAAACCAGTATTTTCTTGTTTTAATTGATAGTTAATTTCTGAAACACTATTATCTACTATTTTAGTTATATCTTTAGGATTGTTTAAATCTAATTTATTACCTTGATCAAAATAATTCATAATATCATTAACTAAAACTTTATTGTTTTTACCTGTACCTACTATAGGGTTTTTATCTGTTTGTATTAAATCTATACCATTAGATACTTTATCTTTTAGTCTTAAAGGTATATTGGTAGAACCTAGTGTACTGTCATCTATTTCTATACGCTTTACAGTATCCACTACTTTTTTACTTGTTGCTATTGCTGCTGTACCAAGAATGCCAAGTCCTTTAGTTAATGTTTTCCAAGGTAATACTTTTGCACTAGCTATAACACCTTCAACTAATGCTCCGAGTACAGCCCCTTCATTTGCAGTTTTAAGTCTTTTAAGTTCATCACTGTTTGGATCTTGTTTTTCTAAAATAGATAAAACTGTATCTGATAATTCTGACTTTTCATCTTCATCTAAATCTAAAATAAATTTTCTAATTAATGGTGCTACTATTTCAGGACTATCAGGATCTATAACAGTAGCGTCAGCAATCATACCCCAAGCCATTCCTCGTACTGCTGCACTAGGTGCAACTAATCCTAATAGACCTTTTTTTAAACCTAATAACCTTGCAGTAATTTCAGGCCCTCTTTGTAAATTTTTTGTAACTCCTACAACTTTTGCTGCTGGTACTGCACCAGTTGCAAACTCTGATATACCTTCCATAATAGAACTATAAATTTGATTAGTATATTTCCTTTCAATATTTGCAGTAGAACCTCTAGCAAATTCTGGCATTAAGTTTTCATCAAACCATGAAAGTGCTGCTTGTATATTTTTTGTAGCTGTTTCTTTATCAAGACCGGGATAATTAAAGTCAGGATTATCTGTAATCTTTTGTCCAAGAAAATCTGCTAAATTATCTGGAGCTGCAGCAACCTCTGCAATAAAATTATTAAAGTTAGTTCCTGCTTTTTCTGCACCAGTAGACATAGATTGCACTGTATCTAAACCAAAATCTTTTGCTCTATCTGTTACAGTTCTATCTTGTTGATTTAGTTTTTGACCATCTGCATTAATAATGTTTTTAACTTTGTTTACTCTTAATTGATGACTTGCACCATCTGGATCTGATGGGTAAATATTAAACCAGTTTTTTTCTTTTGCTATTTTTTGTAACTCTTGTTCGCTTTCTATTTTTCTACCATCTACATAACCCGGTACTGCGTAGATAGGACTAGCAGGATCATCTGGATTTCTAATACCATTTATATAAATAGTTGTTGGTTCGTTTATTCCTTCTTGGTTTTTTTCATACAATACATTGTTATTTTTTATAGTGTCTTGATGATATTTAATTAATGTATTATCTCCTGCATCAAAATCATCTGGTATAGGAGTAAAATCAAAATCCTTTTTTTCTGCAAGAGGTAATTCTACAGTTATCTCAACACCATTATTAGTATTATCTTGTACTTGGTTTTTTAATAAATTAGCTTCAGCAAAATAATTATAATTATCATACTTATCTAATAGTGTATCAAATACTGGATCTGTCATTAATTTATCTCGCTTACCATTTTTAAACTCTTAAAAATATCTATGTAATTTTTTATTTTGGTATTTAAAGTTGTATTATTTTGTGGGGCAACATCTTGTAATAATTTTGTTAAACTTTCTATAGGTGCATTTTTGTCAATTTTAAAACCATCTTTTATAAATTTATTTGTATTTAATCTTTTTTGTGTATTAATAATTTCTTGTTTAAAAACATCATCAAAAGTAGGAATTTTATCTTGTAAATATTCTTTTCTAATAGTTTGAATTTTATTTTTTAATTGATCATCTGATGGGTTAGTTTCTAAAAATTGATAATACTCATCAATATAAGGCTCTGCCATAGCTGTTAATTTTGATAAAATTGATGGCTCAAATATTTTATCAGCTACTTCAGTTTGTTGCATTAATACTTTAATTCTTTTCAAACCAAAAGCTCCAGATCTACTTAATTCTGTAGTTAATAATCCTCTATATTTTTCATATGTTACCTCTGTTAGTCTATTTTTATTTTCTAATAAAATACTTCTACTCATAGTTGTATCTAAGGTAGTGTTAAATTCACTAACAAATACTGGGTCATCTTTTTCCGCATAAGACATGACATTTGTAGTGCCGTCACTACCTATATTTATTTCTTTTTCATAATCATCTTTTTCTTTTTCGCTATCAAAACCATTCATTTCTATTAACAAATTATATATTCTAGTTTTTTCTTCAATATCATTTGAGTTGTATGCTTCTTTTTTTAATACCTTTATTTTTTTAGTTTCTTCTTTAAGTGTTTTATCTGTTTGTATTTTTTTTAAATCTTCTACTTTCTTAGCTTTGTTTTTTGCAAATGTTACTATTTTTTCTTTTTGCTCTGGATTTAATTTTAAATAGTATTTATTAAACATAAGATCTTCATAAGTATTATCCTCTACATCTTCTGCTATCGCATAAGCATCATCTGTAGCATTCATCATGCTATCTAAAGAACCTTTAGCTATATCATAATTAAGTTGAGCTACTTTATTATTAGCTGTAACTTCATCAATTAATAGTGCTTCTTTAGCAATGTTAATTTCTGCAAGTGCGTTTTTACCTTCTTGTATTCTATCGTTTATATCTGCACCTGCATCTCCTGCAATACTTACATCTTGTCCTATTCTTATATCTAAATTAGCTTTTCCAAGTTCTATTTTTTTTACAATATTAACATCTAAAAATTTATGTTTTCTTTTTATCGAATAATCTAAACCTAGTATTCCAAATCTTTGTTGTGCTAATTTATTACCGTCTAAACTTTTTACTTTGTTTTGAAAAATTCTATTAATACCATCTGGTACTGCTGTATGTGCAACAGTAGGATCATTGTTTTCTTGAGTATTTATAAATGTTTCAACTTCATCTGTTAAAGATAATAATGTAGCAGTAGCTAAATTTTCAGCGTCTAATTTTTTAGAAGCATTGTCTGCTCTTACTTTATTTGCTCCCATATCAAAAACAGCTTTACCAATACCTGTTGCCGCTGCTCCTAACTGTGCAAATATACCAGTGTTAATTTGAGCGGTCATAGGTCTTGCCCCTGTTTCATCTGTTCTATTTACTTGATTTTCGTATAATTGTACTTTCATAATTACCTATTACTTCATTGATAGAATTGCACCAGTATTTGTTAGTAATGTTCCAGCAGCTTGATATCTAGATATTTTTTCTGCTGCTCTACCTTCCATTCTTTGTAGCTCACTTTGTAACCTTAAATTAGTTGCGTTCTCTTTTGCTTTTTGTTGTTGAACTCTAGAGTTATAATTTTGCACTTCTATGTCTTGTTCAAAACGTAGAGCATTTTGCAATAATTTTTTTAATGGAGTACCAGTTGATGCAGCCCAACCTTGACCTCTATACAACATTTGTGTTTTATCATTTAAATCTTTAAATTTTACTCGGTCTTGTAATACTTTAATATTGTTTTGTCTTTCAATATTTTCTGCTGCGATGTCCATAGCATCAGCGTTTCTATCTCTAATACTAGCATTATAATCAGCAGCTTTTTTTGCTGCCTTACCTGCTGCTAATTGTCCTGATACAGTTAAAGCTGTACCGGCTATCATCATGGTAGTACCCATTTACTTTACCTTTCCCATTATTAAATAGTCTGCCCCTTCTGGGCCAAACTTTTTCATTAAACCTTCTTTTTTAAAACCTAAAAAACTTGCAAAGCGTACTGCCTTTTTCCAGTCTGCTTTGACACTTGCGTGTATTCTTGTATAAGGTGATTTGTTCATAATATCTTTAGTAGTCTCTACAACAAATTTTACTTTTGTTTGTATTTTGTCTGATCCTATAAACCAAACTTCTGCAACACCTTCCCACATATCTATAAAACCACCCGAGCAAATAATGTGTCCATGTTCTACAATAGTCCAGGAATCATGATCTGCTGCTCTTTGTATATAATGTTCCCAATTATGTTCTGGTGTCATTGTTCCTACGCTTAACTTTCCCTCTAGTACTAATTCTTTAGCGTGTTCAGGTATAAACTTTATTAACCTCAACTGAAATCCTGTATCACTACTCTTGGATATATACCAACTATTGTCATGGGTAGTGGTTGTGTTTGTGTTACAACTATACTACCTTCTGTATCCCAACTAGATGCACTCTCAATAGTTTTATCTCCTGTAAATAATGGAACAGCATTATCAGTATTATCACTACTATCTCTAAAAGGTATTACATCAACATTGCTAATACTTGTTCCTACACTAGCACCAACAGTTCTAAAAAAACGTACTGTTACAGAATGGATTTTTTTAATCTTTGCTTGTGCTGTAGCACTTGCAGATCCACTTTCTAATCGCACTGTTTTTAACGTAGAAGTATACGCTAATCCTACATGAGCTTTTGTAGTAGAACGATCCATAGAGATTGCTCCGCTAGATACTGTTTTATCTGGATGAGCTGATCCCTCTTCTAAAATACTAACTGCTTGTCCTTCTAAATGTTCTAAGCCAGATAAAGACGATGTACTAGTTCCTGAATATGTTAAGGCACTATCTACAAAAAAAGCATCTTGTACATCTGAACCAAAATCAATATTAGCTAACACTTCAACATATCTTCTAGTTACACCATTTATAGTTCTTTTAACAACCATGTATAAATTGTCTTGGTTTAGATCTCCGGGTATAACTGCTAAATTTTCTACAACTGCAATTCCTTCATCTGTACTTGCTAGTCGAACTGTGTCTGTAGTAACTATCGTTAAAAAACCAGTAGAGCCATGCGAAGTTTCTGTGACGGTAACCACATTAGAACTAACGGTTGCTGTTAAATTACTTTGCCCATCTATAATTGTTTTTAAATTACTAGCACTTGTATTATTGTTTGTTGCAACTTGAAAGTTTGTTCCGCTTCCTGTAGATGCAGTAGAAGTAAAAGTTGTTGTCGTACCGGCTGAGTCTGTAATTTTAATTGTCGTGCCTGCACTAATGTTATCGTAATCTGTTAATGTAATGGTAGCCTGTCCAAACCTGCCACCTACTTTATGCTGATGCCATGCAACTACTTGTTCTTCTCTTCGGTAAGTCATTCCAACTAAACGACCATTACCTGTACAAGCCCATACAATACTAAAGGGTTCTTGTTGGTATGCTAGTTCTACAATTCCATCTTCGGTTACATGATCTGCAAGGATCGTTAGATCAACAGCTTGATACGCATCGGTATCATACACATACCCTAACTCTCTTAATTTTCTTTTAGCTCGTTGTACAAACAATGTATATGAGCCTGCTTGTATTGGTTGTATATCAGCAGAACCATAGGTTGCTTGTTGTTTAATCTGTACATTCGTAGGTGTAATTGGCTCGTCTGTACCAGATGCTCTAACAACAAATTCTCCCCCTGTCGTGCCTACAACTAAACTTCTAGCAGATGCTAAATATAATATTCTATTAACTTGATTACTACCAATCGTATAGTTCATAGCAGAACTATCGCTAGTAGAATCTGTCATGTTTTCAAAGTCACCAGCTACACTAAAAAAAACTGATTGTGGTTGACTGGTTGTGGCTGCAAATACTAAACGCTGTTCATAAAAAGCACAGGCTCTTGGATGACCTGTAGTAGTCGAGAAAGCTCCTAACGACCAATCTGTAGTAGCAATTAATTTTCCTACTAAAGTAATCGTAGGACTAGCACTTTCTGCTACAACATCATCAACCGGCACTAGTGTTATTTCATCACTAGTTACTTTAACTATTTCATAGTCTTTATTGTTTACACCACTAGATGCAACTGAACCGCTTGCAGTTATAATCATACCTTCGGTAAAACCTTCTTCTACAAATTGCTTGGCACTATCTCTTATAAAATCATTGTGTGATGATCCTGTACCACTTGGATCTCCCTCTACAAAACTTATAGTATCACTTGCATAGCTTGGTAGTATTTCTGCTATTCCTAATTCATCTGTTCCCACTGTTCCCACTACAACAGTTGCACTAGTAAACGCAGTTATTTTTACATAACCATTATATATTTTTACAAACCTACCAACATCAGTACTAACAAATGTACTAGTCGATGCAGTTAAAGTACAACTACTTCCAGATCGTGCATCAGCAGTAATTGTAGTAGTCGTAGAATTTTCATCTAAATACGGGCCATTAATAAAAGTAACATCGGTTAATGTCCAAGCTGTATCACTAGTTCTAGATATTTTTCGTACAGGATGGTCACTTTGCGTAATATACATAACATCGGCAGACTGGGTCACCTTGATTTCTGGTATCTGTGCTGTCGTGTAAGTCGTTACTACTTCTACTATTTTACTAGCAGTTCCCGCAGATCCATAGGTAGTAAATGCAGAACTGTTTATATTTGTTCCATCAACATCGGTTAGTTGAAATGTGTTTGTTGTTTTACCTGCTACAATTCCTGTAACACCATTAAGCTCTGTCATTCCTACCACGCCACTTATAATGACATGATCACCATTGCTAAAACCATGTGAGTTTGCAGTGATTACAACTGGGTTTGCTTTGGTTGCACCTGATATAGTTTTACCTGTTTCAGTTACAATCCCTCCATCTTTGTATACTCTAAAATAATTATTACCAAATTCTAAAACATAAGTATTAGCAGTCGTAGTATTAAATTCAAACGGTATTAATCGTGCTGCACTAGCACTAGATTTTACTTCATGTATAAATTGTGTACCCGGTCTCCTAGCAGCTCCTCCTGCTGGATAGACTACAAAGTTTTCTAAAGTCTTTGCTCCATTAAAATATCTTGTTAGATCTGTACGACCATCTAACCTGTCGGATATTTCTCCTGCTGTCCAGTTAGTGTATTTAGGACTTTGATAAGACATTAGTATCTCGCATTAATAAATGTATCAGCTTGTAATGATCCTAAATCTGCTCCGTTACCTCCCGGCATACCCTCTGTGGCATCCACAAATCTTGCTTCTTTTAGTTTAGCTTCATACAAAGCATACATAGTTGATACTAAACTATTATTGTTTGTAATGGAGTAAGCACAATCTGCCGCTAATCTTGCAGACATGGTTTCTATTAATAATGTGTCGTATTCATTAGGATCAGTAATACGAGCAATGTATTTTATTTTCATCGTAGAATTACCAGATACAATCGTTCTGCCTTCTACTTTATAATCGGTGTCTAAATCTTCTATTCTTAAAACTCTTAAACAATATGGATCGGTAGGTAAGTTATAACTATAAGTATATTCCCAAGTAGGAGCGGTAGTATTTTGTGCTAACACTGCTCTTCGTACTAAACAATTCCAAGGATGTGATCTAAATACAGAATCTCTAACAAACGTATATCGTTGGTTCATAATTCTTGCAGGTACACTATCCTCAGTTAAAGAGTTAATAGTAGATGCACCTATATTGTTGAGTGCGGAGTTACATATATCTACTTCTGATGCCATAATATTTCCTTTTAAAAAGAGGGGCTGCTAACGCTAACCCCCCTTAGTTTAATAAGCTGTTAATCTATAACGTAGGTTATAACAAAACCTATAGTTCCGCCTTGGTCTCCAGCAGCGTCATGTTTCAAACCAATATAGTATAGGCCTCCGGGATCAGAACTCTGTCCCCCATCTTCCCACACACGTTGCCCAGTTTTATCAATGTCTCTAGCTTCAAATGCCATCTCAGTACCCGGAGCTGCTACTGCACCTCTAAGTGCTGTTGATGCACTTGCATAAGCATCATCATCAATAGCCGTAACGGTTGTTGAATCAGAATACAAACCAACATCAGTAGTAATAGTCGTACCACTATCAATGTCATCATGATAAAGCTTGATCGATACAACAGATGCTCCTGTTGGAATTGGTGCAAGCATAATGGTGTCTCCGCCTGTGAAGTCACCAGCTACACACTCAACAATTCCTTGAGCGATCTTCATTGTACCACCTAGTTGATAAACAGGAGACTTCACTTGAGGTGAAGCCTGTAGATTGCTTATTAGCGTTCCATTTTTATTAGCCATTATTCAATCCCCCTATTCATTACAAGCTATTTCAACTACAGATGTTTCCTGCATTCGAGTAGCACCGATATCCATACAATAGTACACTTGAGTACTAAATGATTTATCAGCTCGCTCTTCGATCCTTGCAGTCACGTCTTTACCAACGCCAAGTTTAATTGCATCTTCTGTGAAGGCAATAACCTGTCGACTAGTTCCATCTGAAGTCAAACGGTTTGATGTTAAAAATTTAAAACCAACAAATGTGTCGACCTCTCCTTGTACTAAAGCTCTTACAGTATTGAAGTCAGCACTGGTAACAGCAGTAATATTTAAAAGATCTTCAATCTGTTCAGGAGATACAACGATATATCTCTGAAGAGATGGGTCTATGTCCGCTTCATCTAGTAACTTCTTAGCTGTTA
>Ga0209535_1002212_pt1 | contig 12713 bp, 19 predicted proteins | sample LinPmetageLP28_FD_184041 | JGI IMG/M metagenome (GOLD analysis project Ga0209535, IMG submission 184041) | Marine viral communities from the Pacific Ocean - LP-28 (SPAdes) (version 2) | ecosystem: Environmental > Aquatic > Marine > Oceanic | place: Pacific Ocean | collected 2009-08-22
CTGTATCCGAAGATTATAGACTACCTAAAGAAATGATTGTTGCACAAGCAATCTTAGAGTCTGGTTGGGGTCAATCTAGATTTGCTGATGAAGCAAACAATCTATTCGGTATTAGAACTTTTGATAAGTCAGATAACTGGATGTTACCTGAAACAAAGAAAGACTGGACAGGCTGGGGTGTAAAAGTATATTCTAGTAAGTGTGCCAGTGTACGAGACTATGTTCGTATTATTAATGAGGTGTGGGCATATGAAGAACTAAGAATGGCAAGAGCAGAAAATCCTAATATATCTGCTGAAGAACTGTCTATACATTTATATCGTTTTTCCACCAACCCTAAATATACCAAGTTAGTAATTAATATTATAAAGACAAAACTTGGCGAATATGACTTATCTTAATGATGTACATGGCATTATAATAGGCGGAATACAAAACTTTACAGGTGATGAAGTAGTTTATGACCGCTATAATAATTTAGTACATACAACAGAATTACAAAAAGACAGAGAACACAAGTCCGGTATTGCAAGATCACACGGTGCCCATAAGATAGCTTCTTTTTTAAGAGAGTATGGGGCTGATGTTGAGGTTTTAGATTTCTCATTCGCTTGGACTTTTGAAGAACTAAAAGATATATGGAAATCTAGATACCATGCTAAAACTCTTTTCTTTTGTGTATCAACAGTTTTTAAGTGTTCTGGTGCTCCAGTATGGATGTTTGTAGAATGGTTAAGAGAAAATTATTCCCACATTTACATATTAGGTGGTACTCAATCACTAGATAAAATATTACCCTACAAACTAGATTGGTATGTATTTGGGTATGGCGAGTATGCTATGCTTGAATTAGTTAAAGCCTTAAAAGATAATACTACTAGTAAAATAAAGTATATATCAGTAGGTGATAAAAAAGTTATCAATGCTCAAAAAGACTATCCTGCATTTCCTAAAAAGAATCTATCAATGTCATACGAAGATAGAGATTTTATTAAGAGTTGGGAGTTATTACCATTAGAGTTGTCTAGAGGCTGCATATTTCAATGTGCGTTCTGTTCGTATCCAATATTGGGTGTTAGGGATGATCATAGTAGGGATGAGAATAACCTATATGATGAACTATTAGAAAACTATGAGAGGTGGGGAACTGAACATTACCTATTATCAGACGAAACAGTAAATGATTATCACGAAAAGTTAGAGAGATATGCTAAAGTAATAAAAAAATTACCATTCAAACCTAGATTAGGTGGATATGCTAGAGCTGATATACTGATTGCTAGAAAGAAGTCTTGGGATACATATATCGAAATGGGATTTATGAATCACTTTTACGGTGTCGAGTCTTTACATCATTCATCTGCTAAGTCAATAGGTAAAGGTGTAGATTCTGGTCGATTAAAAGAAGGATTATTAGAGTGGAAAGATTATGCTTATAAGAATAGTGATTTTTATGCTGGGTACATAAGTCTTATTGCTGGGTTACCTTACGAAACAATAGATACTCTTAGTGATGGAGTTGCCTGGTTAAAAAAACATTGGAAAGATAATTTTGCTGCCATGGGATATTTAACAATAAACTTACCTAATTATGATAATCAATATGGTGAATTAGTCAAGAGTGTAAATGATATGTCTTTGATAGAAGAAGATCCTGAAAAATATGGTTACGCCATAAATAAAGATATTATGAAATCTCAACAACCATCTTTAGAAACAGGAGTGGGACTTAATGGTCAATATGATAAGCAAGAATTAATTAAAAGATTTGATGTTGAGTGGACAAACAATATGGGATTAACTAAGAATGAGGTAACTGAATGGCTTAGAAGTAATGATACAGCAGTTATTTGTACAGGTACAATTCCTCCTTGGGGATTAGGAGAATTTTTAGTAGATACAGAAAAGTTTAGTTATACAGATATGGCATTAAAAACTGATAAGAGACATGAATTAGACCTTATAAAACATTTTAATATATCGCAATTAGATATAACAGCAAAAGATAGTGAGTATGCTAAAGGAACTAGTACTGACGCAATAGGAGAGTGGATGCAAAAACAAATAAGAAATTTTAATCCAGCATATGATGAAGCAATTCCTGAAGTTGATGGTATTACATTTACTCGAGCTGGCAGACATCTGGCTGCAAAAAAGAATACTGCAAAAATAGATTTTATTAAACAATACAAAGTAAATAAATTAAATGCCTAAAAATGTATATTTACAAAAAGACTTGGGTGAAATAGGAGAGTATATTCATTCATATAAAGATAAGATTAGAAAAGAATTTGTAGCCAATTCTAGATTTTTCTTAGCAGAAGATTATTTTACTAAAGAACATGAGAAAGAAAAACAATGGTATCATCCTGAAAATTTGTTTAACACTATAAGAGTTATATCACCTTTAATAATTAAGATATTACATAAAATAAAAACTAGTCGATGGTGGATAAAAGAAGATCAGAAACAAGCTGAACATTTATTTGTTGTAGGTAATTGGAAAATGCAACCTATATTATATGAGCAAAAGTGGTGTTGGGGTAAAGACTCTGATAATTTAGAAGTAGAACATGATGGCATAACATTCAGTACACTATCAGCATACAATAGAATAAAACAAAACTACCCAATTACCTTAGAAATGGTTGAAGGTTTGCATAAAAAATATGGTAGAGATTGTGTAAATAAAGCCACATTTTCAATACTAGCAGCCAGAGGTTATATAGCGGTGCATACAGGTTTAGAGAATATAGATTCAAAATATGTTAGATGTCATATACCTATTGTGATACCTGAACATACAAAAGACGAATTATATTTAGAGGTAAATGCTGACAAGGTTCACTGGACAGAAACATATGGCTTCGATAATCAAACATTTCATACTGCTAGAAATGCTACACCATATAATCGTTTAGTATTTTTGATCGATATATCTAGAGAGGCATTGAAGATATCTCCTAAACCTAAAGTAAATAAATTATTAGGTTACTTTAAAAGATATTATAGAATACTAATAAGAAAAGGAATACATTTAAATTGAGAATACTTACAACAATATTAACGAGTCGAGATATACAAAAATTTCAAAGATGTCTTGAAAGTGTTTTACCACAAACAGATTGCGTTGTGGTGTGTAATACTTTAGATACAGAATATTCTAAACAGATAGATGAATACTGTAAAGGAAAATCTGTAAAACTTATTCATACGATATCTAATGGTTGGCCAAGTATGGGGAAACAAACAGTATTAGATCATTTTAGCACTACTGATTATGATTACCTATTTTTGATAGAGGGTGATGATTTTATATATCCTAACACATTAGAGATTTTAAATGTGATGGTTGAAAAACACCACCCAATAGATATTATGGCACTAACTAATCAAGAGGTTCTTATGGGTGAACTTATGAGAATGAAAGATTGGAGAACTTCTAAATTATTTGATGAGCGAATGAGACCCGCACTAGAACAGTTACCAGTAGATACTGTAAGATCATTTTTAGAAAATACACAAACTGCGATTGAAATTACAGATGATGGTATAAATCGAATAGTATTATATTCTAAAAAAGGTGCTCAAATAAAATATGATACCAATATAAAGAGTGGTGATGACTTTGTGTTCGATTGCGAAGCCAGACTGCTACATGAAAAAGGTGATATTGTAATGTATCTAACAAACTGTCCTGAACTATATGTCTATGATCAAAACGATAAAACTGGTTTTGCAGTACCAGAGAAATTGGCAGGTATAGGAAACTATACGATTTCAGATGAATTTAAGAGCTTGACAAATACACTAGGACCTGATATAATAGAAGTATCACAAAGACTCACATATGACGAGAGAAGAAAATATATCAAAAAGACAGCGAATAGCAAGACTATCTTTGGCACGAAGTAAAGCCAAAGATCCTGATATGAAAAGAATATGGGGAAATAAGATAGACTATCTTAAAGGTTACAAACACTATGGTGATAATCCTGAATGGTCTAAACACTGGTCTGAAGTTTTTAAAAAGATGAAATAGTGAATAATTATATACAAATATATAAAAATGCTATTGATGATAGTTATTGTGATGAGTTAATAAAGAAATTTGAAAGCAACCAAGATCAAATAGAAGTACACGATCAGAATCCAATGTCATTTTCTCAAATTAATTTGAATGAGAATTTATGGAAAGATGATGTAGATAAACTAGTTAAAGTTTTTCAAAAACATATTATACAATATAAAAAAAATTGTGATATCACTAATCAAATGTGGCCAAATGATTTTACATATGAACATATTAGAATGAAAAGATATCTACCTAATGACAAAGATCAATTTCTTCCCCATACTGACGCAAACGATTATGAATCATCTAAAAGATTTTTAGTGTTCTTCATTTACTTAGATAACAATGAACGAGGTGAGACTGCCTTTCCTCAATTAGGAATAGGTTCACCTTGCACTAAAGGTTCACTACTAATGTTTCCGCCACTATGGCCTTGGTTACACGCTGGGGCTAAACCAATAAATAAAGCAAAGTATATGATAGGAAGTTATTTACACTTTGCTGAAAGTACATAGATTATGAATGTTTTTTACCTACACGAAGATCCTAAGACCTGTGCTGAAATGCATATTGATAAACATTGTGTCAAAATGATTATTGAGTATGCTCAGTTGATGTCAACAGCACATAGAATGCTTGACGGATTAGAGTATGAAGGTAGAAGTAAGAACGGTAGAAAGATTAAAAGATATCTTGCTACTGATATTGTAAAAGAACAGACATTATACAAGGCGTGTCATAACAATCACCCGAGCGCTGTATGGGCAAGAAGAAGTGCTGAGAACTATAATTGGTTATATGAAATGTGGTCTCACCTATGTGATGAGTTTACATACAGATACGGTAAGATACATTTAACAGATTATAAACTAAGAAAAATGCTTAAAGATACACCTACTAACATACCACATTATGAGTTTACAGAACCTACACAGGCTATGCCTGATGATGTTAAAGTAGTAGGTGATTCAATAACTGCATACAGACAATATTATATAAAACACAAGAAAGGTTTTGCAACATGGAAAAAAGATCGACAACCAGACTGGTATCCTTCTAATGGGTAAACATTTAAAAACATCTATGGATGAAAAAGTGATAGAGTATCTTGCAATAGAACTGTATAAGAAAGACCCTTTAAATGTGGTACTTAACAAGTTTATGTCAATGCAGAATGAAGAAGGATTCAGTCTGACAAAAACTATAAATAAGTATAAACAAACTGGTAAACATCCAGACCATTATAATACAGATGGTACTTGGAAGTACTCTGGTGGTAAACAAAGTTTTGAGGAATTTATAAAGTAATGCCTGTATATACATTTAGAAATAGAAAAACTGGTGAAGAGTGGGATGATTTGATGACTATAGCAGAAATGGAATCATTCACTAAGAAACGAAACATAGAGTTAGTACCTACTGCTGCTATGTTAGTGGGTAGTGTCGGTCAAATGGATAGTAAGATAGACGGTGGATTTAAAGAAGTCTTAGGTAAGATATCAGACGCTCATCCACATTCAGCACTTGCAGATAGGTATAGAAAAAGAGATTCAAAAGAAGCAAAAAACAAGGCCGCACTCGATAGGATTAAAACAAAGTATGGTGCAAGTCTTGTCAAACCTTCTTAAATACATAAATAGTAGTGTTGCTGTCGAGACATTTACAACACCGTGCTCTTTGCACATAAGAAGTTGAGTAAGTCAATCCGACAAAGCAACAATTCGAGGCGAGTAGAACGCCGATATAGGCGATAAACTACTGCTCGCCCAACGAAGGAGAAGATATGAGCGATTTAGATTTTTTAGACGGGTTTGATTCCGATATAGATTGGGGTTTTACAACAACCGATTCTAAACCTAGTGAGACAAAAGATACTGAAGCAGTTGCAAAGTCAGCGGCTAATGAAGTTGCAAAAGCAAATGACGGATCTTTGAAAGCATTAGAAAGTAAATTAGATAAAATATATTCAGCAGTCAATTCTGCTAAATCTGAAATTCACGAAAAGAATCAGACTGAACTTGATATTGCTAAGAAACAAATGGATGATGAATACGACTTGAGAAAAGATAATCTTGGCAAAGATCAAAAAGAAAAGTTTACACAATTAGAGAAGTTAGTAATACCTTTGATGTTAAAATTAGCAAAGGCACCAGAGAATTACATCTACTGGCCTAATCGTAAAAGTGTAATCGAATCACAATTAAAAAAAATAGTAGCAATAACAAGAGGTAAATAATGCAATTATCAAAAAACTTTAGTCTAAGTGAAATGACTAAATCAGATACCGCAGCAAGAAAAGGTATCGAAAACACACCCACAGATCAACACAAAGAAAGTATGAAACTTTTATGTGATAAGATTTTACAACCTGTACGAGAACACTTTGCTAAAAGTGTAAGAGTAACCTCTGGTTACAGATCAGAAGCGTTATGTGAGGCGATTGGTTCAAGTAAGACTTCTCAACACGCCAAAGGTCAGGCTGCAGATTTCGAAATAACTGGTATTGATAATAAAGTATTGGCAGAATGGATTATAGACAATCTAGATTTTGACCAAATCATATTGGAATTTTATAACGAGGGGGATGCCAATAGTGGTTGGGTTCATTGTTCTTATAAAATGCACGATAATCGAAAACAAGTACTTAGGGCGTCTAGAGTTGACGGAAAAACACATTATTCCAAAGGATTAATACTTTAAAGGCTTGACTTATCACTTCAAAAGTGATATAATATTATATTATGAGCAAACTACAAGACTACTTCAAGACTAAGGGGATGAAGTCCTTTAATCACAAACCAGTTGATGATTTACCACAGTTAATACGAGAGAATATTGACGGTAAAAGATACTATATCGCACCATCAGGTGAGAAGTATCCATCTATCACAACGGTACTATCAAAAAACAACAATGCAGGTATTCTCGCTTGGCGTAAAAAAGTAGGAGAGGCAAAGGCAAACGCTATTGCTTCAGCTGCAGCCACAAGAGGTACTGCTGTACACAAACTTATTGAACAGTATTTGAATAACGAAGAGTTATCAGACGCAGGTGTTTTACCACTTGCCTTGTTTACAGTTATGAAAGAAGAACTAGATAAGATTGATAACATTAATATTCAAGAAGGTTCAATGTATAGTGATAAGTACAAAGTCGCTGGTCAAGTTGACTGTATCGCTGAATATGATGGTAAACCTTGTGTCATTGACTTCAAGACTTCTACTAGAGAGAAGAAAGAAGAATGGGTAGAAAACTATTTCATACAAGGTACAGCATATGCTGAAATGTATGAAGAGAGATATGGTGTTGCCATAGAAGATATTTTAATACTAGTTGTAACCGAGCAAGGTATCAATCAAGTATTTAAAAAGAAGAAACACGAATACATACCAAAACTAATAGAGGCGATAGATAACTTTCATGGCAATAATAACTCCTAACAAATTTGCTCTACTTATAGAGAACATGGTGAGAAACAAAAGAGTTTCACATTGGGAAGCAGTATTATTGTACTGTAAAGAGAATGATGTTGACCCAGCGGGTATGAGTAAAATGATAAACAAGTCTCTAAAAGAAAGACTAGAATTGAACGCTATGGATTTAAGATTACTAAAGGAACAAGTAGGCAAACTACCTGTATAGATGGATGGATTTGATGTCTATAAAATCTACCTTGCAATCAAGCTACACTTCACTTCGGACTCGTATGACTACTTCAAGCACAATGGGAAAACTACTGCAAGACTTAACACCTTTACTAAAAGGCGTGATCGATACTTTTTTCACAAGTTGTCTAGGTCTTATTCGAGTAGTGCTTGTGTTGACTATTTTGTTGCTGGATTTATTGGTAGCAATTCAGTTTGGATTGGCGATGTTGTTGGAAAGTCTGGTCAAGAAAATTACACCAGATGGCAAAAAAGAATAGAGAGTTTAAGTTATGTATTTGAAGATGATTGCAATACTTTGCTTGACTTCATCGAGGAGAAAGACATCAAATTTGACGATCTCTTCAAAGTCAAGAAAGGGCAACATCCCCCATTGGTTAAACTCTATCTTGCCAACAAAATAACAGTAGAGAGTATGGTAATATTAAATGATATTCTTAACTATTCAAAACAATTTAATAAAGAGATCGGTGAGACAGTAATCTGGCCAAAGAAGTATAAATTATTGATGAACTATAAACCATTTCTGAAATACAATATTACAAAAATGAAAATGATTATAAAGAAGAAGATAAATGAGCGGTGACGGATATACAATATGGACTCACGAGCATACTGCTCTAGAGTTATCAAACAAAGTACACGAACTTTCAAACAAGTTAAAGAAGATTGAAGAGGTCAATAACGAAGATGGTGCTACAGCACTTACTAAACAAGTTATGATTAAATACATATTAGAAGATAAAGTATTTGATAAAGAAGAACAGCGTCAAAAATATAAAGATCAATTTGATGAAAGAAAGTGGCCACCTGAATGAGTCTATTCAATAACCTTTGGGGAGTTCCTGTTTACAAAGTTAATACTAACTACACATACAGTAAATTTGATCAAGACGCAAAAGACCTCATAGACGAATATGTACGCTTTACAACACCAGATAGTAATGTGGTCAATGTAATTTTAGAACGAGGTAAATTTTTACAAGATATTAGACTAGAGAAAATAAAAAAGTTAATAGATTTACACGCACATTATTTTAGAGATAACTTTATGATGTGTACAAATGAATTAGAAACACAATCAAGTTGGTTTACAGTAAATCATAAAGGTTCTAACCACCCAGGACATAATCACGCACATACAATTTTTTCAGTATGCTATTATCCTAGAGCAGAAACTGGCAGTTTAGTATTGATAGCACCAGATAATAAAAATACTTGGCAAAAAGAATATAGAATGGGATTTCAATATACAAAATTCAATGAGTGGAATTCTCTAGATTGGGAAATACCAGTTTTATCTGGCGATATAGTTATATTTCCTGGCTGGGTTTCACATTTCAGTTCACCAAATGAATCAGATAAACCTAGACTCATGATCGGTGCCAATTACTGGTTAAGAGGCGATATGACATTCAAAGATGAACTAGATAGTATTACCATTTAATGCTTGACTATTAGGGTAGAATCTGTTATACTGTACATATTAATAAGGAGAGACTATGGCAAAATACATAATAGAATCATCTAGAAATAGAAGAATAATAGTTGAAAGTGAAGATAAAGAAGGCATTATCAGAACTTGTAGAGACTTAAATGAGATTGACGCTCGGAAGACTTTGGGTGTGAATAACTTTGTGGTAACACAAAATGCTGAAATAATTTATGGGGAAAGTGATTAATTCTTATAAATAGTACTATATTATGCACAATGTGGATAAATTAATACATACAATCATACTTACAACATACGGAGAATATATAAATGAATACAAGTATAGCGGCCTTAAAAAGGTCAAGATCAAATCTAGACGCACTCACTAAAGAACTTAGTGGCGTCTCTTCAAACAACAATCAGAAATCTTATGTAGATGACAGGTTCTGGAAACCAGAACTAGACAAGACTGGTAATGGCTATGCCGTTCTTAGATTCTTGCCTGCTGTCAAAGACGAAGATTTACCATGGGTTAAAATGTGGTCACACGCATTTCAAGGACCTGGTGGTTGGTACATAGAGAATTCTTTAACTACAATGAATCAAAAAGATCCAGTTAGTGAAGAGAACAGTCGTTTATGGAATTCAGGTATCGAGGCAGACAAAGAGATTGCAAGAAAGAGAAAAAGAAAACTCTCTTATTTTGCTAATGTTCTTATTGTTGCAGACCCGAAACATCCTGAAAACGAAGGACAAGTAAAACTATTTAAATTCGGTAAAAAGATTTTCGATAAGATTACTGACAAAATGCAACCTCAATTTGAAGATGAGAAACCTGTAAACCCATTTGACTTTTGGGAAGGTGCAGACTTTAAATTGAAGATCAGAAAAGTTGATGGATTCTGGAACTATGATAAATCAGAATTTGATTCAACAAAAGAGATTGCGGATAATGATGAGTCCATTGAAGGTATATGGACAAAACAATACCCGCTAAAACCATTTCTAGAAGCGGCGAACTTTAAGTCTTATGATGAGCTGAAAAGCAAACTTGATAAAGTGCTGACAGGTTCTAGAAATACTGGTACAGTAGAAGATATGGTTACCCCACCTTCTATATCTGAAACTAAACCAGAGACAGTAGTAGAAGCAGTAGCGGCTTCTTCGTCAAACGATTCCGTTGATGATGATGAAACGCTGTCTTACTTCAGCAAACTAGCGGAAGAAGAGTAAACTCTCTCCACCTGTTTATACTATGTCTAGAGGGCGCTTCGGCGCCCTCGATTCTCATAGAACAAGATGTTCTTGTTTTGTTCTTATATAAACCCCAATAAAATCAACACCATTTAACGCTTGACTTACTAGTCGAATCGTGTTATAATATAGTATGAATTGAAACAATAGTGTTTTGATTCTATTTTTAAATCGTTAAATAACGAAGAAAGGTCGACATAATGTTAACCAAATCAATGAAAGTCTTTAGTCTAACTGCTCTAACCGAGACAGTACTAAAGCAATCTTATCTTGATAAATCATTTCAGGTAGGAATTTTTAAATCAAACAATAAACAACTCGATATAGAAGGAATTGATTCCAGATGGGATCTATCCTTGCGTCAAAGTTATATCTACTCTTGTGCTACTGAAAATGCGGTAACTCCTTTAGTTATTGTTGACGCTCAGAAGTGCCTAGAAAGTGCTGAAACTCAAAAAGATAGAGAGTACTTTCAATCTGTAATAGATAAAGGGTTCAGATATATTGTCGTTGACGGTTGGAACAGAGTTGTTTCAATTCTCAAATTTAAACATAATCTTTTTAAGTTTCCCAAAACAAAACAGATGTTCGTAAAAGACTCTAATGGTCAAGAACAATTTGTTGAATTGTCAGATTCAGTCGATTATGATACTTTAAAAACTGCTCAAACGAGTAATGAAATGAAGTTAGTAAATGCGATTGACAATGCTCAAATATACTGTATGATTGTTGAGAAAGGTACTAAGAAAGATATATCAGAACTATTTTTAAGAGTGAATGATGGTAAGACATTAAACGGTCAAGAAAAAAGAAATGGTATATTAAACGAACTTGCTGATACGGTAAAACAATTATCAGAAACCAATATGAGTTTCGTAGATAAATTGTTTTCTGAAACTGAAAAAGTCAGATTAAAACTTGATGATTTTATTGCCAACTGCTTGCTCGGTTATGCCTATAATAATGAGAAGAATGTAAGTGATACTTCTAAAAATAAGATGTATAATAATGAGACAGATAGTAATCCTGCTGTCAAGTTTTTACCGAAGTTTGCTAAAGAGTTTACAGAATTTTGTAAATTAATTAGTACAAGTAATACTTCTTCAATAGAGAAAAAGACATATTTATTTTATGATCTATTTCTTTTAAGAAAAACACTTGTCAATAAAAATCTTATTGTTAAGAATGAACAACAATTTTACCAGTGGTTTAAAGGGTTCGCAATCAAGAATGTTCAAAGTAAAACAACTTATGAGATTGATGGCGATCCTATGACTTTTGATCGTATGTTAAGAAAGAATACTGCTAATATTCTACAATACAGAATGAATATGTATTTGAACGATATTATTGCTAATCTTCTTGCGACAGATACTATCGCTGAATATACGCCTAGATCAAACTCGTATCAGAAATTTAGATACGAGTTATGGAAGAGTCAAGATGGGTTTGACGCTGTTTCAAAAGAACAGATACCACTTCACGAAATACTTGATGAGAAATACCATGTAGATCATATCGTACCTTTAAGTAGAAACGGTTCAAATGATATATCGAATCTAAGATTAGTTAATAGATCATTTAATCTGATGAAGTCTAATAAACTTGATGAAGAACTAGATTTATCAGCTGCTTAATCAATTTTCTTTCCGAAAATTAGGGGGCTTAGGCCCCCTTTTTTTGTTTCTATAAATAGGGTATGACATACCTAGTAAATGATCATTGTATCAAGTGTAAACTTACTGATTGTGTCGAAGTCTGTCCAGTTGACTGCTTTTATGAAGGTGATAATATGCTTGTTATCAATCCTGATGAATGTATAGACTGTGGCGTATGTGAACCTGAATGTCCTGTCGGTGCAATCGTAAGCGATAATGGTAATATTGATGATAAGTGGTATGAATTAAATGATAAGTACAGTCAAATATGGCCAAGAATAACAAAGAAGAAAGATCCTCTACCCGACTGGGAAAAGTATGAGAAAGAGGAAAACAAACTAGAGAAATACGGACTATGAACAAATTAAGAAACAACCCAATGGCAAGAGCATTATTGCAAACGAATAGAAGGCGTACCCAAATGGTACCTGACAAGAAAAAACCTGAGCGTAAAAAATTAAAAGATGATCTAAGAAAACAATGGGAAGAAATTTAACAATAGGTATTACATACTACAATCAAATAGAAGCATTTAATCACCTAAAAGAATACTACAAAGATACGAATTACAAATTTATAATTTGTGATGACGGCTCATCTACACACCCACTCACAGAAAAAGATAT
>Ga0209535_1002213_pt1 | contig 12705 bp, 15 predicted proteins | sample LinPmetageLP28_FD_184041 | JGI IMG/M metagenome (GOLD analysis project Ga0209535, IMG submission 184041) | Marine viral communities from the Pacific Ocean - LP-28 (SPAdes) (version 2) | ecosystem: Environmental > Aquatic > Marine > Oceanic | place: Pacific Ocean | collected 2009-08-22
AAAATTTAACGGAGAATTAATACATGGCTAAACAAACAATCGGCATAGGATCTAGTGCAAACGACGGTACAGGTGATCCATTAAGAACAGCATTTGACAAGATAAATGATAACTTCACAGAATTATACGGCACAACGGCCGAGGCCAATGATCTTATAGAAGACGCAACTCCGCAACTAGGTGGAGATCTTGACGTTAACGGAAGAAGAATAACGTCAGCAAGAACAAACGAGGACATAGTATTATTACCAGCTGGTACAGGTGGAGTACTTGCTTCAGCAATCAGACTAGCAGGAACTACAATAAGCTCAGATGATTCATCTCTGATCACGATAGGTGAAGCATTCCAAGTGAACGGTGCAACCAACATCGATGGAGCGGTCACAGCCACTTCAACTGTTGCGGTGACAGGGGCACTTACAGGAACATCAGGAGCATTCAGCACAACACTAGCAGTGACAGGGGCAACTACTCTAACAGGTGCGTTGACAGTCAATAACAGTGTGACGGCCACTTCAGTTACAACTAACGACATCGTGTCGAATGGTTCAAACGCAGACATCACACTAGATCCAACAGGAACTGGTGACATCAACTTGACGGCAGGTGCTGATGTAAACTTACCAGCAAACATTGGTTTGACTTTCGGTGATGATGCTGAAAAGATCGAAGGTGACGGAACAGATTTAACTATTTCAGGAAACAACATCAATCTTACAGCGGTGGCAGACATCGTTGTACCTGCAAACGTGGGAATCACGTTTGGTACAGGTGAGAAGATTGAAGGTGACAGCACAGACCTTACAGTAACTTCAGGTGGTGCAATCAATTTAACAGCAACAACAGATGTAGTTGTTCCTGCCAACGTTGGTGTAACATTTGGTACTGGTGAGAAGATCGAAGGTGACAACACAAACCTTACAGTAACATCAGGTGGACTATGTACTATCACAGCAACAGGTAACACAGTAATAACAAACAATGCGTTGATAAGCGGAACACTAACAACAACAGGTGCTGTAACTCATAATAGTGGTATCAACCCTGGAGTTACTACTCTTGTTGCAACCGGTGCCATCACGGTAGCGGCACACAGTGGAAGAACACTAAACATGGCAGAGGTTGACGGCAACGCGGCCGCTACATTTACACTTCCGGCGGCGACGGGCAGTGGAGCAGTATTCAAATTTGTTGTTGGGGTTGTTAACACATCCAACTACATTATCAAGGTAGCTGATGCAACTGACACAATCGACGGCATGGTTATTGTACAGAATGACTCTACAGCTGGTGGAACTGCATCTTTGATTGCATGGCCAACAGTGGCGGCTTCGGACACAATCACACTCAACGGTACTACAAGCGGTGGTGTTAGCATAGGTGACTATATCCTACTTACTGACATGATTGCTAACCAATACGTTGTGAGCGGTATGCTTAATGCAAGTGGTACGGAAGTTACACCATTTAGTGCAACAGTTAGTTAATAGTTAATAATACACTATATCACACACTGTAAATCGTTAGTACTCCAATAAATATCCATGTAAGGAGTATTTTAATGGCTACACCCGTGTGGACAACCACAGCTGGTAAACTGGCATCTATAAACGAACAAGCATCGTTTTCGCTACAACTAGAAGCGAACACAACTGATTCCACGGCCGTTGTATACTCATTGATTGCAGGAAGCCTACCATCAGGAATGTCTCTTACTTCCACAGGCTTATTAACAGGAACTCCGGCTGAGGTAGCAAAAAGAACTCTTTACACCTTCGTCGTGCGAGCCACGGCCGGATCCGCAATCACAGACAGAACATTTACAATAGATGTGTCAGGTGCAGATTCTCCTGTGTTTACAACAATAGCAGGACAACTTAACAAGCCTCTATCAGTTGTTTACACTTCTGATGACACCAGTGTAACCTGTGATAACATATCACAAACAACTGACATCACAGGTAACGTGACAGTGCTTGACGGATCATACATCGAGTATGACATAGTGGCGACAGATACAGACACCGCGGCAGGACAAAATCTTGTTTACGAAGTTGTCCAGGGCGAACTTCCTCCAGGAACAACATTATCAACAGGCGGAAAAATATCAGGTATTGTTGAATTAGCAATTGATGATCAGTATGGCCCACAAGGTGGTTATGACTTTGATGCTTATCCTGATTACTCGGCCTTAACTCCAAGTGATGGTGGAGATCCTCTTGATCCGCAAAATATCTTTGACCGGACAGTAATTTCAAAATCTAAATCTGTCAATTATGATTTCATAATAAGAGTCACAGACGGCGTATCTAGTGTTGATCGTAATTTTAACATTTTTGTTTACTCAGCAGACTACTGGATTGTTTCAAATTCAAATGTGACAGTGGATCAAATATCTATAGGTGACAATTCTATCACTATGGATTTACACACAGGTAGACCTCCAGTATTCATTACACCAAAAGACTTAGGAACATTTAGACACGACAACAGAGTTGTTATTATGATCGAAGTATCAGACTTTGACCCTTTGCAGAAGAATTTAGAATATACTATCACAGCAGGGGCTCTCCCATCAGGACTTTCTATTGATGTGTCCTCTGGAGAGATATACGGCTATCTACAAACATCGTCTGCTGTAGAAACAGATTACAGTTTTACAGTCAGAGCCAACAGAACAGTGGCAACAGGCTTGAATACATTTACTGAACGTACATTTACCATGAAGGTAATTGGTCAGATTGACATTGGAATATCTTTCATTACTCCCACTATTTTAGGAACACTGACAGCAGACATACCTAGCACATTTTCAATAGAAGCAGAGACGGAAACAGGACCGGTCGAACGTGTTTTATCATACAAGGTCACACAAGGCTCTTTACCAACAGGCATTACACTTTCACTAGCAGGCAATCTTATTGGAACAATAGATCCAAGTGACTTCACAGATTCCACACGTAGTTTTACATTCAGTGTGAATGCAAGTGACCAGTATGAAGCAGTTGGTACCACAAAAGAATTTACTCTCAACATAGACATACCATTCACACAGACAGAATATGGAAACTTATTAGGACACTCTACATCATTTGTAGATCAAAATGTTTTTTACAACATAGCACAAGATCCAAACATAAATTCACCAGAATACATATACAGGCCAGAGGATCCAAACTTTGGAATGAAAAATTTGCCTGAGATGTTATTACTTGCGGGCCTAGAGGCGCAAACACTTACTGTGTTTCAACAACAGATGGAACAGAACCATGCCCCTAAAACTTTATACTTTGGAGATTTAAAGACAGCAATAGCAAAAGAAGACGGAGTTGTAAAATACGAAGTTGTTTATGTTGAAATGAAAGACAACATGAGTAACGGCAAAGGTGAATCTGTTGCAAGTTCAATAAAATTAAGAGATGCTGTTGTCAAACCGATGTTAGGACCAAGAGCTTCTAGTACAAATGCAACCACAGACACAAATGTATATGAAGTGAGAACAGATGGTGGACTATCATTTAGCACTTCTGGATCAAAGATTAGATTTGCTAATCAATTGAGTGCTGACTTAGGAAGCATTACACATCTTTATCCTAACGCAGTCGCTAATATGAGAACTAGGATGAAAAGCCTAGGACACAAAGAGTATACGTATTTGCCATTGTGGATGAGAACACAACAAGCAAACACTCTAGGACCAATAGGGTATGTAATGGCTGTTCCTATATGTTTCTGTAAACCAGGCACTAGTGCTAGACTAAAGAAAAGAATTGAGGATAAAAAAATAGAACTTAAAAATATACAGTTCACTTTAGACGGATATAACATAAGCAAAAGTATTGTGTCTCCAGAAACTTTCATTGGAGACGGAAGCACGAAAACATTTGAACTAAATGAGATTGTACACGAAGAAGACATTTTGGTAAAAGAAGGATCGAACATTGTGTATCATGGCACTGGAGTGACAGCAGATCATAATAGCTTATTTTCCGGTCCAAGTTACTTGACTGCTGACGGCACATTAAGATCTTCAGATCACGAGCTAGGATTAAAACTAACACATGATCAAACAAGCAAGAAAACAACTATAACATTTACCAAACAAGTACCTGCAGAGGGCACTATTATCAAGGTGGAAAGGTTGAACGATAAATACCTAGCATTTAAAAATATAGGAATTTAAAAGTATGGCAAGTAAAATAGTACCAGGTAATATAGACGGAACTTTCCCAATAGCAGGACAAGATAACTCGTCACAGGGTTTTAGAGATAATTTTAACGCAATAAAAAATAATTTCACCGAAGCTAAAACAGACATAGAGTCATTACAGACTAATAAAGCATCATTGAATAGCTCTAGTGACTTCAACAACAATGAAGTTATAAAGGCAAAATTTAAAAATACTTCCGAAACTGTGTATGCACACGGAACTACAGGTGGAGCAATCACATTGAATCATAACAATGGCCATTACCAAACAATTACAACAAATGCATCAGTCACTTTAGCATTTACAAATATGCCTGCTACTGGACAACTTGGCAGAATTGTTTTGGACATTTCTTGTGCCAATGTAGCCCATACACTTACAATACCAAGTGCAGTATTAGTTGCGGATAATGTTACAGGTGGTGACGGGTCGTCAGACACAATTACGTTCCCAGATAACAAAAGATTTTTGTATGAATTTTTGACGCCAGACGGTGGAACAACTATCTTAATGCATCAAATAGGCAAAATCTACATCTAACAAGGAGTAGCTTATGTATTTCCATCCACTACAAGAAGAGATTGGAAATCTTTCAGACGAGGATATTTCAAAAAGAATAAAAGAGCTTTCGAGAAAAGTGAACACTGCCAAGAGATTTGGTAGAAATCCAGACATGCTGGCCCAACTTCAACACGCACTCTTCACATATCAAAACGCCATCAAAGAAAGAAGAATAGAAGCATGGCACAAGAACAACAAAAAGTTAAGGAACGAACCAGACCTAGGCGACCTAGTCAACATCGAGTAGTAAATACTTGCGATGTCAAACGTATTTTCTTGGAAGACTAAATTCAAATCAATTATCATAGTAGACGGTGAGTTATTTGGTAACGAGTATAATTTAAATATTTCTCTCACACCTCACACAGCAAATTTAAAAGAACAGACAGAGTACTTTGACAGATTGAAAAATCTTTTTGAACTTGTCTTTGCAAATACAATTACTACTTGGAGAAATGAAAAACTTTATCACAATTTAAAAAAATCTAGCAACAATAGATTTGTAGAACTACCTAGGCCACCATACGATCAGATCATGGCCGCAGTTTGCTTCTGCAAGGCGAATGCTATACTAGACAGTAAGATTACCATCAACTTCATAGAATTATCATCGTGGCAAGGTGATGGTATTACCTATACGGTTGACAAAGACAGCAAAGAGCTTATACTATTAGATGCACCGGACTGGTTCTCAGACAAATACACTAACTTTGACCCTTGGTGGTTGAGAGCAGACACGGCAACTTATGATGAAGAATTCGAAAAAGGCATATACACAGGACATTTTAGTTGGAATAATAATACGATTCCAGTTGACAAGAAGCACGAAGAACATGCTAAAATATTCGAGTTCAACCCGAAGGTATTAGATGGCGGCAAAGATAAAAATAAATGATCATGGTGACTGCATATTCACAGAACAGGATGCCATTGACGTACTATACACAAATCCAAACACAGATATTTCTAAGTTATTTTTTGATGACACAAAAAAATATAACGACAGTCTCAAAAAGCTAGGTATAGATCTACCTGCCATAAACACAGTACCAGACAGAGAAACACTATCAAAGTTTGACGAAAAAAACTGTGACCAATGGTACATGCCTGAGAAATACTACCAAGTCAATGTACTTGAATGGTTACTAGACAAATGTCAAAATGAAAACGAAAAAAAACGTGTTCAATCAGAATACGAATTGTTTGAAAAAAAGAAATTTATAAAAGTGTTGCAGTTTCTTATGTACTTTGTTGATACTTTACGAGCAAACAACATAGTATGGGGTGTAGGCAGAGGTTCGTCTGTGAGTAGTTTTTGCCTATTCCTAATAGGTGTACATAAAATAAATCCAATGCTTTATGATCTCGATTATCGTGAGTTCCTAAGATAATGACCAAATGTGCTGTTCCGTTTATAGAAGGTTTTACAAGTGACACTGGAACTTTTAGAAATTGCTGTGCAACCTACCCACATATTGAAAGTAAGCCGGGACAGAAGTTTAAGGAATGGTGGCACAGTAAAGAATTAAACGACTTTAGAGATTCTTTAAAAAAAGATAAGTTACCAAAAGCATGTCAAAGATGTGAAATAGCAGAAAAAGTACAAGGAAGTAGTTTCAGAACAGCAATTAATAAAACTGTTGATCTAGATAAAATAGACAGCAAATGGCCATCTAGATGGAATATCATTTTTGGTAATATTTGCAATCTGGCCTGTTGGTCATGCAACGAAACTAGTAGTAGCACCATTCAAATGCACAAAAAAAAATTAGGACTGCTACCATATAAGTTTAAAGATCCAGAATTAGTGTTTGAAAAAAATTGGAAAACCCTTAAGAAAGATATTCTAGAAAGTTACAATTATCATGATACTGTTTCCCTCACAATTCTAGGTGGCGAACCATTGTATAATAAAAAGGTGTTGGCATTTCTTGGTGAGCTAATAAGATCAAAACTTGCTCACAGAACAAGATTAGAGTTTCATACTAATGCTACCCAGGCAGGAGAAAAAATCAGAGAACTGTTGAGCACACAAACATGGAAATACATCTGTATTTTTTTAAGTATTGATGCAGTAGGTAAAAAAGCAGAGTGGCTAAGATATGGATCCAAATGGGACAAGTTGGAACAAAATATTCCTCACTTGGCCAAGTTATCAAATTATATCGAGATCCATTGTACTCTGGGAGTTCTAAACATATGTGATCTTCCTGGCCTCCATGAATATTGTAAAAAAAATTCAATTAAATTAAAAATTCATTTATTGAGTAACCCATGGTATATGTCGTTAGAGAACTGGGATGGTGATCCAGATCAATTAGTCAACGAAGATGTGTTGACAAAGCATGGATTCAAAGAATATTATCAACTAATTGGAAAAACACACAGAGCAGGATCTTCTCAGGCCCTAAAAAAATACATCGAATCGTTCAATACTATCAGAAAACCCTTGAAAGAGTTTGATCCGGTGTTAGCAGAGGTATTGAAAGTATAATATGAAAATTGATATAAAAAGCACTTATCCTATTGAGTCATATTATCTAAAAAATTTAAGAAATGAACAGATTGATTTCAAATTAGGAGAAGAATTTGCTTTAGACCATGGCTGGTATGAACTACACATACCTTATTCAGGAACAAAAAACAACTTCCAAGATATCGTGCTTAATGACGTGAGCCTCGAAGAGCTGATATACACCGGGTATTATACCGACGGGCAGAGCAAAATACATCAGCCAGCAACAGCAGTATGGGATAGCGGAGGTTGTTTCCGTATTTGGTTGCACAGTGATATTGGAGTATTCATGGAGAGAACTACAAGATGTTTGAGGGGCGGAGATTTTGGAACTAATTTATTTGACAAATACAGTTTGATTGTTGACCGGCCACATGATATAGACCCTAGCTATCCAATCGAAATAAGAAGTTTCTTCGGGACAGGAGACGGCCCATACTGGTGGAGAAATGACAGTGAATCTTTACCATACAAAAAAATTGCTTCGCCAGATCTTGACAAAGATTTGATTTTAAAAGAATGTGATACACTCTGCACTTATGAAAAAACGATTTCACCCAAGGAAAAAGAGGGCCAGGAGTACACTATTAAATCTACCCATCCAGATTGTATTTTTGATCTTCCATTTGCGAATTTTGATCCAATTAAATTTCCAAATTTGAAACAGCTTTTTGATTTTATAGGAATGAAGAGACCAATGAGTATAGGGGTCAATACATTGAATCCAGGAAAACATTTTCATATTCACCGAGACAGCGGAAATTATTCTAGAAAAGGTTTTGATTATGTCAAAGGATGTAGAATATTCTATTGGCTACTCACAGATCCAAAGGACATATACTTTAAATTTGGAAGATGTGGACTTTTACCATTAGACACTCCTCTGTTTATAAATTCAATCGAACACGTACATAGTGTTGTAAATCAAAGCAAGAAACCTCGACTGGTGATTTCTGTAGCTGGCGAATTTTACAATGATAAGTAAATGTAATAGGAGCATATTATTATGGTAGCAAGACCCACAAGAAAAAAAATGTACAGAACCATGCAAGGACGTATGGTTGATATTGAAAAATTAAGAGCGGCCAACGAATCTACTCAAGCAATTGGTAACATGAAAGTTAATGCAAGAGGTGATGTACTGGGAGTAGGTGGAAAAATAGTTACACCAAAGGAAGCAGTCATAAAAAAATATTACGAACAACCTAAAGGCAAAGTGAGTGAAGCACCTGCAAGAGTAGTGCAAACTCCAGCACCTCAACCGGTTAAAGTTGAGAAGAAAGCAGTGGAACCTAAAAAAGTAGCAACTCCTAGAGTGACAAAAGCGGCACCAAAGAAAGTGACTGCACCTCAAAAAGGTATTGAAGAAGCACTTGACGGCTTAGAATAAATCTAGTATAATAATACTAAGATGGACATAAAATCAGCACAGGCAAAAGGATTTGGAGGAGATGGTGGCAAACAATACACTGTCGAGAACGATATCACACCCCTAAAGAATCGAGTACTTGTTTCAGACATGCACTTTGGAGAGACCAAATCCAAAGGTGGTATTATACTAGTTGACGACGACGGCACAGCAGAAGGTATCCACCCTAGATGGGGCAAAGTTTATGCCGTGGGAAAACTACAAAATGATGTTGAAGTTGGCCAATGGGTAATGGTCGCACATGGCAGATGGTCAAGAGCTTTTAAACTCAAGAGAAAAGAAAAAGGATCAGCAGGCGACATCGGTGTTGAACTAGAAGTGAGAATGATAGATGAAAATGACATCTTGCTAGTCTCAGAAGAAGAACCAGATTTCAATAGACACAAGGCAGGGTACATCAACATGGGCGGTGCCCAACAGATGACTAAACTCCCTGGCAATGATTAAAATTATTTTATTCCGTGGTGGATTTGCTGGTGATCTAATCACAGCATTACACAATAAAGATTGTTTCATAGAACTTTTACCTAATGGCAAGATTGAACTAGATAAAGAAACTACATTACTACAAAACAGCAATGGAATGAGTATTCAACAAAAAGAAGAATACTTTGATAGGCAGAATATCATATCTTGTTGCGATAGTGAATTTGCATTGAAGCATCAAAAAAATACACTTGTAATAAAATGCGATGATCCATTAGTGTCAGGGTTTTTATGTAAAAGATTCAAGATGTATAATCCAGAATACTTTACTAATACTTCCATTAATGAATACAATGAAGATGTCAGCAAATGGAACAGTTTCTGGCCGCAAAGATTTCAACAGCAGTTGGATATTTCTGATATATTTTCAAATGCAAACTTTTTGGACAAACTAGATATTACAATAAACGAAGATGAAAAAATGCTATTCCAACGTTGGAAAGTGATTAATGAAAAAAATTTTGTAATCCATAAAGAAACTGTCGATCAATAGAGAAACAAGCATGGATTATATTACTAGGTCTTAATTTTAGTTCTTTACAAATTTTAAAATATTCGTATTTGTATTTTTTGCAAAGATAATCAATTGGAAAACGCTCCATATATTGTCTGGCGACGTATAAAGCCAAACGAGATACAGCATTTGTTTTATTCAGTATTGTTACAGTGTCTTGCGTATCAGTTTTTCTCGACCATCTAATGCCTACCTTGTTCCAATGCAAAGAATAGGCCTTACTCAAACTCATTGCAAAACTTTTTATACAGGGTTGATCAAAATCAAAGTAAATGTCAAATGCAGACACAAGCCATGCACAGTCTATATGCACATCTATATTTTTTTCATTGCAAATTTTTAAAATATTTTCCATTTGCCTGTGTGTTCCTAGATGTCCTGGGAAAGGCATAGCAATTAATAATGGTTTGTTGGCATGAAGTGTATCCACTGTTGTGTATTTTATTGCAGGATTTAATGTTTTATAATAATGATAGTCATGCTCAAAGATTTGTAGGCCGTCTAGCCCGTTCTTCGAAATTAAATTATCAATATATTGCTGACATCCGGCAATAATATCATGCTGTGGAAAAGAATCAAATCCTGATAGCTTGTTTACTGTTGTATTTTTAAAATGGTTTACAGCATCTTTTTTGAATTCTTCAAGATCTAACTTTCTACAATCAGGAACATTGATATTTGCTCTTAGTTCGTCAAAAACATCTGTGTTTAATGGCGGCAGTTCAGGATGTATTAGCAGTTTTTTATTATACATAAGTGTGAGTAATAAAATATTGTTTAGATTCGATGCCTTTGCTTTTAAAATCTGAACTGGCATGTAGCAAATCACTTTCCCACCAGATCAACGAGTTTTCCTCCCATTTTACACAATCAAGTAGTTTTTCATTGTTGTCGTAAAAACATGTCGAGACTTCGTTATATTTTTCTTTTCTATTGTCAACACTATAAGGAATCAGTATACTCAAATAATGCTTTCCTTCTGCTCCTTCGGGCAAAGGTTTGATATCATCGTGTATTGGAAATGCTGAATGTAAGTCAATCAAAGAAGAAAAAATTAATTTTGTGTCTTCTGAGAATGATTCAATTAACTGTGGCATCACTTTTTTCGTAAACCAATTGTATGACAAGCATTTCTTATCTATCCCCCAACAGTTGTCACCAGAATCAGTTTTGGTAATTGTATTTTTCTTAAAGATATCCTGCCATTCATCAAGCAGGTCGCTTGAAAATTTATTTTTTATAATACCAAACTTGTTTGTCATAGAAATATTTAACATTTGCTATTATCAAGCAAATATTTTATAATATAGAATGAAAATTAAAAAGGTCAATGTTGAAATACAAAAACTAGTCACCATGGCAGAGCTAGGGCTGGGTGCAGTTCGTCCGCTGAACAAAGAAAAGAGAACATGGATCAACAAACTGAAAAAAGAAGGGGCATGGGATCCAATTCTTGTAACACCAATAAAGGATTCAGGATATTACTTGTTAACAGATGGTTGGCACAGGGTACAGGCGGCAAAAGAATTGAAGAAAAAAACTATCAACGCATTACAATTACCAGCAAACGCAGGATTAAGTATGGCCAAAGCAAATAAAATTCTACGAGACATAGATAGAGAATTTAAATTCAAACTTAATTGTAGCGACATAATAGGACATTGGGCTATGATGCAAACACTATTAGAAGAGTAGACATAAAAAAAATATCTGTTATAATATGAGCATGATACAACGTTTTGGTTTTTGCTGTAAATGGCTAAACAATGAGTCTGAGTTTGGTGGCATGAAAGTCAATGCCAAAGACAGAGAACTTAACGGCAGATCAACAACCATGCGTTGGTTGAGAGAACACAAAGACGAAGCCGAACAACGACAATGGGATATACTCACACACAACACACTGGCCGCACGTAGATTGGTGCAACGTGTTGGTAGCTTACCACCTGAACGTAGGATGGTAAGGCTAGGTAGTGAGATGCTACAAGGATACACAGAGAAAGACTGGAAGGCATGGTGGCAAAGACCTGAATTGCAAAGTCACCTGGCAAAGTTGTTTGCACCCGTAGGTGAAATGGCAAGAAAATTAGATGTAAAAATTAGTTTCCACCCTGGACAATTCTGTGTGCTTTCAAGTGTGACTCCAGACATCGTTGAACGTAGCATAGAAGAATTTGAATATCATGCAGACATGGCAAGATGGATGGGATTCGGCAAATCATTCCAAGACGGTTGCAAGATAAATGTACACATCTCAGGTAAGCAAGGACCAGACGGTATTATCAAAGCACTACCTAGACTATCGCAAGAGGCAAGGAATTTAATTACCATAGAGAATGACGAGATGTCGCATGGGCTTGATCAATCACTGATGCTTGAAAAACATCTAGCACTGGTTCTGGACATACATCACCATTGGATCCGAGATGAAGAATATATAGAAGCCACAGATGACAGAGTCAAGAGAGTCATAGACTCATGGCGTGGTGTGAGACCTTCCATGCACTACTCTTATTCAAGAGACGAACACCTTGCAGTCGCAGGATTGACAGACACTATGCACACAGAGATGCACAACATGAAAGATTTACTAGACAGAGGTTGTAAAAAACAGAAACTTAGAGCTCACTCAGACCTATTACCAAACAGGAAGGTGAATGATTGGGCATTGAGCTTCTCCGAGAACTTTGATATACAAGTAGAGGCCAAAGGTAAAAACATGGCCACGGAACAATTATATAGACAATACCTAGACAATTCTGTATAATCATTACACTAACAGGAGATAAAAAATGAAAATACTTTGTATTTTATACGATGACCCAAAAGGCGGAATGCCTAAGTCTTATCCACTTACGGATTTACCCAAGTTAGAAAAGTATCCAGACGGTATGACACTACCATCACCAAAAGGCAGAGATTTTAATGCGGGTGAACTGTTAGGTTGTGTATCTGGCGAACTTGGACTAAGAAAGTTTCTAGAAGATGC